>ERZ773003.367-NODE-367-length-33842-cov-33.161926_pt1 | contig 33842 bp, 20 predicted proteins | sample MGYA00580668_ERZ773003 | MGnify/ENA primary metagenome ERZ773003 (study PRJEB29015, sample SAMEA2738002) | human oral metagenome | biome: human oral; feature: human-associated habitat; material: dental | place: China | collected 2126 ...
AATTCTTCTACCAGGGGAAAGGAAAACACCCGTCCAAAAAACCAACGACACTTCAGCAACAGGACACATCAAACAGAAACCAAGCTTAGAACTTATGCAGCTAGTCAAGCAGGGCTTTCGCTTTAGCTTGGGTTCTAGTTGGCAGCTTCGGTTCACCCAGGAAGAAACCTCCCGAAAATCAGAACCCAAGCTCAGCACATATGCAGCTCAACCCTAGAAAACCAGCCATACCAGATTACCCAGGAATATCTCACCTCAAACCAGGGCCCAATTCCAGCACAACCGATACCCCCATTGCCCGCAGCAGCATTTGTTCTAAGCTTGGGTTTCAATTTCAGGCCAATATTCTCCCTAGGCCAACAAGCGACACCAAATAGAAACCGAGCTTAGAACTTATGCAGCAGGATCCCAGCTAACCCCCGACTGAGCATCAACGTCGCTTTAGCTTGAGTTCCATCTGTTAACGGTCTAAATCCGTCCGCCGGAACCAGAACCCAAGCTCAGCACACATGCAACCAGAACAGGCAGGACTTTTGCTTTAGCTGGGATTCCAACCAGCCACGCCGGTTTACCCAGAAAGAAAACTCCCGAAAACCGGAAACCAAGCTAAAGCAAAAACGCAGCTCAACCCCAGAAAACCGGCACCACCACTCGGCTTAACAGCCTACCAACCCGTCAGACCAAAAACCCGGCCCCGCCGCGGGAAGCAGACGGGACCGGGTTAGTGGGTTGGTGAACTTACGGAATACGGATTAGGGGTTAGAGGGCGTCCTCAATGCGCTTGCGCAGGGCAGCAAATTCCTCGTGAACCTCGGATGGTACCTTGTCACCAAGGAACTTCAGGTAGGCCTCGTTGTCGTCAAGGTCTTTCGCCCAATCCTTCGCGGGGGCACTCAAGGCCTCTTCCACGTCGGCCAGCGGGGAATCAATGCCGTTCAAATCCAGGTCCTCGGCACGAGCGGTGTTGCCGACCACGGTCTTATTGGCCTCAACCTTGCCCTCGATACGATCCACGATCCACTTCAGCACGCGGCTGTTGTCGCCGAAGCCGGGCCACAGGAACCGACCGTCGTCACCGCGACGGAACCAGTTAACCAGGAAGACCTTGGGCATCTTGTCGCCGCCCTTCTTGCCCATGTCCACCCAGTGCTGAAGGTAGTCGCCAGCGTTGTAGCCAATGAACGGCAGCATGGCCATGGGGTCGTGGCGCAGGGCACCAACCTTGCCTTCGGCGGCAGCCGTCTGGCCGGAGGACAGCAGGGAGCCGATCATGGTGCCGTGGTTCCAACTGAAGGATTCCGTCACCAGCGGCACGGTGTCGGGGCGGCGGCCACCGAACAGAATGGCGTCGATCTTAATGCCATGAGCGTCTTCGAACTCGGGTGCGACGATCGGGCATTGTTCAATCGGAACCGCATAACGGGAGTTCGGGTGAGCAGCATCAGTATCGGATTCAGGGGTCCAGTCATTACCATGCCAGTCAATGAGGTGAGCTGGCTTTTCCTTGGTCATGCCTTCCCACCAAATGTCGCCATCGTCGGTCATGGCCACGTTGGTGAACATGGTGTTGCCCGGTTCCATGGTGCGCATGGCAATGGGGTTCGAATCGTAGTTCGTACCAGGGGCCACACCGAAGAACCCATTTTCGGGGTTGATGGCGTACAGACCATCTGCCCGCAGGTGCATCCAGGCGATGTCGTCGCCCACCACTTCGGCCTTCCAGCCGGGAATGGTGGGGGTAATCATGGCGAGGTTCGTCTTGCCGCATGCCGACGGGAAGGCTGCGGCCACACCATAGCTCTTGCCCTCAGGGGAGGTGAGCTTCAGGATGAGCATGTGCTCCGCCATCCAGCCTTCTTCCTTAGCCATAATGGAGGCGATACGCAGGGCAAAGCACTTCTTAGCCAGGATGGCATTGCCGCCATAGCCGGAACCATAGGACCAAATCTCTTTGGTTTCTGGGAAGTGGGTGATGTACTTGGTGTCATTGCAGGGCCACGTCACATCCTTTTGGCCTGGCTCTAGGGGATGACCCACTGAGTGGAGGCATCGCACGAATTCGCCGTCACCCAAACGGTCAAGCGCAGCCTGACCCATGCGGGTCATGATGCGCATGGACATGACCACATATTCGGAGTCCGTCAGCTGCACACCAATCTTGGGGTCGTCGCTATCAAGTGGTCCCATACCAAACGGCACCACATACATGGTGCGACCCCGCATGCTGCCCCGGAAATGTTCGGTCATTTCCGCTTTCATCTTGTCCGGGTCAACCCAGTGGTTGGTGGGTCCTGCGCCTTCTTCGGTGGCTGAGCAAATGAATGTCCGTGATTCAACCCGAGCCACGTCAGAGGGGTTGGAGCGGGCCAGGAACGAATTGGGGCGCTTTTCGTCGTTCAGACGAATGAGGGTTCCGGAATCCACTAACTTTTGGGAAACACGATCCCATTCTTCTCGTGAGCCGTCGGCAAAGACCACCTCGTCAGGCGTGAGTAATTTCGCAGCATCAGCAATCCAATGCAACAATGCTTCATTCTTAGTGGGAGCCTCGCCTACAAGTCCCGGGATTTCCACTTTGGACATTAAATCCTCCTGTCATATTTGGTTCCGTTTTCAACAGTAGCGACCAAATCACCCCCAGGTAGGCGGGTCTGGTGAGACCAATGTCATAATTCCGTGGGTTTATCACAACCATTTATGCCATAATGGGCCCTGTCCAGCGGAAATAACTTTTTTCACTTATCGACGTTCGCCCCTTTCGGGGGCCCAATAACCACGAAACAGCACATTTTCATTCCCCTAAACAGGGGTGAATTGGCGTGATTTTCGGTCATTTTTCCCACCGCGAGGGTCCGGCGTCGACAAGCTTAGTGACGATCCGGCGTGCCAGTTAGCGCCATTTCTTCACCCCCACTACTCTTAAGAATCCTACCGATTACCGACAGGAAACCAGCATGAATAGACCGCAACAAACCGACTTCAATGAGCTTTTTCATAACGACCTGGACTACCCCCGACTCGGCGGCGTCAGCTTTCGACGCGGGTCGCTTACTGATAATCAGGCCGCCCGCTGGGACGAGTATTGGCCCACGCTCGGCACCACGCTCGCCGATCGGATTATCGACATTGACGACTGGTTTGGGCGTAGTGGGGCGAAAACCATTGTGGAAATCGGCTCCGGCACCGGCACCTCGACTGCCGCCATGGCGCCGCACGAGGCCGACACCAATATCATTGCCGTAGAGCTATATAAGTCTGGACTGGCGAAACTCCTCGGCGCCATCGTGCGGGAGAACATCACCAACATTCGCATGATTAGCGGCGACGGCGTAGAAGTACTCACTCGCATGTTCGAACCGGGTACTGTGGATGGTGTCCGTATTTTCTTCCCAGACCCGTGGCCCAAGGCTCGACACCACAAACGTCGCATCATTCAATCCGGCGTATTAAACCTCATTGCTAGTCGGCTCAAACCCGGTGGGGTATTGCACGTTGCCACCGATCATGCCGATTATGCTGCGTGGATTGCCGAACTCGCCGAGGTGGAACCACAGCTGGAATACATGGGGTGGCCCTGGCCGGACTGCCCGCAATTAACCGACCGGCAGGTCATCACCAAGTTTGAGGGCAAGGGTTTAGACCAAGACCACACCATCACCGAATTCCTATGGAGGCGTACATGAGTTCGAATGAATTTTATCCCGGGAACCCCGCCCACGCGGCACGATCCACAGCCGAAACCCCCGAGCCAATGGGCGACGACACGCTCCTATTGGTGTGGGACGCCCCCAATATTGACATGGGGTTGGGCGCCATTTTGGGTGCCCGGCCCACCGCAGCCCACCGGCCCCGATTTGACGCCATCGGCAGGTGGGTGCTGGGCCGCGCGGGTGAATTAGCCCACCACACCGGGGTTCGGATCGCCGCCGAAGCCACCGTGTTCACCAATGTGGCCCCAAACGGCACCGACGCCATCCGGCCGTGGGTGGAGGCACTGCGCAATGTCGGGTTCGCGGTGTTCGCCAAGCCCAAGCTCACCGAAGACACCGACGTCGACCCGGACATGGTGGCGCACATTCGTCACCGTCACGCCGAAGGGGTGCTGCGCGGCGTCATTGTGGCCAGCGCGGATGGGCAAAACTTCCGGGAACTCCTCACCGAGCTTGCCGACGAAGGCATCCCGGTCACCATCTTGGGATTCCACGAACACACCAGTTGGGCGGTGAACTCCGAAATCTTCACATTCGTGGACCTGGAGGAAATCCCCGGCGTGTTCCGGGAGCCGCTGCCGCGCATCAGCCTGGATAATCTGCCAGCAACCGGGGCCTGGCTGCAACCATTCCGACCGCTGTCCATGCTGCTGTCCGATAAGTAGCCAGGCACGATCGGTAGAAGGGATGTTGTCACCATGTTTTCTCGCTGGGGTGAATTCGCCTACCAGCACCGACGTGTTATTCCGCTTGTAGTTGTTGCCGTCATCATCTTGCTCTACCTCACCTTTGGGATGCGGCTTTCGGACCGCATGAGCCAAGAGGGGTGGGATGATCCCAACTCCGACTCCACGACCGCCGCTGCCATCGAAGCGCGAACATTCGGCCGTGACAATAATGGTGACGTCATCCTGCTGTTTACCGCCGAAACCGGCACCATTGACGAGTCACCAGAGTTTGGGCACATCCAGGAATATCTGACCAACCTATTGGCCGATTATCCCAACCAGATTGACCACATCACCAGCTATTTCGATAAGCGGGTCGACCGGCTCATCAGCCAAGACAAACGCACCGCCTTCGCTGCAATCGCGTTGAAAGGGGACGGGGATCAAACCCTGAAAGACTTCCGGGCCATCAAGGTCCAACTCGCGGGGGCCGGCAGGATGTTTCCTGGCGTATCGACGCAGATAGCGGGGGCCACGGCCGTGGCGGATGCCCTGGATGAGGGCATGAGCCAGGATATTAGCCGAGCCGAATTCTACGCGCTACCAGCCGTAGCATTGCTGCTTCTTGTTGTGTTTGGGTCCCTGGTGGCGGCCTGCATGCCGCTGATTGTGGGCGGCCTGTCCATCGTTGGGTCCCTGGGGGTGCTGTCAATACTGGCCGGATTCACGCAGGTCAATGTGTTTGCCCACTCGGTGGTGACCCTCTTGGGGCTGGGGCTAGCCATCGACTATGGGCTGTTTATGGTGTCCCGGTTTCGGGAAGAACTCAACCGGGGTGGCGGGCAGGATGTGCGCACCGCGGTCAGGCGAGCCACCGGCACTGCGGGCAAGACCGTGGTGTTTTCCGCCGCCATGGTGGCGGTGGCGCTGTCCGGGTTGTTGGTGTTTCCACAGGCGTTTTTGAAATCGGTGGCGTACGGGGCGATCAGCGCCGTGGGATTGGCGGCGGTCCTGTCAGTGACCATGCTACCGGCATTATTTAGCCTGCTTGGGCACAATATTGATAAGTTTATGGTGCGCCGACCCAGGTGGGCGGGGGTAACGGGAATGGTTGCGCACGCCTTGGGTCGGGGCAGGCAAGGTGGCCAGGCTGGGCAGCGTTCCGCTGGGGGGCGTGGGCGTTCCCGCTCTTACTCCCACTCCCGCACTGCCGTAGCCGCGCCAGCCGCGGCGTCGAAGGGATCGAAGGGATCGAAGAAGCTCAGCGAAACCTGGTGGTATCGGCTGCCGAACTGGTCAATGCAACATGCGGTATGGGTGACCTGTGCCATTGTCGGCGGGCTCCTGTTGTTGGCCCTCCCGATCGGCGGCGTGGAATTCGGCGGCATCAACGAAACCTACCTGCCGCCCACCAATCAGGTGCGCACGGCGCAAAGCACGTTCAATCAAGAATTCCCTGAATTCCGCACGGAACCCATCAAACTGGTGGTCACCAACGCCGACAACGATCAACTCGTACAGGTGTACCAACAGGCCGCACAGGTAAAAGGCCTGACTGGGCGATTCACCCCCACCTCAGCCACGAAGGATGGCATCACGGTGCTATCGGCGGGGATCGTGGATCGAGCCCATAACCAGTCGGTTGTCGACCAGCTCCGGGCGATAGAACCGCCACCCGGAGTAAAGGTATATGTTGGCGGCACCCCGGCCCTGGAAATCGAATCTATCGAAGCTTTGTTCGACAAGCTACCGTTGATGAGTTTCTATATTGTGCTCGCAACCTTCGTGCTCATGACCCTGGTGTTTGGCTCACTGGTGCTGCCGGCAAAGGCAGTCATCATGACGCTGTTGGGCATGGGCGCTACCATTGGACTACTCACCTGGATGTTCGTCAATGGTGTGGGCGCAAACCTGTTCGGCTTCACCCCAGGCCCGCTCATGAGTCCAGTGCTGGTGCTCATCATGGCAATCATTTATGGGTTATCCACCGACTATGAGGTGTTCCTGGTGTCGCGCATGGTGGAAGCGCGCGAGCGTCGCGCCGCCACTGATGTTGCCATCAAATTCGGCACTGCCCACACCGGCGGGATTATCAGCGCGGCGGCCATCATCATGATTGTGGTGTGCGGGGCGTTCGGGTTTTCCGACATTGTCATGATGAAGTACATTGCCTTTGGCATGATCTTCGCCCTGCTTTTCGACGCCACCATCATCCGAATGATGCTGGTCCCGGCAGTCATGCACCTACTGCAAGACGACAATTGGTGGGCGCCCCCATGGGTGAAGTCCGCGGCCGGGGCGCTGGGGCACCGAGTTTCCCGGAACCAGGGCCAGGGCCAGGGCCAAGGTCGGGGTCGGGGTCGGGGGCAGTCGGGACGGCCGAAGCGGGCGCCCCGACCCCAACCTCAACCGCCGCGGGCGGCCCAGCCACGACAGCCGGCCAGGCCAGTGCGCCGGCCTCGAACAAATATTCCCGAACCGAACTCCCGTGCTAGTGTTCGAATGGAGCGGGACCGGGCGTCGTCAAGCAAGCAACCAAGCAACCAACATCCGCGGCGGGAAGAAACGATAGAGTTGGCAACAGGGAGCTTGCCGCCGCAGCGTTTCGATAAGCCTCGCACAACCAACCCCAGTACCCACCGGCATTTCTCCCCCACCACCGGCCGCAACACAAAACAAGTGCCCTTCACGGAACTGCTCAAGCGTTTAGAATCCGAAGACTAGCACCGCCAACACCACAGAAAGGATCTTCTTGACAGTCAGCCACGAAAATCCCGCGAGCCCCAAGACCGGCGCCAGCTGGAAAAACTGGGTGCGATTCCTCGGACCACTGGTCATCATGGGGATCGCGGCCCTGCTGCTGCGCGACAAGATGCCGTTCCTCGCCACCGGCTACCAGGAAGTTTTAAGTGCTAAACCCACCGGTCTGGTGCTCGCGTTCCTCGCGGTGATTGCCTCCATAGTGGTCATGGCCGAGGTGATGCACACGTTGCTAAATGCCGGCGGCGCCAACGTGCGCTCGCGGGACACGCTCCAGCTCACGTTTATCGCTAACTCCTGGTCGGCGACGTTCCCGGGGGGCGCGGCATTGTCGGCGGTGTACCAATTTCACACCATGCGCAATTGGGGGGTCAACGTGCTGGTTTCCTCCTGGTTTATTGTGGTGTCGGCGGCGCTGTCCACGGTGTGGTTGATTGCGCTGGGGCTGATTTCGGTGTTTTTCTTCGGGGCGGATTTCAGCCTGTGGCCCATGTTGGGGTCGGTGGCAATCATGCTGGGGCTAGCGTTGCTGGTGTGGTGGGTCACGAATCACCCGGAGCCGGCAAAACGGTTTGTGGTGGCGGTCATTGTCCGGGCCGGCAGGATTGTGCGCCGGCGACCGACAAAAATCCTAGACAGCATTGACGAGCATTTTGGGCAGCTTGACGCGGTATCGCTCACTCCCGGCAAATTCAGCTGGGTTACTCTCCTGTCGCTCATGAATTGGGTGTTCGACATTGTGGCGGTTTGGCTCTGCGTCTGGGCGGTAACGGATGTGCTTCCGGGTTTTCGGGCGGTGGAAAACAACACAACAGTGCTGGGTGTGGTGTTGGCGTTTGTCACCGCAAAAATCGTGGGCACGGCACAAATCACGCCAGCAGGCCTAGGTCCGGTGGAGGCAGCCATGACTGGCAGCCTGGTCGCGGTGGGCATGACGGCTTCGTCGGCGTTTGGTGTGGTGTTCGTTTACCGGATTATTTCCTTTGCATTGATTACGATCATTGGGTGGGTGACATATTTTATTTCCGTTGCCCGCGGTGGCATGCATGTAGGAAGTATGAGTTCATGAAAGCGTTGATGACGGACATTATTGCGATACTGGTGTTCGCGGTGCTGGCCCGGGCCGCCCATGGTGGTTTGGGGCTCGCCCAGATTGCGGACACGTTCTGGCCGTTTGCCATAGGCTCCCTGGTGGGGACGGGGATTGCCACGGTTGCGCTCCGGGGCGCAGGCGGCGGTGCCATCCGTTATGGTGTGATTGTGTGGCTGGTCACCGTGCTCACCGGCTTGGCGATTTGGGCGGCGCGCCATGCGGCGGTTCCCCACATTTCGTTCATTATTGTGGCGACCACTATGTCCGGTCTGCTGCTTCTCGGGTGGCGCGCGGCTGGCCGGCTGGTTGCTCGCCGTCGGCCCTAACCCCTCCCCGCTTTGCGACGCCCTCCCGGTGGCTAAGGCCGGCTTGGCCGGCTTAGGTTGAGCCCGGTCTGATCCAGTCACCCGGAAGGTTTGGTTTTGCCCCACCCCTGCTTGGCCCAGTCCGCCAAGCAGGGCTTTTGCTTTAGCTTGGGTTCCGCTTGGCTGCTCCGGTTTATCCAGGAAGAAATCTCCCAAAAACCAGAACCCAAGCTAAAGCAACCACGCAGCTCAACCTAGGAAACCGGCCATACCGCCCAACCCCTCCACGACCCTTGCCGCACATCTTCTAAGCTTGGGTTTCAATTTCAGACCAACATTCCCCCTGGACCAACAAGCGGCATCAAACAGAAACCAAGCTTAGAAGATATGCAGCCAAAGTCCGACCGCACCCCTGGTCTAACTCCGGCTTTGTTTTAGCTTGGGTTCCGCACCCAACAAACGGATTCAGGCTCCCTACACACAGAACCCAAGCTTAGAACTTGTGCTGCCACAGGCGGGAGTGGAGATATCAGGTGTTCTAAGCTTGGACTCTCATTTCAGGCCAGCATTCCCCCTGGGACAACAAGGCACACCAAACAGAAACCAAGCTTAGAACACCTGCAGCCAGATCCCGACCTGACACCAGCCCCGCTTTAACTGGGATTCCCTCCGTCAGCGGTCCGAATCCACCCACTGGAATCAGAACCCAAGCTCAGCACGCTTGCAGCTTGCCAAGCAGGGCTTTTGCTTTAGCTGGGATTCCGACCAGCCGCCCCGGTTCGCCCAGGAAGAAATCTCCCAAAAACCAGAACCCCAGCTAAAGCAAACACGCAGCTCACCCCACAAAACCAGCCGGTGTCAACCGGGTGAAGCCGGTCAGCCTTCCGAATCGCTCGAATCACTTGAATCGCTTGGATTCCCCAAGTCAGCAGGCTGCTCATTTTCCACCGGTCCGGCCGGGTCTGCCGCGCCGGCAACGCCTTCGATTTGGGAGGTAAATAATTCCGTGAACTCACCCCCCTTGGCATAGAGCTCGTCAAAGGTGCCGGATTCGGTGATGCGGCCGTTCGACAGGAAATAGATTTTGTCCATCATCCGCAGGGTGGATGCCCGGTGGGACACCACGATCACGATTTTGTTGCCGCTGATGCGCCGCAGTTCCGCAAAAATCTCCATCTCACCGTGGGCGTCGATAGAGCTGGTGGGCTCGTCAAGAATCCAAATCCCGGGATTGCGCAGCCGCAGCCGGGCCAGCGATAGTCGCTGCCATTGCCCACCAGACAGGCCAACGCCTCCCCATTGTTCGCCCAGTTGCTGGTCCAGGTCATGGACGAATGCATCCGCCCCCGAAATCCGTAGGGCTTCGGTGGGGTCGCCCGGGCCGCCGAGTCGGAGGTTTTGGGCGACGGTGAGCCCGAATCGGGAATAGTCCTGCGGCAGCATCCCAAAGTAGCGGTGTTTCTCCGCGAAGGAGGCATGGGTGATGTCGTGCCCGTCGATGGTCACAGTGCCGGCGGCTATGGGCCGGGTGCCGACCAGGGCGGATACGAGGGTGGTTTTGCCGGCACCGTTGGGTCCGACTATGGCTATGAGTTGGCCTTGGCGGGCCGTGAGGTTGACGTCGTAAAGAATATCGGTAACGAACAGCTTTTCGACGCGCAACTGTTCGGATGTCTCTATTACGGGGAGGGGCGGCTCCACCTCGGGCGAGTTGAAGAACCGTTGCAGCATGAGCAGTGGGGTGGTTTCTTGCATGAGCATGCCCACGGACCAGCCGACGTTATGGATGGCGAAGAGGCCGCTGGAGATGCCCACCAGGGTGGCGGTCGCATCCACCGCGGTGAGTGTGTCGGTGCGCACGAAGGCAAGCAGCGCCAACCCGAAGCACGCGATTGTGGCCAGGGAGTTGTAGAGCTCCGTTCGGATGTACATGGTGTGCACGCTGCGGTCGAGGCTGGCCACCTTGTCCCGGTAGACTTCGGCCTCGGCGCGGAACCATTCGCGGGCGTCGAGGAGGGCGAGTTCCGTGGCCGGCTCCTTATAGATCATTTGCTCACACAGGTAGTTTGCGTGGCGGTGGTAGTCGTTGTTTTGTTCCCACTGTTCGGCCAGCCTGCGGGAGCAATAAAAGTTCACTACCAGGGAGGGAATGAGCGCCAGTATGGTAAACATGGCAGTCCACACGTTGAATTGGACGATGGATACGAACAGGGAAATGGCAACCGTGACCGCGAAAATGACGGATGTGACCGCCGTAGCCTGCACCGACAGGTTCCCGTTGGACACCACCTCCAGGGCTTGGCGGACCTGTTTGTTGGTTTCGGTGTGTGCCAGCCGTTCCGGGGGCAGGCGGGACACCTTGTGGTCGACGGTTTTACGCCCCATCCAGGCGATATTCAGTCGGAGAATGTCGCTAAGTCGGGAGGAAATGTCCTGCAATGAGAGGAATCCGGCGATGAGTAGGGCCACGCAGAACGCCAGCACGTAGGTGTGCGCGGACCGGGTTTCGATGGCCCGCCCCAGGGCCGACACCAGCCACACCTGGGCCGCCGGGAAACCCGCCAATACCAGCTGTAGCAGCAAGACTGCACCCAGGGCTCGGGGCGCGGTGCGGGCCGCGAATGTGAGCGCAAACCAGCTTGATGTGAAGATGTTTTTCATTTGTCACCTGCTTGGAAAAAATTGCTCTACCCTTACGTTATGGACTTTGCAAAACTCACGCGATACGACGCCACCTTCCGTTCCGATTCCCTTCAGATTGATTCCTACGAGCTTGACCTTGATCTTGGTGAGGCCACCACCAGCCCCACATTCCCGGTTGGGGTTGGGGTGAAATTAACGTCGAAAAGCGAACAAATTTTCCTCGACTACCTGGGGGAGTCTGTGGAGTCCGTCACCATTAATGGGAACCCGGTGCCCTGGGAGCAAAAGGGGGGACGCATTGTTCTTGACGTGCCGGCGGGGCTGGTGGGGCGGCCGATCGCGCTCCATGTGCGCGCGCACAGTCGGTATTCGCGCAGTGGGCAGGGGCTGCACCGGTTCACCGACCCGCAGGACGGCAACACCTACCTATACTCCCATTCCGAACCCTCCGATGCGCGCCGGATTTTTCCGTGCTTTGATCAGCCGGATCTTAAGGCACAATGTACCGTACGGATGACGGTGCCACAAGGATGGGTGGCGCTCAGCAATCAGCCCGAGACCACACGGGAGGCGGGCGCCCACGGGGACACCGTGACGTTTAGGGCCACACCGCCGGTGTCCACCTATCTCATGGCGTTCGCCGCCGGCCCGTATGTGGCGCAGCGCGACACGTGGCGTTCCCCCGACGGCAAGCGCGAAATTGAGCTGGGCGTATGGTCCCGGGCGTCTATGGCGGAACATGTGGATTCGGAGATTCTGGAGGTCACCAAGCAGGGACTGGATTTCTTCGATAAGAATTTCGATTTCCCGTACCCGTGGACCAAGTATGATTCCATCTTCGTCCCCGAATATAACCTGGGCGCAATGGAAAACCCGGGGCTGGTCACCTTCACCGAGGCCTATATTTTCCGCTCGCCCGCAACCGATGCGCAGCACGCACACCGCGCCAACACCATTTTGCACGAGATGAGCCACATGTGGTTCGGCGACCTCGTTACCCCCTTATGGTGGGATGACCTCTGGCTCAAGGAGTCCTTCGCCGAATTCATGGGCGCCGACGCCTCATTGCACGCAACCCGATTCACGGATGCCTGGGCGGACTTCGCCGGCACCCGCAAGAACTGGGCCTATGTGCAGGATCAATTGCCCACCACTCACCCCATTAAGGCGGAGATTCCCGACGTGGATGCGGCCCGCCAAAACTTCGACGGCATCACCTACACCAAAGGCGCCGCTGTATTAAAACAGCTCGTGCATTTTGTTGGGCGCGATAATTTCTATGCGGCCGCCCGCGAATACTTCCGCCAGCACGCATTTGGCACCGCCACCTTCGACGACCTCATTGCCGCATTGGCCAACCACACCGACCAGGATCTTCACGACTGGTCAAAGCGGTGGCTGCGCACATCCGGGCCCGACCAGCTCATTCCCGAAGTCACCACCTCCGGGAACACCATCAAACAGCTTTCCATCGTGCAAAATGGTTCACCGCAGACGCGCCCGCACCGACTCACCGTTTCCCTGTTCCGCGGCGCCCCGCTCGAACGCTACCACAGCATGGACGTTCGCCTCCCCGGCATCCCCGGCAAAAACACCGAACTCACCGAAGCCCACGGCCTCCCCGCCCCCGACCTCATCCTTCTCAACGACAACGACCACACCTACGCAAAAATCGGCTTCGACCCCACCTCATTGCACACGATCAAAGCCCGGCTCGGTAATATTACCGACAATGTGTCCCGCGCCGTGATTTGGACCGCCCTCTGGAATCTCACCCGCGACGCCGAACTCCCCGCCCAAGACTACATCGACATTGTGATGCTCCACGGGGCCAACGAACCCAACCCCAGCATAATCGAACAAGTATTCGCCAATGCTTATGTGGCCGCCACGAAATTCACCACCGACCCCACCGTCATCGCCGACCTGGTGTACAGCCTTTGGGACCTCATGTACCAGGCAAAACCCGGATCCGACACCCAACTCGTGCTCGTCCGGGCCGCCATCACCGCCCTGGCAGCCGACCGCAAACCAGGAAGCGCCCGAAAACTCCGGGAACTCTTAGGCGGCCACCTCGCCGGCCTGGTGCTCTCCCCCGACATTCGGTGGCGCATCATCGCGGCCCTGGCCAGCCACGACGATGTGACCGCCCAGGAGCTACTCGCCGAACGCGAAGCCGACAACACCCTCGACGGCCAGGCCTCCTACCTCCAGGCAATGTACTCCTACCCACACGCCAAACAACAGGCCTTCGACGATCTCCTCCACGCCATGGACTACTCCAACGAGGAGGTCAACGCCCTCATCGCCGGCTTCCGGGCCCCCACCGATCCGCACCAAGGCTCACACCACAACACGCACCCAGCCACACCCGACTTCGCCGCAGAATTCTTCGCCAACCTCAACCACATCTGGACCGAATACCCAATCGAAATCGCCAACCGGATCGTGCGCGGCCTCTACCCGGAAACCGCCGCGGCCGGGGCCAAAACCGAAGAAATTCTGGAGACGGAACTGCCCGGCGCGCTGCATCGGGTGCTGTTAGAGTGCAAGGATCAGGTGCAGCGGCAGTTGGCTGCCCAGGAATTCAACAACTCCGCCTCCTAGCGGCATCCCCTGCCGGCTCGGGCGCCTCGACACGCTGCCACACATTGGCGGCGGCCTCCGGGTTGCCGTCAAGCATGATGGTGAGCCGGCTCAGGGCGGCGTGTTCCAGGTGGCGGCGCATGAGCTCGCCGACCACCTCACTGTTATAGCTGGTGAGGGCTCTGCGGATGGCCTGGTGGTCCGCGCTGCCGTGGCCGGGGATTTGGGGTGCGGCGAGCAGCTGGTCGCGGAGTTGGGCGAGAATGCGGCGCCCCTGGCGCGAGCCGATGGTGGTAAGGATGAAATCGTGCACGTCCCCCACGGAGCTGGTGGGCCCCTGCTGGCTGGCGAGTATGCGGGCGGCGCGCTGGGCGGCCGGGACTTCGATGGCGATGCGAAGAGCGTAGATTTCGGCGATGTCGGTTTCGGTGGGTTGGATGATGCGAAAGCCCCGGTTGGGGGTGAATTCGATGAGCCCGGTGGCGGCGAGGCGCAGCAGCCCATCGCGGACGGGGCTGCGGGATATGCCGAGGTCGGCGGCGAGTTGGTAGCCGCTGTAGGTGGCGCCGGGCACCATTGCCCTAGTGCGGAGAGCGGCGCGGATGTGTTCGACCACCCAGTCGGTGAGTACGGTCATGGTTTAGGCCTCCCTTAGTGGCAGGATGGTGGTGAGTTGGAAGCCGGTGGGTGTGGGGGTGGCGGTCATGGTGCCGCCGGCGTGTTCCGTGCGCTCCCGCAGTGACCGCAGCCCGTACCCTTCCGGTTTTTCGCTTGTCGACGCCGGGGCCGTGGGATCACCATGGTCTTCCACCATCAGGGTGACGGTGTCGTCGGTGGTGCTGAGGTGAAAGTGGATTGCGGTGGGGTGGCCGTGGCGGAGGGCGTTGGCGACGCCTTCCTGGGCGGCGATGTGGAGGATTTCCCCTATAGGCGTGGGGATGGGTTGGTCCTCAGATGGCGGGATGATGCGGAACTCCAGGCCGGTGCTCGAAAAAGTTTGCGATAGCGATTTCATTATTTCTACCAGTTGGTTGGTGGTGTGTGGGGTGGGTGTGGTTGGTGGGTCGAGGGCCCTCACCCAGCGTCGTAGGTCGGTGAGTGCTTGGTTGGTCACGGTGTGGGCGTGCTCTAGTTCTTGCCAGGCCGCTTCCTCGTTGGTGGGTTTGAGTGCTTTTGCCACGTTGAAGGACATGGTGATGGCGACCAATTGCTGGCCTAGGCCGTCGTGAAGCATGCGGGCGGCGGCGGTTTGTTCTTTACTCACCGCGGCTTCGATTGCTAGGACACGTTCGCGTTCGGCGCCGGCTTCGAGGGATGCCAGAAACCAGGCAAGGAACAGGTACAGGATGAAGAGGATGCTGGCGCCAATGAATTCCCGGATGACCCGTTCGGCCGGCAGATGCCTCAATATATAAGGGATGGGCGAAAAGATTATGAAGGCGATAGTGAGCCCCAGGCAGGCACGCATGCTGAACGAGCGGTACACCACCCACAGGGCCACGGCGAGCACGCTGGAGGAGATGGTGACGTCACCGATGATGAAAAGCAGAATGTTGACGATAGCGGTGGCGACGGCCAAGAGGGTGTTGTCGGGGTTTTTCGCCCAGCGGGGGGTGAGGATGGCGGCGATGATGATAAGGATGCAGCCAATAATGGTTTGGGTAATAACGTATGGGAATGTGTGATAGCCGGTAACCAGGCGTTCCATAATGACGAGGAACACGGACACCAGTGAAAAGGCCACCAGATAGAAGCCCGGCGTGCGGCCAGCAACAGTCATGGCCTCACACTATCAAGGCGAATGGGATGAAACCCATGACTGACGTCACGATTTTCTGGCGGGCATCCCCCGTGGTTTCCACGATCTCCGTGGTTTTCGTTAGCTGGGTTTCGGTGAGGATGGGCCCAAAGTCAGGGCCCGATGGAGCGAAACCAAGCTCACGCTCGCCGACGCGGCCGCCCACCCTGGCACCCGGCGGTACTGCCTCAGCGGTGTTTGGCCCCTGGGCCCCAGGCCGTTAGCTGGGAAACCCGCCCTGCGGGGGATGAAACGGGCCGGTTTTGGGCGAAACCCAGCTAACGGATTGCGGGCGGGTTTGGCTGCCGGGAGGGTGGCTCAGACAGTAGGGGGTTGCATACAATCGGGGAGCATGACTATCACCGCACTCTTATGCTGTCACGAAAGCGAGCCGCCCAGTGGATACGATTCGGTCATTCGGCAAATAACGCAGGATTGGCCGCAACTGCTGCAACAAGGCGAGTTCCGTAACATTGATGTCTTCACCGAGGGGGAAGCGGACAGCCTGTCGTTTGAGTATCAGGAACCAGCCACCAGTTTCAGGGCGCTCATCACCTGCAGCATCGCGCGGGAGCCGTTTGAGCAGACTGAGGAACTCTTGCCGCAATCACCGTTATGGCCCGCGGCTGAGCCATTCAATCATCAGCACGCAATGCATGTGATAGTGACGATTGATGATGTCACGCATCTCAACACCGCCAATGCTGCCGACGACCCTACGGCTGGGAACACTCCACGGTTGGCGGTGTTGTTGTCGCAGATGCTGGTGTCGATAGGTGCGCTGTTTCGTTCGGCGTTTGCGATGATGTGGTTTGGGGCGGATCACCTGGTCCCCATGGATTTGTTCACCACCATGGCTAAACAGACGCTGCCCCACCCCATGACCGAGGTGTGGGTGCTTCTCACCGGGGATTCGGATGGGAAAACCGCCATTGGTTACACGCAGGGCATGACGGAGTTTAATATCCCCGAGGTTGAGGTTGTGCATGGGGCACCGGATATTAATGCCGCACTGTCTGCGCTTCAGGAGGCCACCACCGTGCTGCTGTTTGCGGGTGGTGTGAATATTCCCACCTCCCACACCGCTGATGGGGTTGCCGTGGAAACCCCCGAGTTTCGGTATGGGTTTGAGTATTGCCCCACCGTTTTTGGCGACTCCCAAATGGTGCTGCGGCTCACGGAGATCAGCCCCGTATAGTGTCCCGTGGCCCCCGAGCGTTAGCTGGGGTTCCGCGGAAATCGGGGCCGAGGGAACCGGAAAAACCCCGAAACCCAGCTAACGGAAATGGGCTGGTCGGGGTAATCGGGAAGGGGTGGCGCTGGCGGGCACCTACGCGCCCACCCGGGCCTACATGGGGGAAATGGTGTGCTTCTTCGGCAGGTCGTGCGCTTCCTTGGTCTCCAACTGGCGCAAGGCCTGCCGGAGGGCCAAGCGGGTTTGGTTGGGCTCAATCATGGCGTCAATATAGCCGCGCTCAGCCGCAACATAGGGGCTGGTCATGTTCTGGTCGTAAAAGTCCATGAAGACTTTCTTCATGTAGGCGCGCTGCTCCGGCGGGGCGGCATCCAATTGTTTACCCTGGATCATCACCACCGCGGCCGCGGATCCCATCACCGCGATTTGGGCGGTGGGCCAGGCCAGGTTGATGTCGCCAGACAGGTTTTTCGACCCCATGACCGCGTAGGCCCCACCATAGGCCTTGCGCACAATCAGGGAAACCTTCGGCACCGTGGCCTCCACCAGGGCAAACGCCAGCTTGGCGCCGCGGTGAATCAGGCCCACCTTTTCCTGCTGCACCCCGGGCAGGTAGCCGGGGGTGTCCACGACGAAGATCAGGGGGATGTTGTAGGCGTCGCAAATGCGAATGAAGCGGGCGGCCTTGTCGGCGGCGTCAGCATCAATACAGCCGGCGGATTCAATGGGCTGGTTAGCCACCACCCCCACCGATCGGCCATCAACCTGGGCGAAGGCGGTAATGATGTTGGGGGCGAATCCCGGTTGGACCTCTTGCACGTCAGCGTCGTCGAAAAGCTGGGCGAGAAGCTCATGCATGTCATAGCCGGCATTCGTGTCGTCGGGCATGAACGAATCCAACTCGGGGGCGTACGCAACCTCGGAATCGGGCTGGCACTCATACACCGGGCCCGGGTCGTGGCAGGTCAGGGGCAGGCGGGCGAGAAGATCGTGCACATAGTTGAACGCATCCTCCTCATCGTGGGCCACATAGGAAATATTGCCGTTGAGCTCCTGCTGGCGGGCCCCACCCAAATCGGCGGACGTGATGACCTCACCGGTGACCTCCTTAATCACCGCGGGGCCCGTGATATACATTTCGGCCTCACCATCAACCGCAACAACAAAATCCGTGGTCACCGGCGCATACACGGCCCCACCCGCGGACTTGCCCATCATGATGGAAATCTGGGGGCTGCGGCCACTGAGCGGCAACTGGCGACGGGCAATCTCGGAATACATGGCCAGCGACGTCACCGCGTCCTGGATGCGGGCCCCACCGGAGTCTTGGATACCAATGACTGGGCAGCCGATCTTAATGGCCATGTCCATGACCTCGCACACTTTCCGGCCGAACGTCACGCCCACGCTGCCGCCGTACACGGTTTTGTCGTGCGCGTACACCACCACCGGGCGACCATCAATCCGGCCGTAACCAGTAACAACCCCATCCGAGTAGGGGGCATCTGGCTCGTCGGGAGTGCGGCCCAGGGCCCCGATCTCCACAAACGAACCGGAATCCAGCAGCCTGTTGATGCGCTGGCGGGGAGTGGTGCGCCCCGCCTCATCGCGGCGTTTCCGGGAGTTTTCACTACCCGGGTCTTGTGCCTTCTCCAGGCGGGCGCGCAGGTCCGCCAGCTTGCCGGCTGTGGTATCCAGACTCATCATCACCTCTAAAGTTTGCACCTACATGTGGGAGATACGGGAAATACGCTCGGTCAAGGCACGCCCCACCTTGCTGATTTCCGGCTCGTCCACCACGGCCAAGTGATCGCCGGCCAGTTGAACAATCTCCAGATCATTTACGATAGCTGACCAACCGCCATCGTAATGAATCTCCGCGTAGGCCGGCTCTAATTCGATAGCCCCGTCATGCATGCGCTCCGACCGGAACAGCATGACCGGCACATCCACATCCTGCCAACGGCGCATGTCCACGGTGTCCAAAATCCGGTTGTCTACAAACGACGCCCGCTGGTGCTCCAGCACACCGGCGCTCAGCCCATGCTCCGACGGGTCGGTGTTGGCCAGGAATTCCGCCATCATGGTGAGCAGGGCGTCCTCGCCGGCGGTTTCGAGAATCTCGTACGGCACCGGGAAATCCAGGTTGTAGGTTTTCTTAGCGAACTTAGAGTAGCGTTCCCAACGTTTCTTGGTTTCCTCCATGGTGTCCGGCGCCGGGTGGGCGGGCTGTACCGTGTCCAGCAACGCGATGGTGGCGACCTCAACGTTGGTGTTCCGCAACTGGTGTGCCACCTCGTAGGCCAGCACGCCGCCGAAACTCCACCCGCCCAAAATGACCGGCCGGCCATCGCTATAGCGTTCGATTTCGTCCAGGTAGGCGGCGGCGCGTTCCTCCAAGGATCCTTCCAACCGCTCCACACCGTAGACGGGAACCTCCTTGGGCAGGCGGCGCATCAACGGCTGGTACACCACCGAGGAGCCACCGGCCGGGTGGAACAAAAACACGCTCGGAGCTGTGGATCCGGCCGGGCGTTCCCGCAGCACCCGAATGTTTCCCGACACGTCGGACTCCAGCCCCTCCCGCACCAGGTTAGCGAGCGGCTCCAAAGTTTCCGCGGCCAACACCTGATCGGCGGTGATCTCCGTACTGGCGCGTTCGTTCAAACGTTCGGCAATTTTTTCGGCAACGTCACGGGTGATGTCCGGCAATTCCGAGGTGACGCCGGCGGCCGCAGCCCCAGTGAGCCCGGCCCAGGTTGCGAACACGAGGCGTTCCGACGCGTCCCGTGGTGCCACCCCCACCCCGTGGGTTGCTTTCTTTTCTTGCTTGACGACGCCCTCCGGTTGCGTTTCTTGCTCAGCAACCGTGGGCTTTTCCTCGGGCGCCACTCCAGCCGCTTCCTGCGGCTCAGCCGCAGGCTCCTCAGGGGCCTTGGGTGTCTTAGCCGCCTTGGGGGCGTCGACAGGCTTGGCGGGCACAGACTCGGGGGCCGGCATGTCATGCTGCACCGCCACCAACTCCTCCACCATTCGGACCGCGTCCGCAACCGACGCATCTCGCAACGCCTGCACCTGCAAACTCGGCAGGGAGAAATCATGCTCAATACGGTTCTTAATCCGCATACCCATCAGGGAATCCAACCCCAGGTCAATCAGCGGCAACTCGCCGGGCAAATCCTGAATGTCATAGCCCATGGCCTCCGACACGATCAGCCGCATGCGCTGCTCCACCGTCTCCCCACTGTTCGGATCCCACTTCAACGACTCCGACGACACATTATCGCTCAGCGGCTCCGACGCCTCCTGGCTCTCCACCACGGCGGGAGTGCCCAACACCGGCTCCACATTCCCACCCAGGGAAGAAGCAAACCCCTCGGCAACAAGCATCACCGTATTCCCCAACACCTGGTGAATCGCAATGGTCAACCCACCCAAATTCCGGGAAGCCAACACCGACAACTCACCCGACGGCGGCAACGTGGCCTTCTCCTCCACCGCGACCAACGTAGCACCCGGCGCGAGCTCCATGACGACCGCCTCCATGAGGGCAATCGGGGACGGAACCGTGTCCGCAAGCGCATGGAACGCAAACGTGCCATCCGGGAGGGACACCTTCTGCCCCAGCAGGGAACCGGAACTGCCGCCGGCGACCGGCCGGGCCGAAGTCCAATAGCGCTGCTTCTTCCACGGCATGGTGGGGGCGTCAATAATGGGCCCGGCCCCATAAAGGGCGGCGAAATCAATGGGGGCGCCGGCAACATACAGCTTGGCCAACAGGTCCGGAATGGTGTGGGTATCCGGCACCTTCCGCTTGAGGGCGTAAAGAAGTTGGGCATCCGGCTTACCCACGCTGAAGGCGGTGTTCATCATGCCCATGATCGCCACCGGGTTCGGGGCAATCTCCACCAACGTGGTGTGGCCGGCGGCGAAAGCTTGTTCGATAGCGTCCTGGAACCACACGGACTGGCGGGTACACCGCACCCAATAATCGGCGTCGTGCACGGTCTCACCAGGCTGGTACACCCGGCCCCGATCCACGGAGCTAAACAGGGGCAGCCTCACCGGGTGGGCCTGAATCCCGGCAATCGCGGCAGCAAGCTCCCCCAAGAGGGGCTCAACCGCGCTGGTGTGACCGGCGCCCTTCACATTGAGAAGCCGGGCGAATTTCTCCTCCGCCTCCAGCTTGGCCACCAAATCAAGAACCGCCTGCCGGGGGCCACCAACGGTGGTCATGCCCGGACCCGCGTAAACAGCGGGTTCAATGCCGGCAAAGTCGGGGTTTTCGGCAATGAAATTGTCGAGCTGCTCCACCGAAAACTCCACCACCGCCATAGCACCCAGCTGATCCTCGGGCAGGGACTTTTCCCCCTCCCCCATGAGCCGGGACCGGTGGCAGGCGATGAGCATGGCGTCCTCGGCACTGAGGCCACCGGCGGCGTAGGCGGCGGCAATCTCACCCATGGACATGCCCACCACGGCCGCCGGGGTGGCGCCCAGGGTGGCGAGATAGTCGGTGAGGGCGATCTGGATGGCGGTGATAGTCACCTGGGCGGTTTCCGTGTCGTACGTTTGTTCGTCATCAAGGATAATGTCCCGGATCGACCAGCCGGATTCGAAATCGACAATGCGGTCAAGTTCGGTGAGCCGATCCCGGAAGAAGGGGGCGTGGGCGAACAGGTCCTTGACCATTTTGCGGTGCTGCGACCCGAAACCAGAATACACAAACACCGGGCCGGTGGGGGCCGGCGAGTCGGCAAGGGCCACGCCCTGGACGACCTTCCCGTCGGCCACATAGCGGAGCCGTTTGGTGGCCTCCGCCACCGTGTCGGCCAGGACGACCGCCCGGGAACGGGCGTGATTGCGGCGGGTGACGGAGCGGGCCAATGCCGGCAGGTCGGTGTCATCAAGCGTGGTGACGAAATCGGCGAGGGTGGCGGCCAGGTGGGCGCGCCGGGACGGCAGCAGGCCGGATACTGGCAGGGCAACCTCGGCGCCGGCCAGGGCGGGCTCGGCGGGGGCGGGTTGTGCCTCGGGGCCATAGTCGGCAGGGTTGAAGTCGCTGAGCACCACGTGAGCGTTGGTGCCGCCGAAGCCGAAGCCGCTCACACCGGCGAGTTTCGTGCCGGAGTATTCGGGCCATTCGCGGGGGTCGGCCACCACCTCCAGGTGTTCGGCGTCGAAGTTGATATAGCGGTTGGGTTCCGTGAAATTCAGGGAGGGCGGCAGCACGTTGTGTTGCATGGCCAGCACCACCTTGATGAGGCCGGCCGCGCCCGCGGCGGATTCGGTGTGGCCGAAATTGGTTTTCGCGGAGCCAAGCAAGGTGGGGGTGGCCGGGGTGCGGTTGACGCCCAAAACCGCGCCCAAGGCGGTGGCCTCGATGGGGTCGCCCAGAATAGTGCCGGTTCCGTGGGCTTCTACGTAGTCGACCTGGGATGGGTCCACGCCGGCGTCGGCGTAGGCGCGTTGCAGCACATCCACTTGGGCTTCCGGGTTGGGGGCAGTGAGACCGTTCGAATGCCCGTCCGAATTAATGGCGGATCCCTTGATGACGGCCAGGATCGTATCACCGTCGGCAAGCGCGTCGGAAACCCGTTTCAGCACGAGCATGCCGGCGCCGTCGGAACGGACAAAACCGTCAGCATCGTCGGAAAACGCGTGAATCTTGCCGGTGGGGCTAAACACGCCGAGCTCACCAAAGGCGGTAGAAACCCACGGGGCGGCCAAAATATTCACGCCGCCGGCAAGCGCCACATCGGCATTATGTTCGCGTAAATCGCGCACAGCCTGGTGCACCGAGACCAGGGAGGAGGAGCAGGCGGTGTCCACGCTGATAGAGGGGCCGCGGAAATCGTACACGTAGGACACGCGGTTAGCGATGATGGAGCTGGCGGTGCCGGTCAGGGCGTAGGGGTGTGCCTCGGCGGGATCGGCGGTAATGAGCATGCCGTAATCATTATTAGAGGAACCCACATACACGCCGACCGGCTTGCCGCGCAGGGTATTAGCGGGAATCCGCGCGTTCTCCAGGGCCTCCCAGGTGAGTTCCAACACCAGGCGCTGTTGGGGGTCAACGTTCACGGTTTCCAGTGGTGATAGGCCAAAAAATTCGGCGTCAAACGCGGAAATGTCCTCCAGGTAGCCGCCGGTGAGGTTGACTTCCTCCATGCGGCGGCTCATGACGGGATCGTTGGCGTATTCCGACCAGCGGCCAATGGGCAGCGGACCAATGCCATCCCTGCCTTCAACGAGGAGTCGCCACATTTCGGTAAGGTTGGGGGCACCCGGGTAGCGGGCGGCCATGCCCACCACGGCAATATCATGAACGCTGGGGTCGGTGGCGGCGCTAGTGGCATGGGCGGTGCGGCTGTTATGGGCGGCACCGGCGCGTTCGCCCTGCGCACCTAGGCCTGGGCCGCCGGCAAGGAGCTGCTGGGCGAGCGCCTGAATGGTGGGATATTGGTAGGCAATAGTCGCATCAAGCTGCTTGTCCAACAGGTTTTCTAACTCCCCGGAGAGGATCACCACGTCGCGTGAGGATAGCCCAAAGGATTGCATTGGCTTGTCATCGGTAATCTCTTCGGCGGGCAAACCGGTGGTTTTTATAACCCATTGCCGAAGCCATTCGCGTAATTGTTCTACGGTCATGGCGCCGACTGGCTGCTCCTGTGTCGTATTTCGATCAGTCAACGTAATCCTTCACTCGCGCTTGAAAGCTAATCCCAAAAATCACAATTCGTATAATTTTATATCGAGTGAAACATACTAGATGTTTCAAACTCACCTATCGACTCTCGTTCACTCCATGTAAACGTAACACTGAGCAACATTAGCGCTTAGCTGGGGCTACAATCAAAATGTTGAGAGGCTGCATGTTTACTGATCCTAGCTTTTCGACGCCCCAAGGGGGTGACCTCAAGGGGGTAAATTCCCAACCCCCAGACCCCCTCCCTTCGCGGCCTTTGCTGGCGGCTCCGCTGGAGGGCCCGCTGGCGGCGGCGCCTTCATCTTCGCCCGCCCCCTGCTCGTTGCGTTAGCTGGGTTTCTCCCTAAAACCGGCCCAAAACCACCCCAATCCCAGGGAAACCAAGCTAAACCTCCGGCACGCCATTCCACCACGGCCACAACCACCACTCACCTTGCTCGCTCCCCCGGCGCGGCTCCCACACGTTCACCCCGGTGGACCCAGCAGGGCCACCATTCCTCTACCTCAGCCAACCGGGGCAGCCGCGTTAGCTGGGAAACCGCCTGAATCAGCCGTCTCTCGGGCCATTTTGACAGGAACCCCAGCTAACGTGGCACGCGACACGCGGCACTGCCAATCGCACCGCACACCACGCGCCGCGCCCGGCCCACCCCCAACCAACCTCCCCTCCTACCTCGCCCCGAAACCACAAGCACCCCCGGCTAGGGCAAGTACCCCGACCACAGGTAGCACCCGAAGGGAATAAGGCAGCTAACAAAAGCCATAAAAAAGGTCAGACAACTCACCGAAAAGAAATCGGGGGTAAATGGCGAACATCACATTGCAGCGTATGCAATATAGGAGTAAAGCTAAAAGAGAAAGCGCCTCTCACCAGGAGAAATAGTAGAAATGATGCCACCATCAGGCAGGTCTGGAACGCTGGAGCTAGTGCACCGGCCTGCAAAACTCACCCCCGAATTTACCAACACCCACATGCGACTAGCCGGATTCTGGTGGGTTGATCGACAGGCTTACCGGCGGGCACCAGCCTATCGGAGGTTCGAAACAAATGTCGAAGCGGTGGGTCGATCCCTCCGGAAAGGGGTCATCAGTGGGATGGCGGCTGCGGTGATCCACAAGATCCCTATCCTCAATGAGTCGCACCGCTCCCTGGTGGACGTCACCCCACAGGAGCAGCGGAAACCCCCTTCTAGATCCCAATGGCCGGCCATTGTTCACTATCGGTACGCGGATTTACCGGAGGAAGACATCACCGAAATTAATGGCACCAGAGTCACCACGATCGAACGTACATTCGTAGACATTTGTGCCATGAATGGCGAGGTGGAGGGACTAGCTTTCCTGGAGGCCGCGATCCGCCGATTCGGACGTCGCAAAGAAAAGTTTTGGGCGCACCTGAACCGTCACCGTGGGCGTTGGGGCACGCGCAAAGCTTGCAAAGTGCTCACCCAGGCACTCTACGGGATTGATTCGGTGCAGGAAACTTACGCGCGGTACGCCATCACGCACGCGCTACCCAAGCTGACTGTGGACGCGCAGGCGATTTTTAGTACCCCCAGCAAAAATCCAAGCTTTACGACGTACTATCGAGCGGATCTACTCGTCAATAATTGGCTCATAATTGAAATTGACGGCGCCATCAAATACCATGGCACACCCGAACAACGCGCGGAAACATATGCAAAACAAATTGCGCGCGAACAAAGTATTGCCAAGCACGGATATTATTTTCTTCGGGTCGCGCCATCCCAAATTGGGCCGGCGCTCATTAACCACATTAACAATCTCACCACCCATATCCACTATGACCAGCTCCCCCACCAACACCAGCTGGTCAACCTGAGCGTGGCGCCTCCCTGGTGGCAATTGCGTGAGGAGCGGATGAACCGAAGGTAACCCAGGGGTTTTGGGGGATGGCTCAAGGGGGTGGAGGGGGTGGCGTGAGCCGGGACGGGGCTTTTGGCATGCCTCCTAAAGGGGAAATCGAGGAATCAGAGAGAGTTAGGGAGAGTTGAGGCCCTAACACCCATCATGAAGCATCCTCTGGCGCGCACCTGCGCCTGCCAAACACCTGCTAAGTGGCCGGCTATGGTCGGCTACAGCCAGCAGCGACCGCCTCTGTGACCGCTAACACCAGCGTTAGCTGGGTTTTCCCCAAAAACAGGCCAGATCAGAGCCAAAATAGGGCGAAGCCCAGCTAAAGAGTCAACGAACCGCGGAGGACCACATGCCACGATCCCACCGGAACCCCTAGGACAATGCCGACAATGGTGAGCGACCGGCGACCCTCCCAAACGCCGGCCATGACACCTTCGTTTTGCCTTCTCCCTACCCCTTAGTCTGCGTTAGCTGGGTTTCCCCCGAAAATCGGTCAAATCAGGGCCAAAACGAGGCGAAACCCAGCTAACGGGCCAACGCAGGCCAACAGACCAACGGACTAGCAGACCCCGCCCCCACCCCACAACAAACCACCCCTGGAGCCTCTGACGCCCAGGCACCCGGGCATGGAAAAGGGCCTGGCTCGTTAGCAACCAGGCCCATCAGGCCCATCAAACCCTCACCTCAGGGAGGGGGAGGGAAGGCCCAAAGCCGTCTTTCGCTTCTTTCGCTAGTCGGCGGCAGCCTCCTGATAGTGCTTCTTGTTCACCCGGCGAGCAATCTTACCGGCGGAAGAACGGATGATGGTGTCCGGGGCGGTGATACGGATGTCAGCAGGGACCACGCCATGGGCTTCCGTGACGGCGGCACGAATGGCGGCAATAGCGTCGGCATCATCGGCCTCAACCTTGTCCAGGTCACGCTCCGCAAGGATGATGAGCTGTTCCACATCATCACCCTCAACAGCGAAGGCCGCAACGGCGGCCGGCCGGATTTGGGCCGAGGCGTGAGCAACCGTGTACTCGATATCCTGCGGATAGTGGTTACGACCGGCAATGATGATGAGGTCCTTGAGTCGGCCGGTGATGTAGACCTCGTTGTCGACGATGACAGCCAGGTCGCCGGTGGCCAACCATTGGGCGTCGGCAGGCGCGCCGGAAGCCCGGGAATTCTCAGCCAACGGGGTCACCAGGGTATTATGGAACGTCTCTTCGGTTTCCTCGGGGCGATTCAGGTAGCCGGCGGCAATGTTAGCGCCATAACACCACAGCTCACCCACGGTACCGTCGGGAACCTCGGCGCGGGTTTCGGGGTCAACAATCGCAAGAAGTTGCGGACGCACCACCTGGCCGTTGGAGGCAAACGACACCGAATCCTCATTGCGCGCAACCACCACGCCGCGGCCCTCGGACAGCGCCTCCCGATCAAAATAGTTAATCAGGGGACGATTCGGGGTTTGTGGCGTCGTGACCAGCAGCGACGCCTCGGCCAGGCCATAGGAGGGACGCACCGCAGCCCGATGCAACCCATGCTCCGCAAACGCCGAAATGAAGGCCTCCATGGACTTTTCAGTCACCGGCTCGGAACCCAAAATCAGGCCATCCACCTGGGACAGGTCCAAATCCGTGCGGGCGGCCGGCAGCCCGTAGCGCATGGCCAAATCCATGGCAAAGTTCGGAATAACCGAATACACATTTTCGCCCTCATGCTCCGCGTGCAACTGGTTCACCCACCGGGCGGGCTGCTGGATGAAATCGCGGGGCGACATCAGGTCCATGTTCAGGCCGAGAATGGTCACAAAGGTGGCCAGCACGATGCCCATGTCGTGGTGCAGCGGCAGCCAGGTGACCAGTCGGAGGGGGGTCTTCAACTGGGCGGCGGTGAAAATCTGCAGCACGTTGGTGAGAATGGACCGGTTGGTCAACACCACGCCGGCCGGCACCCGGGTGGAGCCGGAAGTGTATTGCAGGAAGGCGGTCAAGTCCACCGGCAGCTTGCCGCTGGCGGCCAGGAATTGCTGGGCGGCCGGGTTTTCCAGGGGGTTGGTAAAGCTTTCGGCCAGGGAGTCCGGCAGGGAATCCACCGACAGCACGCGGGGCCGCTCCCGGCCGGGAATGTCGGCGAAGAACGTGCGCACCGCACCGGCGGACCGGGCGTTGGTGAGCACAGCCTTGGGGGCGGAGTCCGAAATCACCGCCTTGAGGTGGTCGGCGTGGCCGGGCTCATTGGGGTCGTACAGCGGTACCGGCACCATGCCGGCATACATGGCCCCCAACATTGCGAACACATATTCGGGGGAGTTATTGGCAAGGATGGCCACCCGGTCGCCAATGGTGCCCACCTGCTGCAACCTAGCCGCAACAGCCTTAATGCGGGTATTGATCTGGTCACGGGAGTATTCCACGATTTCCCCATCGCGGGACTGCGAGAAATCCCAGAATCGCAAGGTCTTTCGACCAGTGGTGCCGGCCGCCTTCTCCGTCTGGTAAAGGACTTCGCACATGCCGGCGAGCGTCACCTCAGGCTGGAGGGTGATCTCACCTTTCTCGTTGAAGAACTGGCCGATAATCGCATGTAAATCCATGTGTCTCCTCGATAAAATCGATTGAAATTGCGCTTCTGGTTACTCCATCGTAACCAGCCACCAGTGTATTACTTGCAGAGCAAAATGAACTCTCATTCTCCCAAATTGACAGCAAATTCCAACCTAGACTTGGGGCATGAGCAGACTCATCGTTTTCGCCGGTCTGCCAGGCGTGGGCAAAACCACCCAGGCACGATCGCTTGCCGACGCGCTCCGCGCCGTCTACCTCCGCCTCGACACCCTGGAGGCGCCCTTCATCCGCATGGCCGACAACAACGACCTCAAGGACTACGGCTACCAGGCCATCGCCCACCTAGCTGGCGACAACCTAGAGCTGGGCCGCACCGTGATCATTGATGCGGTCAACCCCATGCACCACACCCGGGCCATGTTCCGGGAACTGGCCGAACAGCATCGGGCGAGGCTCATCCAATTCGAATGCGTGCTCCCGGACGAGGTTGAGCACCGAAGGCGCGTCGAAAAGCGAGGAACCCTCAACTGGGACGAGGTGCTCGCCATCACCGCCTACTACGAGCGGTGGGACGAACACCTCGACGGTCGCCGAAACATCATCGTTACCGGTTAATGAGCCCCTTCGCCCATTCCACAACCCACTGATTCGCGGTGGTGTCGGGAATCACATAGGGGTTAGTGGCGTACACCGAGTGCACCCCATTGGCCTGCACCATTTCGGTGGCCCGGCCCAGGGCATTGCCGATCTCCCGGGGGGCGTCACAAATGGCATCGTTCGGGGCGCAAATTTCGAACGTACGATCGTTTAGGGCGCCGAAACCGCCCTGCCGGGGACCACGCATGGTGGCGCCGGGCACGACGGGCTGCACCAGCAGGTTGAGGGGCTGTAGGGCGATTTCCGCACCCACGCCACCGACCGGGTTGCCCACATGCTGGCCCACGTTGGGTTCCCGCCGACCATCGGCAATCAATGCCACGCCCCGGATCCGCTCCGCCGGAACCACCCCGGTGCCGGTGCCGATCTTATTGGCAATGTCCCCGGCAATGACCGCACCCTGGGAGAACCCGGTGAGCACGTAGTCGGTGAGGGGGCATTCCCGGAACACGTCCCGCATTTCGGTCTCCATGGTGGCGATGCCTTCCTCCCGGGATTCGTCATACGGCATCTCGTTTTGGGAGTTAATGTTCTTGAACTGCGCCGTGTACGGCAGGGTCCACACCTTCACCTCGTGGGCCGGATAGGTTTCCTGCAACGGCCGGGAAATGTTCAACATAAACGAATTAGGATTCGCCGTGGGGTTGAACGGGTCATCAGTCTTGGAGGATTCCCACGTGCCAGGCGCGACAAGCACCTCAACCCGGGGACAGTGCTCGGGTTGGGTCACCATGGTTGCCTCGGAGGTTTCGGGCGGGCCGACCTGGCCCCCGTTATTGGTTTGACTCAACCATTGCTGCGCACCTGCAGCAACCACAACAATCACCACAAGCGCGGCAAGAACGGTGAGAACTTTCTTCATGAACTTCCTTGGATCGGCGTTAAGAGCAATAGGCTTTGCGTGCCGACGTTTCAATCAGGGAAACGGCTTCTTCGGGCGACAGCGAGGTACGCTTCTGCTCCACTAATTGCCCACCGACTGCCTGCACAGCCTGCGGGAATTGGTTTTGGCACACAACCTGGGCGGCGCCGATCATTTGGTTTTCGGCGCCTTCCACCTTAATACCACCAGCCGTGAGGGCATCGAAGTAGGTCTTGTCCGCATCGCTCAACTGTTGGGCCGGCGTGGGAATGGACGATACTTCTTGGGCTGGCCCATCAGCCGGCGGGGCGGCATTACCGCTCTCACCGGCACCGCCGGAGCCACCAGCCCCGCTAGCGCCGGCACCAGCGCCATCGGAGGCGCCGGCCGCACCTGAAGTTGCGCCCGAACCACCGGAGCCCTTCAGGGGCGCGATGGGGGCTTTGGATGCGGATGCCGTAGCATCATCGCTCACGGTGGAACTACCGCAGGCGCTGAGGCCAGCACCAGCGGTTATGATGGACAGGGTAAGGATCCCTGTCGCTAACAGGCGTTTCACTAATTTCGCTCCTCGCGGACTTTGCCATTGGATTGACTCATTTTACCACCCTGGAAGGTGATGGAACCGCTAGCAGACTCCTGATCGGAGGTGGGGTAGCCGTATTCGCCCTGCTCGTAGCCCTTTTCGCCCCAAGCCTTATAAATGTCGCCGTAGTAGATAACGTGAGCGCCGGTGGCGGGGGACCAGTAAATGTTGCCGTTTTCGAACTCTTGGAAGGCGCCACCGTTGATGGATTTCTCATCGGAGGTGGGGTAGCCCAGCTTGGACTTTGCGGTTTGCAGCTCACCGTACTTGGCGGCAATGGCGCCCCGCACCCAGTTATTAGCACCCTTGGGGTTACGGGTGACGTAGCCGTTTTGGAACTTCTGCACCAGGCCACCGTTGTGTTCGGTAGCTTCGGCCACTGGGTAACCCAGGTCACCGTTCTCCCACTTGAGGTCGCCCCACTTGTTCACAATGTCAGTGGGCACGGCAATGGCGTCGGTTTGCAGGGTCCAGTAGATATTGCCGTGTTCGAAGGTGACGAACCGGCCGCCGTTTGCAAGCCCGCGTTCCGTGGAGGTGGGGAATCCCAGCCAGGAGCCGGGGCCACCAAGTTCGGTGTACACGGTGCCGATGCGGCCATAGAGGGCCTGGGCGCCGGTGTTCGGGGACCAGAAGGCGCGACCGTTGGTGAAGTCCTGACCCTTGCCGCCGGCCACGTCGTATTCGTTGTTCACGCAGTTACCGATGACGCCGCCCTTGGTGGCTTCGGCGATGGCTCCGACGGGGGTGCAGTCGGCGCCGCGGTCGGATTGCGACAGGTTGAGGGCCCCGGCGATGTGCGGCCAGGCTTGCCCCATCTCAAACTGCCAGTAGGGCCAGTCGTGCACGCCAGAGGGTCGGAACACTGAGGTAACTTCCACCCCGTCCCGGCGGGCGAAGTCGACAAAGGTTTGGGTGGTCATGCGCGAAATAACTTCCAGCCCAATACCGGCGGCATTCGCCGGATGCTTTGCGACGGAGCCCGGCTGGCCGAAGTCATCCCGGCCGGAGCCGGCCGACACATACACCTTCATCCCCTTCAACGCCTTAATGCCCAGCTTAGGGTCGTGGTCGATCCACTGTTGGGAGCCGTCCGGCCCCCACATGGCTTCGCTGTGGTATCCGCCAGCGTCCTGTTGGGCGGTGCGGATGGCATCGGGCATGCCGGGGCTGGTGGTGTCCAAATACCCGGAGAAGGAGCCCACAAACTTAAACAGGTCGGGGTTGCGTTCCGCCAGGTTCATGGCGGCGGTGCCACCCATGGACAGACCAAAGATGGCCCGGTCGCCATTGGCCCGATAGCCGTTCTTCAGCACGGGAATAAGCTCATTGAGCAGGAAGGACTCCCACATGTAGTGCTTGCCGTTGTCTTCGGACTGCCAGTCGGAGTAGAAGGAGGATTCGCCGCCAACAGGCAAGATCACATTGACGTTCTTGTCGGCGAACAGTTGTTCAATGTTGGTTTCGCTGGTCCAGCCGCTTTCAATGTCGGTGGCCCGCAACCCGTCGAGGGCCCACACCTCGGGGAATTTCCGATTCGGCTGGGAATGCCAATCGCGGGCAAGCAGCATTTGCACCTTAACCACGTCTTTCGGCATAACCTTGGACTTAATTTGCAGTTCGATGCGCCTATCGGTGATCCACTTGACACGCTCCACCGACACCCCATCGGGCAGACCATTGATTTGGGGCCGCTCGTCCACGCGAATAGGGGTGCGTTCCACTGCATTGGTATCAAGGTAGTCGGTCAAGCCATTCAGGGAGGAGCTCCCCAGGCTTCCTGAGCTTGACGAATTACTGCTACGGGATTTGCTAGTGCTCGTGCTAGTTGGCTTCGCGCTGGTGGTTGATTGCGCCACCGCAGCGGGAGGAAATAGCAGGGAGACTCCCAAGCCAATGGCCACCGGAAGGGCGGCTATTTGGTAGGAACGACGTTGAGTTACACGCATTATGTTCAATCCTTCAAGTTTTTAGTACTGAGCTGATTCACCGGGGATTCCCCTGCCCTGGCGATTGTAACGGTCTGTCGGCCTCACAGGAATATTCGTCGAAAAGCTCACAAATGTTACCTGCCAAGTGTAAAGGCACCATAGTGCCTTGCTGTGCGGCGCACCGGTAAACCGACAAAATGCTACCGGGGCATCGCAGTCCCAACAATTGCGATACCCCGGTGACTTCTTTCCGTTATGTGTGGATTACCAAGCTTGCATGACGTCAAGCACGCGGTTCTTGGTGAGGTTCAACTGGTAGTTCCACTGCAACCAGTTGTGGATGCCTGCTGCCGGATAGTTAACGGTCACATTCACGCCCTCAGCGCGCGCCTTGGCCTCCCACAGCGTGGTGGTGTACAGGCTGAACGCCTCCAGGATGGAGCCGGTGATCCGGTCCTTCACTTCGTAGCGCATGATGTCGTCAGCACTCCAGAAACCGCTGGCTGCGGAAATATACACGTCCTTACCCCTGAGGGCACCCATGTTCCAGAAGGGGTCGTTCTCGTACCGGTTCGGGTTGAACATCGAACCGTACATGTTATTGACGTTGAAGCCGCCCAGGTCCAGCATAGCTAGACGCACCAGGGTGCTCATGCCCGGGCCAGACATGGTGAGGTAGCCGGACCAGCTCATGGCCTGCTTGAACATTGCCGGGTTGCGGGCTGCCAGGTTCAGGGCGGCGGTACCACCCATGGACAGGCCGGCGATGGAGTTGTTGTTCCTGGCAACACCGAAGTTGCCCTCCAGGTAAGCCGGGAGTTCCTTGGTGAGGAAGGTTTCCCACTTAAACAGCGGGCCGTCACCGGTGTAGTTAGCGGGCCGTAGCCAGTCTTGGTAGAAAGTACCCTGACCACCAACGGGCATCACCAGGGTGATGTTGTGGTTAGCGTAGAGCTCCGGGGCATTGGAGTCGGTGGTCCAGGCATTTGCTCGTTCGGTGGCGCGAGCACCGTCAAGCAGATAGAACCCAGCATTACCGCCTCGTTGTGCCGGTTGAATTTGCACGGTGATGTTCCGGTTCATGGCTGGGGAAAACACGTCACAACGCTGAACCCAGAAGCCAACCCCATCCCATTCACAAGCCCCGGTGGCGTCAGGACGCAACCAGTCCCGCGGGCCAGCAGTAGCTACGCCCTGGCCCGCCACCGCCAGAACGGAAGCAGCGGCAACTGCGGTGACAGCCGCCGCCACCTTCTTTATCGCGCGTGTCATGAACTTCATGCTTCTCCTATGATTCAGGTCAGATAATTCACTTCTCGTGAAACTTCTTGCTCTTAGGTTTTGTAGTGGTTCACAGCAAAGAGCCAACTAAATGCCTAAACTTTATAACAGGGATATAAATTAGTCCACCTATTTTGTTACCTAACCATCCACAAAATTTTGGTAGCAGACCTATCAAATTCATTCACTACCAGCAGTAATAATAAAATTACCCACTACACCTATATTGGGTTACAGGGGTAATTTCTTGGGGTATATAGGGCGAGAAACTCAGGTGATTTTTCGTCGATTTTCACCGACATTTTTCGACAATCACGCAGCCGAATCAAAGGCAGTTCTCAGCTACCCCGGGGGCAACTCTTTCCCTAATCTTGGGTAACGTTCACACTTTTGAATCGCTTTTAACTATCGTGCTACCGTCCCCCAATCGAGGTTAGCAACGCTAGCGAACCGGATCCAATTTGATGTCCCGAGGCCAATTTATCGGAAGCGGATCCACTACAGGCAGGGGGCCTTGGTAGGCGGCCGGATCCTCCTGGAACTGGAGGGTCCGCCCTGCTCCCAGGCTGAATTTGATGTTGGCAAGGAAGCGTTTGAAGGTGAGCGGGCTTCGGTACGAGGCGAA
>ERZ773003.368-NODE-368-length-33831-cov-8.448395_pt1 | contig 33831 bp, 35 predicted proteins | sample MGYA00580668_ERZ773003 | MGnify/ENA primary metagenome ERZ773003 (study PRJEB29015, sample SAMEA2738002) | human oral metagenome | biome: human oral; feature: human-associated habitat; material: dental | place: China | collected 2126 ...
TTGTAATGTTCCATTTATTCACAAGTTATATATTATATAGTACATCCATCGTAAAGTTACAAGTTACTGAACTTTATGCGACTGGTTTCTAAATTAAGATCTCAAGAAATAACTTCTTTTTGCACCATATTCCATTAGTTTGTCAAAATCACGACATTCATAATAATACTTTCGTATTTTATCTCTTAACACTTGAAATTCTGGATAACTTGCATCGGGCAAAGTCATAATTGGCTTCCAAAATTCATCAAGCAGTGCCGTCAAAGATTCCTTTAATATATAGTATTCGTACTCAGATAGGGTAGAAATTTTTGAATTTGGATTCTCTCTATAATAATAATTAGTCTGAAAATGCATCAGTTCGTGCAAAATCCCATCGAGTGGCATACCCCATAATTCATTATCAATTTTTGCGTAGGTAAAAATCACGCCTTCTTCATAATAGACAATCATCGCCGGAAAAGTCGTTATTAGAAAGAGTAGGTCTTCACTTGGCGAAACCGAGTTTGGCGAAATTTTTTTAATTTCTTTTGCGCGATTTTTAGCACAACCATTAATTGCTAGCGGCTTCCCGGTTACCTCTTCAAGTCTCTGAATTGCTAATCCAAATTTCTCGTTTAGCTCATTTTCCATAATCTCCTTGAACCGTTCTGGAGCCATCTCAACTCTAGTATTTCTTTCATTGAGGTAGGGAATTAGGATTTTTTCGCTTCCGAAAAATTTAGCCCCCTCGATCTAAGTAGCGATTTTAACATCTTTTGGGTCTCTTATTTTTTTCATTCCACCAAAATTATTTATGGAATTAAACCAGTTATAGGCGTCTTGCGTAATGTCGTAAATTATTTTATAGGTAATCATATATTTTTTATTATAAAAAAATTATAGGTTTGATTAGCTCCTTAACGTCTTTATCGGTAAAATTCTCGAAACTACAGAAAACTGGCTCATTCATGCCTCTCTTCATATATAGAAATTCGCCTTGTTTGAGATTTACCGCATCGGGTGAGGATATTAATCTTTCAGACTCTACTTCATCTAGACAGTGAAAAATCATTCTGGTATCCATATAGTTTAGATCAAGTGTAGTAATAAATTCTTTTTCACGTCTTTGCGTCGAGAGTATTATGTGGGTATTCGTATATCTGCTGAGTTTTACAAACTTTAGCAGGAATAAAAACATATCTTTTGTCTCAAACACCCCTCTTTTGAATAGATAGGAGTATTCATCAATTACGAAAATAATAGCAGGGAAATTCTCGATCGCTTTTTTCTTATCATCACTTTCTTTAATAATGGCGACCCTACGTTCGTTTTCTGCCAAAATCCAGTCCATCGCTTCACGGATTTCTTCCGGCTTAGTTAGAGGATCTTTTATTAGACATGGCAAGCCTTTGTAGCTATTAAAAGATATTCCTATTGTATCGGCGAGAATAAATTGAATTCCGTCAGAAGAATATTTCGTAATAAGTTGCGTAAGCATTCGATTAATTAACACTGAGCGCCCATTACCGCAAGTTCCAGCCATAAGAGCAACCGCTTCTCTTGGACCAAATGTATGAGTTATTTCTTTGCCGTCCTTGCCAAGACCTAAGACAACTGACGGATACTTGTTTTGGCTAGCATTCTTCTCAGAGTAGTACTTGATTGTATCATCATCAATATCGAACCCCTGCAATCTTAAACACTTATTTTCGCAAGAAAAAAACATGTCGCCTCTTCCTAATAGGTATTTACCTGCATCTTCATTAATTAATTTTTTTGAATCATAAGACATATGAAATATAACTTTTGTTTTAAAAAGCTTATTCAACATTTTATAGCTTAGGTCATCATTGGCTTTATAATTTTCACAGATGAAACAGCGAGGGTTTTGCGATGCCATAATAATATAGACATTGAAAGCGGGCCCATTTTCAACAATAAACTCTATTTGGGTATGAAACATTTTATTACTGATTACACAGTCAGCGAATTCATCAATTATAACTAAGATAGGCTTATGTTTTACCTGCTCATTAGTCTTTCGATTAGATATTACACTTATTACCCATGTAAGTGCATCATCAGCTTTATCTATTGAGTTCGCAAAGGGAAATACCAAATGCTTAAGGTCCTTGAATGAGTCGAGTTCAACTGCTTTTGTATCGATTATCACTAGTCCCAATTCTTCTGGTCTGTACTTAAAAACCAATGAACAAAGAATCTGGTTAATAAACATCGATTTGCCAGAACCGGAACTACCGCATACTAGAATATTTGAGATTTTATCCAGAGATGAGTAAAAAATTTTTCCATCAATATCCATTCCTATGGGTAAAGGAATCCGATCTTTATTATTAGCTTTGTTATTTGCTCCATTATTTGTAAGGTATTGCTTAAAATTCGGATACAAACGTCTTATATGCGGGACCACTATCGCTAGCTTCTTATCCGTACGAGTGCATCTTATAGTAGAACCGCGTAGCAATTCGTATGCGAGCATTTCTTCAAAACTCGCCAGAATGCCATCATTAAATAAATCGTCAAGAATCGTAAATTCATACTCGGTAAATGTAGGACCAATACTCGCGCCAACAGCTTCAACATTGACACCTAATGTTCTAGCAATGGTTAAAATTTGAGTTGTAACATGAGAAACATCTCCTGGGTCAACCATTTGTTCAGACCTCTCACTATCTTTAGGATTATTCACTATAACCATATTATAACATCACTTTTTTGTTACAATTTCTCTCGTCATATGTTAATCCAAAGTCGATTCTAATAATATGATTGTATCACCATCTTTACGATATCTTGAGTCTTAAAACCCATTTGCAGCAACTAATTGCACTTCAGGAAATATTCCAAAATTTTATAATCCCTGAAAGTAAAATAGCACTGGAGTAATGAAGCCTCATCTGAATTATATTTACGTTCGTTAATAAAATTTTTCATATTTTTCAGAGCATCTGCCGGCTTCATCTTTAAACATTTAGCGCCGAACCTGATTTCATCCTCATCCGGGTGAATTTCTTGCGTCTCGCCATATGGCTCCGCTGTAAATATATGCGAAGTTTGAGTCTGATCTCTAGTAATACCAATCTTGCGTATGTTTTTCACCCTATAGCCTGTTTCCTCATAGACCTCACGCACAAAAGTCTGTTCTGGAGTCTCATCGTGCTCCTTACCACCTCCTGGTAATTTATATTGCCCAATACGTTCTTTAACAAAGACCAAGATATCACCATCAGAAAATTGTATAACCCCTCGAGAAGCTTCTCTTGGCCAACTACCAATGAACCCTTCAAGAAAAGGCTTCCCGTAATCCTCATAAATAATATTTTCACTAAGTGTCATATCGATATAATAGCATTAATCTTACTCCTTATAATTCTTATTTGAGCTTTTATTACAAATAATCATTTTGGTCTAATTCGACGGTGTGTTCAATTGATATTTAGGAGTTAATATGAGCTATATAGGAATTCTCAAATATGTAATTAGTAGAAGTAGGGTGGCTCTTTTTTATTCGTCTATAGGAAGAAGTTCTGGAACTTCGACATGTTTTTCTTCGCCAGTTTCTTTGTCGATATATAAGAAATTTCTATCGGCAAATTCCACACCCTCTATTCTATAAAGCTGTTCTTTTACGCGCCTGCGACCCTCTAGTGCATATTGCAAAATTTCCTCGACGTCTTGTTTCTCGTAGTCTCCGCCCGGATACAACAACTTAACTAATCCAGAAACTGTTTTGCGCACAGCAATTACATCGCGTTGGTTTAGATCATGGCCAAGGCGATAGTATTTATCAAAAGCGTCAGAGAAATTGCGTTTCCTAAGCTCGCGGAAGAACTCAGATAGATAATCAGTAATGAAGCCATAGTCGTCAGTTATGAGTTCCGGTCTCATTTTTGGAACTTCCCATCCTGGAAGATAATAATGCATACGATCAAAGAATGCCGAATCGTTTCGCATGACTGACGGGAAGGGAGAGAATAGATGTGAATTTGCAGCCAGAATATCGCGCACGGATTGGTTAATATTTCCCACGAACACCATAGAGGCTTTTGCGCTTTTTTCTTCTTTGCCGCGCGCGAACGATCCTGATGCCATATAATCCTTCATGATTTGGATGCCATCCTTATCCTTGAAAGTAATACCGGCCACCTCATCGAATGCTACACAATCCCATAGACCGACAAGGCCAACGGTTCTTGATGCCATATTATAGAACAGGTTAGCTACAGTGGTTTGACCGCCGGATACTAAGATTGAGTTTGGCGAGATTTCCTTGTAGATATGAGACTTTCCTGTGCCTCGTGGACCAAGTTCACACATATTGTAGTTATTCTCTACGAGCGGAACCGCGCGCTCTAGCATATGCCATTTTTGACGTTCAGAAAGCTCCTTTGGCTCCATACCCATGGATCGTATAAGAATATCAATCCATTCGTCCTTTGTGAAGTTCTTGCGGCCATTAACTAATTCTTCGAAATCCATGTTTGGAAGCTGAATTGGTTTAATATCTGAAACCACGAATGGTAAACTATCCTTCGTATCATCGCCATGATAATAACTTACTCTTAATATACACCAAATGCCGCCAACGAGAAGCTTTTCAAACTGTTTAACGATTTCTGGAGCGATATATGCGCGCTTAATTCCTAGATTAGAGAATTCCGCCTCATATCTATCGTCGCGTTCATTAAGTCTCACGGTAATCTTATCGATAACTGTATATTGAGACCTTTCACGGATAAGACTTTTGACTTTTTCTGCTTCGTCTGGCCTAACGAAGTTTTCGGCAAGAATACTTTTAACCATCGTAACGCCCTCAATAATAGCGTCTTCATCATCTGTGGCACAATACATTCCCAGTAAGTATTCCAATACATATACTGGAACATTGGCACCCTCTTTTATTTGTTTTGTCAGGTCTTTTCGGACAACCTTTCCAGGAAAGACTTGATTCAATAATATTCTTTCTTCTTTCATCTTTTACGTCCTTTCTATAGCAACGACATCATTATGTCAATCTTAAAATTAATACTCTCTGGCGTACCACCGCCACCTTCTTCTTCTATTATCATATAATAATTGGCGTTCTTATCATATTTTCTAGAAGCAAATGTAAATTTCTCGCGGAAAGAACGATTTTCTAGGTCAATTTCGGTAGAATCTGCGATAATAGTAACTTCGTCGCTGATTCGATTATTATTGTCATCCATAAAGAAGACTTTATATCTAGCGGCGGCTTTGCTATTTGAAACAGGTTCGTTCTGAACAAAATTGAGGAATGTGATTGCATTAGTGATTTTAGTACTAATACCATTATAGAGTACCTTGACCTTTGGTAGGTCATTAGTATTTCTGGTTGACTTGAAATTGAGTTTAGGAACTATAACTTCTTGTGGCATTGCGCCACCATGTAAGTAATTACCAGTAGCGCCCTTTTTACCATAGACCATATCCCCTCTAGGCACATTCACGAAGCGCTCGTCTTCGACATCGAGATAATCCAACTTATAGCTTAAGGTGTCGGCTTCATTGCCTGATTGGTTGGAAATGGCAAAGCGGTCTTTCTTTTTCGCCTCGGTATCATCATCTTGGAAGCGCGCAATGTCGCTTCTGCGATATAGGAAGCCATGATCCGAAGTAACAAATACACTTGTTCCGCTAAATGTCGTATGTAAATCAGAAATAAGCGTTTCGATTTCGTCAATTGCCTTATCACATGCTTCAAATACTTCTGATTCGTTATGTTCTCCGGCGTTATCGATAGTATCATGATAGATGTAAACGTATTTTTTACCAGAGAAAAGGGTTTTCCAGTCTGATTTTTTATGCGACCTCAAATCAGAATATTTTATCGCCATATTATTTTCATTAGCATCTTTTAAGATTTTATCTCGGTTAGCGATTCCGGCCGTAGACATCGTTTCGTTCGAAACCTGCATTGTAGAGGAGTCGATCTTGAGAGTTTTATGTGGTAATAATGCAGCCATACCTAATTGCGTATATGATGGCACTACACCAATCATTGGCTTAACTGAAACTTCTGCACCGGATACTCGTAGCTTATTTGATAACTCAACGGCTACTTCATATCTCATTGCGTCGGAAATGATTACAAATACGCGATCTCGCTTTTCGTCAAGAGGGGCCAGGTTCTTTGCGTAGAAGTCTGACTGCATTTCAATCTCTCCGCTCTTCCAATCAATCTTAGCGATGGAGTCACTCCATTTTTCAGAAAGGCGAAATATATATTCGCGGTTATAAATATTTTCGACATGCTCGGCCAGGCTCCTATATTCATCTACGCTAGACACTAGATTATAGGCTACATTGAATTTACGATATAATTGATCAATCAAATAAAGCTTCTCGACATAGAGCTTAGTTAATTTATCTCTGTCGGATTCCGTTACTGAAGTTAAATTCTTATTTATCTCGTTAAGTACACGGTCTGCATAATAGATCATATCGTAGGCGTTACGAATATTATTACGAAGTAATTTATTTCTACGACTTTTTAGATCATTAGCAACGGACTCGTTATTATCAATTTTAGTTAATAGTTTCGAAATAATACTTTCGTCAATCGTAGTGAAAGCATCGGAATCGACGTAACTTTCGAGGGGAAGCTGTTCGAGTACATTAGATATTTCGAACTTCTTTGCGATCTTGTCTGATAGTTTATAGTAATACTTCTCAGTGGCTTTATCGGAGCTAATATCTCTGATGAATAGATTAACCGAGGATACTGCTTCGGATGGAAGGATGTAATCATTAAGTCTTGGCACCATAGATATGCCGTCAAGACTAAAGACGAAGTAAGACAGAACTATTCTTTCTAATAAATCTTCAAAATTGTCAGTATTTGCGCCTTTGAAAGCGAAGTATTTAGCAAGAATTATATTTAGTGCTTCTGCGTTGATATACTTTAGGTCGTTATTAAACGTCTTTTTATCCTCTGAGTAAGCTCTGAATACGGCAACTAACATTCTATCAAGCCTAATATGATCCGCATCAAAATTAGCACAAATAAAGGCTCTCTCTAGATCATCCGGGTTAGAAACTTCTGATAAGAACTGTTTAATCTTTTCGCCGCGCTTCTTGTTCTTGAAGAAACGTTTGTTTGCCCCCACAATAGTTCTATATTCGTTTGGAAGGCCAAGATTTTTGAGAATCATATTTACTTCATCTGGGACAAATACGCACCCGGGATTTTTTAATTCTATAGAGATTAACGGATTTTTTGACGTCATATCAGGTTTAGCGGGGACATAGATCAAGACATTTTGTCCTTTTGGTAATCTGCTAATCTCGTATTCGAGTTTCATTGGGTTTTTATCGAATTTATATACTGCTAAATAATCAGAAGCTAATTCGTCAATAAAATCTTTGTTCTGACCATCTTCGTCATACCAGACAAGGACTTTATTGGTGGCACCGTCCAGTTTTGCCTCAGAGAAGTATTTATTAAAGAAATTCAATACTTCTTCGCTAATATTATTACTCGTTATCATTTGATCGCCTCCAGGATTTGCGCATTCTTCTTAACGCCGCTTGCTGCTAGCGAGAGCTTTGGGTAGTTTACTTTTACGCCGTCATCAAGATTCAGCTCAATTTTTTGATCTGCAACGTTCTTTAATATACGATCAAAGTCAGTAAGCTCTTCGATTTTATTCTGCAAATCGTTACGCTCATTATCTAGACGATTATAATTATATTCTGTGGTCTCAATCGTAGTCTTTAATTGAGTTTCAATCTCTGCGAGACGCCTCTCATACGTTCGGAGAATTGGCGTTGAATAATCCATACGTACTTTGGCTATCAAGTTTGGTGTATAGCGGTGAATATAGAATAATGCTTTAAATGCGTTATGTTTACCGGACGAAATTTCCCAATATATAGGACGACCATCGCTTCTTTTTGTTGGGTCGGCATAAATCATGTGCGCATGATTACTAAAGAATTCTTCAACGAAGTATTTACGAATTACGTCCTCACTCCTCTCAGTGTCTTTTCTGCCTAATCCGTCCGCAATCCAGTCCATATTTTCCAAAAGCGTCTTTTCACCTAGAGACTCGGTGAGGAACTTGCGTAGTTTATTAATAACATCGTCTTTTCCAGAAAACTCTTTGTCAAGAATAGTGATAATACCATCCTCATCTACGATATTGTTTTTTGGCATTTCCGTGCCTGTGCCAGCATACTGGACTCCATTCTTAGTATAGTCGTAGCGGCCCATTACGCATCCAATAAAATACGAAAGGAATGATTTTGCCTCGCGTGCGTGATCGGCTCTACGCACAGTAATGCGGTCATCTGCGACATCCGACGTCAACTCATTTTCGAGACCATAAAGCGAAATAGCTATCTTATTTAATTTCTCTTCGTTTGTTCTGAGTTCATTAAACCGTTCGTCGCAATATTCTTTATATCTCAAGAAGGAGTCGCTCAACTTATTGTTGTCGATCCCATATGCAAACAGTGGGTGAATTTTGAAATCCCACGATACTTCATAATCATCCCAATCATCCTTAGATATTTCACGACAACGATTAGTTATTGAAATAACTTCGTCTTTTACGCTGACGGAATCTACAATTGGATATATAGCTATTTGACCGGAATTATTATTATTGCTAGGAGACATAAATTTCGAAATACTCAATAGTGCTTTGGAATTTAGAAGGCCTTGCAAATAGCTCAAATTGCCATTGTCGCCATATAGACTTGGGCCACCCGCATCCGATATAGAACCAACGGGCTTATATCGAAATGCAATATCTCCGCTAGCTATCTGAGACCAGCTAACGACAGGCTCAAATGGCCTAGGCGGATAATTGGTAGCATGACCATAGTCTTTAATGTCATATCCATCATTTTTCCAATTAATTACATAGTCGTTATTGCCATACCACTTCCTAAATTGACCGCCCTTATTGCATGGAAACCATTTTTTATTACTAATCTTTGCTTCAGCGCTAGAGGAGCAGTTGAAGAAAGTATTGCCATAATTAACTTCCCACCATTCTCGCAAGAAGCGTGGGTTGTCTCCTGTGACGAGGCCATGGATAGATTTTACATAGTCATTTACGCATTTATTGCCAACAAACACATTTTTCATAGCGCTAGATACCCAGTAGGCCATAATACTGTCTGGAAAATGCAAGAAATCAGCAGAAGATGACTTAAACGTGAGTTCTTTTCGATTTCCGTTCAGGCATTGAACCAATGCAGATTCCTTGTCGGCTGGTTTCGTATCTAGCAGTTTGTAGTAATCGCCAATAACATTGTTCTCTTTAGAAACGATGAAGGCTGTAGGTATAATTACGTGACCGATGCCTTCAAATGTGCCGACACCAACGTGAGCCATATTCTCGATAGAGTAATTTTCTAATAGATTACTTCTAAACTTCGTGTAGGATTTAAGGAACATCCATGCGTCGGGTGTAATCATAGCAATCTTGCCACCATCGATTGAAAAATCTATACATTTAGAGATAAATACCGAAAAAAGATTAGACTTTTCATCTGGATAGTGGTCTTTAATATATTGCTTCAGTCTATCGTCATACTTATCCATATAAGGAGGATTAGTGACAACTATTGTAAACTTTTTATTTAAAATCTCTGCTTGAGCTATTAAGGGTTCTAGGGCCTTATCTAGCTCAAAATTCATAGAGACTTGGTCATCTTTGATAGCTTCTCTAAGAGAATCGTAGTTTAAGCTACATATTTTTAATATTGAGCCATATTCTTTCGCATCACGAAAGGAATCGAATAAATATTCCAAAACATCCCCAGCTTCACCCTTTGGAGAAAATGTAGCTAAGTTAATCTTATTACTCTCACGAGTACTAAGAATATGTCGCTTGATATTTTTAGAGAACAGTTTGTCATCATATTTTCTTGCCACTAACGTGCAGGCAAGGATTGATAGCTGATTTGCGCGATCGTCAATATCGAGGCCGTACAAGTTATTATTAAGAATTAACTGCGGTATATCGCTCTTCGGGTAGCCTTCAGATTCGTAGATTTGGTAGAATATATCAAAGGCATAAATAAGAATATGCCCAGAACCAGAGCACGGATCTATAAAGGTAATATCCACGATCTTTCGTCCGTCATGTATGACTTGTGCCTTTTTGCTTTTTTTAACTAAGTATTTCCACTTTTTCTCCAAATCATCATTTGGATGACGATCTAGCCAAAAACGACCGAGAGAGTTTTCTACAAGGTATTTAACAACCCAATCCGGAGTGAAGATTTGGGTAACGTAAGGAATATCATCCTTTTCCATTTTCTTTTTTGTCCTATCACCCATAACTCTGTCTTTTTCGGCTTGGTTATAGTATTGATATAGCCAACCTATAATTTCGGTTTGCTTAAACTGATCTATCCCTAGCTTGAGAATATTGTCAATCAATCCATTTGGCATCAATAGACCGTCTGGAACTAAGGCATCAATATTTTCCGTGTCTCCATCAAAAACATCCGGGATAGCTTCGCCAAGTTTCTTTACTATGGCAAGAAGAATATCTTTATATTTATCTTGATCATTTAATCCACTGATTCTATCATAATCAATCTTCAAGTCGGTGGAGCGGAGCTTCGAGATGGTGAGAATCTCCGGATTGCGAAAATCACCACTCTTGTCGCAAAGTACATTAATACCTAATGACTCAAAGTTTTTACCGAGTGGTAAAAAATCATTAACTTCCATGTAGCGAATAGCGACTATACGGTTAAACCATGTATAAGCCGCACGTTCAATCACTGATTTGAGGCCGTCTCGCTTGACTACGGACCTCAGGCTTTCATATCTCTTGTATTCGCTATCAGTCATAGCAGGTAGACAATGCTGTTCGTTCTCCCAGATATTACCATGCTGTTTAAATGTTAGTTCGTCTTCAATATGAAGATTCTCAAGCTTCGCGCGCATCATACGCGTTAAGTTCTCCCTTGACTTCATGGCGAAGTCTTTTAGGGCATTCTTATCCATTACATAACCTCCACTTCGTCATTGTCTTTCAAATTCTCCAATAACTCTTTTCTAAATTCTTCTAGCATCTGGTTGATGTCGTCTTCGTTTTTTAGAACATAGCTCTTTTTAATCAAATCACCGGGGCGAACCATCTTTTTCTTCGGAATATTAACCACTGGAGCATTGCCGCCAGCCAGTCTAGTTTCTTCTTCACGTTTGCGGCGCTCTTCTTCTTCGCGTTGGCGACGCTCTTCTTCGCGCTTACGGCGCTCTTCGGTCTTAGCTTCGATTTTACTCTTGAGGTTTGCGGTAAGTGTTGAAAGGTTTGCAATATCTCCGTACGGCTCAGACATTGTGAGAATTTTAATTATTTCGTCCGACTCAGTATTTTCGATGGTGTGATACATAGATTCGGTTTCATAACTCTTAATAACGTCTTTTGCCGCATCAAATCTTGGACGTTGATTTCCGAAGAAGCTACATACTTTCTCTATGCCGTTTACGGCATTAATAATGTCGTCACGTTTCTCATTTGCTACTGCGAAAAGTTCAGTATTATCCCTAATTTGGACTAAGCTTCTAAGGATTTCGTCTGCAGTGACAAGTTTTACCTTACCTGGATATGGATATCGTTCACCATCATTATAGTTGCTAAGAAGTGTACTAATAGTGCGCTCGCAATCTTCTACGGAGTTTCTAAATTTTGCCATAATTATGTCTTCACCAGTTTCTGTAACGGTTAAACCAAAAGCTTCCTTCAAGATTACCTTTACAGATTTCACATATTCGGCATCGATTTTTTCGCGAATTTTTACGCTTACTCGGTCATATTCGCGCGATAAACCCAATGCGATAGCGGCTTCAGAATTATCTAGCGTATTACTGGATTTCTGAACCGAGATTCTTTCATCCTTTAAGAGCGAGGCGATTAAATACACAATATCATCTTCATCAAATCCCCACGGCCTTTTCTTGAATTTTGAAATAAGACTCGAAAGAGAAACACTAGGCATGTGATTGTGTGCTTGTTCGGTTAGTTCTTCTATAACTTCATCAGAAGCTTTCTGATTTACTTTAATAGCTAGCTCATCCTTAGGATTATTGAGAAGTTGCCTTGCGTCTGCAACTGTCTTTTTTGTTTCAATATAGTGAATCTTGGTATAGATGATCTCAGTAAGCATTTTTAGAATATCTTCAATACGGAGCTTCATATCGCGTGTCGAAATTTCCATCTTCGTACCGCCAATATAGACTGGTGCTGTTCCAATTAGGGTTTTAATTTCAGTACCAATCTTCTGTTTAATCTTGCTGCTTTCCTTGGTTCTTGCGGCGAGTATATTATCCAGCTCAACAGTCTTAGAAACACCTGCATTCATGCGCATGTATTCATCAATCTGGATGGCGCGACGCACATCATCACGCAAGTCTGGAGATAACTCAATGACGACATATGCGCGATCAGCATTAATAGTCGATCTGGTAACTGCAGATTCGTTGTCGAGCGTGAATACTAAAGTTAGATCGCCAACACCGGCATTTAACTTATGATCATCAATGTATAAGTCGACAGAGAAAATCCTTCCTGAAGAATAAGTATATTTAGAGCCAAAACTGCGAAGAATGTCGCCAATTTGGTCGTTGACTTTGTTCTGATCTACCGTAATCTTCTGGATAGCCTTATTAACCTCCTGTTCCTCGTCGGTCAGAAATGTATATGTTTCATTAGTTTTCTGTACGTAAGTCTGATCTTCCAGGCGCTTTAAGCTGTCTCTAATATTTTTCTCCAATTCTAGACGGTCTTGGCCGATTTGCGTTATTTCGAGGGTTGCGAGGTTTTCTACGGTGGAAGGAATCTCTTTGGCTCCACGAAGCATGAAGAGAGTTTTTAAAATTGCAATATCAAAGTTTTCCAAATTACCGGATCTGACAATCTCTTCAGCACGTTCAAAGATACGGGTTACGGATGAATCGACAGCGGTCTTGATTGTCTCATAGAAAGCAGAAAATGGAATTAGACGACCAATTTCATCTTCCTGGTAGGTTTTAGCAGTTTCCTGAACGGCGCTCAGAAGAGAACGAGCGCCGGAAGAAAGATGTGCTCCCGCGAAGCCTTTTTCGCGAATATAACCGTATGTGTTCTGAACAAGAGAGAATTGATATGGAACATACGGATATGTAGCCGCAAAATTATCTGCATTAGTATAGATGCTCTGTGTCTGAGTGCCGGCCGAAAAAGAAAAAGCATTACGGATATCAACATCATTGTCACGGTATAGTTGCTTGAGAGTTTCGGAAGCCTCATCGGTCTTCTCCAAGAGACGCATCTTAATGACTTCTTCAATATCGGTTGAAGCGAGCTTAATTTTTGTATCGAAGCGACCAAGAATCTTAGAGAAGTCATTGCGCTTGACATTATGCATAACGTCGTCGATTGCTTCCTGACTAGTACAGACCACCCAGGCTTTGCCGCCTGTACGAACACCAAGTTCTTCGACTACGGATTGTAAGCTCAGTAATAATTCGCCGTTGTCGCCAATATACTGGCCGACTTCGTCAACGAGAAATACGACATGATGATCGTTGCCTTTGGATTCGATATACTTCTGAATCCTCTCCGCGAATGACTCAGCAGAGATTTCGTGGTGGTCTCGGCGTGAAGAGAATAGTCTCTTTGTGTCTTCGACGGAAGCATTCATGACTTTAGCGTAAACTTCAGCAATGCGATCTTCCTCGAAATCGAAGTTGTCGCGGACATTTTCCCAACCTTCTTCAAATTCAGCCTTAAACTCATCAAGTTTTCCTTTTTCCTCAATATATTGTTCGATGTCGGCTACGTAATTTACTTGGGAATATCCGAGCTTATCATTGAAGACTTTTTCGAACACTTTCAAGATACGATCCTTCTGAGTTGTGCTTTCAAGGGAAGATTTAGCATCAATATTAAACAAAATAACATCGCTTGGCGTTTTTCCGGATCTTGTTATGTTACCAACGAGCATTTTGTCGGTAATTTTATTATTGAAGTAGTCAATAGCGCTCTTGTCATCAATCTCGCGGTTTTCAAGAAGATAAGCTAAGATTTTAAGGAAGTGAGATTTACCTGAGCCGAAGAAGCCACTAATCCAGACTCCCATTTTTTCAGTACGACTCCCGACGCCAATGCTGGTCGTGTATGCATCGAAGAACTCGTTGAAGTGCTTCTCGATTTCGCCAGTAACAACATATTCTTCAAGCTCTTGCTTGATTGACTTGTCACGATCATCATCAACTTTAATAACACCTTGTATGTTGCGATTAATATCTTTTGCGTAGATTTCTTGTAATTTCATATATAGCTCCTTATCTTTCGACTAATTTAAATGCGCAATAGTAATTTGTCGCTTCGAATTTATTAAATAATTTCAAGCTGTGTCCATCATATTCGCCAGGGTAGAATAAAATAACTGGGTTATCGGTTACTACGCTTTGCATATTGGCTAATAAAGTATGAGCACGGATAATTCTAAAGCTCTCGCCAATACCAGTAATAAAAGCCACTTTTCCCGGTTCAATATTTTTAACGACCTCATTCATTAAGAGACCATTTTTCTTTTCTACGCCAAGAACGCGCATTACGGCTGCTGCAGCAAAGTCGGTGCCTTTCTTTTCTTCAAAATCAAACACCTTCTTAAGATAGTTCTTCTCAGAAAGAATTCTGATGATGATATCGAGAATATTAATATTACAGATCTGGTTCGGATAACTTTCGATTAGTCTATCCACGTATTCTCTGACTACATACTCGTCAGCGACGTCGTAGTCAAAGATGTGATAATTAACCTCGTTGCCAAGCCCTGTGTCTTTCAGCAATTCGCCAGAGATGACCTTGTCCTTGAGTTTATTTAGTCGTTCTTTAATAGTCATAACGTAGCTCCTAATGCTTTAAGGAATTCATTACCACCGTCGCGCTGTATGGATTGCTTTGTAAATTCAGATATCACTGGACGTACAATGTGGAATTCGTCGTTATTAATCTTTTCCAAGATACCAGCGGAAGTAAGAAGTCTGGCAAGAACAGACTTAATCTTGACCTTCGTAGTGTCTGAGGTTTTGAGTATCCTAGGTTCGCTTTCGCATACTTTTTCAAAATATTTTTCTAAATCAATACGCGTGATACGATCGGCGCGTGTAATAATTTTGTCACTATATACGTCTAGTATAAAATCGCGGACAAGTTTATCCGTCTTGCAAATAACATACAACAGCGTAATACGGGAATTATTAATATCGTTATTTAAAAGAGGCTCGAGGATATCATCAGTCATTTCACTAAGACGATCAGCGAGGATCAAGTTCAAACGTTTGAGCGCTCCGGGCCTTTTGCAGGATATCAGATTTTCTGCGAGATTACGTTTACTAATTGTTTCCACATCAGAGCCATCCGATAAAAGCCCCGCCAAAATCCTTGTTTCATCATATAGAAACGACTCGGCGGTGAGGCTTGCGGTGTAGCTATTTTTTCTCACCTTTCTCATGTCTTGATTCTATCAAAAAATATCATTCTCGTCAACATTTTTGGTTATTTTTGCAAAATCTCCGCGAGTTTTTAGGTATTTTTATTTTATTATTCGCAATTTTTATGATTTTTCGCAGTATACAACATTCAGAAACTTATACAATATATCAGCAGGGGTTCTATATCCTATGCCTAAATATATATGTTTATGGTTATAAAAGTCAATATAACTAAGGTTTTTATTATCCATTAAAACCTAATAGGTTCGATCTCCAGATAATAATTTCCAGTACATTCTTCATGTATTATACTGTATAGATGTCTCGATTCAAGTTGTAAAATAATCCTCCTCTTTGACAACTCCCACATTTCATTGTATAATATCAACATCGGGTATTTTCCCACAACATAAGGAGGGGTTTATGAGCACTTTAAAGATTAACCTAGCGAATTTCTTCGCAAAACAGTCCTGTTCTGCCTGGCAGAAAAACCGGATCGTCCGGAAAATCTGCCGCGACACCTATCGCCTCATCATGGAGACCGGCGCTGCAAACTATCCGTACGCGAACTCTGATTTTGCAGACTGGCCGGAATCTGATGGCGATTTTTACACACTCGTCACCGATTCATGCAACTTTGTTATCCGCCACAGCGCCAGTTATGTCGCTTGGATGATGAAGAAGCATTGCGGCGGTTGGCCGAAACTCCCTGTTCCCGGCGAACGCAAGCCTGGAGAACACAACTTTGATGCCAAGCACTGGAACGAAGTCCTTGAGTATAACGGCTGGCAAGAGTTATCTGAGTATGAATGGCCGGAACTCACGCAGGCAAGCAGCGATGTACACTACATCGGCATCCTGCCAAACGAAGGAGAATTTGGTCAGCTCGTCTGGCTTGTCGACGCCTCTGAAGGCGACAACAATACGCCGGCCGAGTGGTATGTCTGGACCTATCAGGATCTCAAAAAGCAGAATCTCACACTAAAAGCATCAGCAGATACTGGTGTCATCTGGTATCGTCAACCCAGCCACGACAAGAAAGAGTCCTAACCAAGCTAAACTCGAGCCAAGAGCACAATATAAATTCAAGTCAAACTCGCGAAATTCGCTCAGCACCCCTCTCCGGAGGGGTGTTTTCTTCTTCAAAACCGCAAAAACCATCACGAGTAAGATCCAATCCCAGTATTTTTAGATACAAAAAACCAAACCTTCATCAATCCGCAAAAAACTAAAACCCAGACTTTCGTCTGGGTTTAGGAGTATTACAGCTGAAACGAAATATGGCCATCGCGCGTCCTCGCGTTATAATACGCTTTAAACGAGCAAGCCTTCATCTCATTTCGGCCGTTCGAAAATTTAACCATGCAGTAACCACGAATATTAAAACTTACGCCCGAACCGTCTTCATGCGAAATCTTGCAGATCTTAGTTGCACTCATTTCGAGTGCAGTGTAAGCACAAGTGGGATCATTCAGCGGCGCCGTATAACCCTCGGCAACTCCAAAGAAGATCGGAATCACCGCATTCTTGTCATACGCGTACTTGCACGCATCAAACAAGGTGTCTCTGCTCGGACCGCTGAAAATCTGGTACAGACGACTCGTGGTTTCGTTCTTGCTGTTGGTATTCATACGAATACTCCTTTCAAAAGATCTAGCCGCATACATACGTATTTTGGCCTGCCATATCAACCCGTTATTGAGTTAACTAATACAGTTTAACATGTTCATGTTAAACTGTCAATATTTTCGTTAAGGTCCAGAACCCTACAACAAACTGACTATAAATTCTCACACCTACTATCACGTCACCGCCAAAAAAATAAATAAAAAGCATGAAAAAGCCCCGACAGTTGTCGGGGCAGCAGGAATTTCGTCTTTGCTCTGGGTAAGGTGCTTTGAGATGAAGATTGTTGGTGGTGACGCAACATAATGCTCAAGTGTGTTCTGGAGATTTTCGACAGTTTTGCTCTAGGAGTGGGGATTCCGTAGCATAGCTAGTGATGCAACCAACTTGGAGGGGGAGGTTGACTAGCCTAACTGTTTTGCCGTCCGAATTCACACGGCCCAAGCTAAGTCGTTTCAAGCCCATACGTAAAAACATAAGTGACTTATACTCTTCCTGGACTACGCTTTTCAGCGGCAATTCTAGCAAAGACGAATGCGTCAAGACGCTTCCTGCAACCTGGTGAAAAGATTCTTCCGCCAAGTCGCTGCTTATTATATTGTATAAAATGTCTAATGTCAAACATAAGCGGAAATAATATTTCAAAAAACAGCAGCTCTTAAAAACGACTATTGCCTAAAACGTTAAGGTCCTGGGCCTTAACGCTAAAATTGACTAATAATAATTTTATGATTTAATAATAAAAAGGATTTTATGACAAAGAAACACATCTGGAGAATCAAAAGAATTTATTTTGATCAGCTAAAGAGCGGCAAAAAGACACTTGAGATCCGCGTTGGCTATCCGCAAATCAAGAAGGCCCAAAAAGGCGACATTATTACGTTTGAAAATTATGGTTTTAATGAGTTTGACGTAAAAGACGTCAGGATCTATCAAACTATCGCAGAAATGCTAGACGCCGAAGGTGTAGAAAAAGTCCTTCCTGGTATGACTTACGGTGCTGCCCTCCACACTCTCCAAAAAATCTATCCAAAAGACAGGGAAAAACTCGGTGTTTATGTCCTAGAATTAATTTTCAGGACGAATCACTCTAGACCTGAAAAATATAAACGCGCTTAAAATCTCCCCTCCAACCAAAAAACAAAAAAAAGAAGAGCCTTAGACTCTTCTTTTCACTCAAGGAATTCTAGCTTTTTCCCCAACAGATACGGGTACTTATATCTATAACCTTTAAGTAGCTAAACTATATCACGTTTCAAAAAATTTGGAATAGTTTCTTAAAAAATTCGCTACATACCCTTAGTGCGTGCTTTATATTTCGCATAGCGAATCAAAACCGTCGCCGCCACCGCCACACAGGTAATAATCCCAGTCATCAAATAGTTTGTCGGCTGAGGAGCTGGCGCCTCCTCCCTGCTATCCTGCAAGGTCTCCTCCTTGCTATCCTTCAAAATCTCCTCCCCGCTATCCTGCAAGGTCTCCTCGCGTGTCTCATCATTTTCATTCATATTTTCATTATATCACACCAAATTTTCCCAATTTTCACCAAACTCCACCTCTGTAAAATTCAAAATTTCCAGATTCTTTAAAAATCTATCATGCTCATGTTTTACATTTTTAAAAATCCGTTGTACAATCCAGTCAGATAGATAATTATGAGCCCCCATCATAACAATCTATCAGCATGTAGTAAAACCTATTCTTTTACTACATCAAAAACTTATTCGTTGAAAGGGAACAGACTCCGAAAAAACGGAGTCTGTTCTATTTTTTTGTTAAACACTACTCAAACCCCTCAAGCGCAACACCTTAAAACGTTAGTTTAGAGAACCTATTTGTTATTTTCAAAGAACCTGTTATAATATCCCGCATAGCAACATATTGTCATGTTGCACACGCACCTTACACACCAGTTGCATCCCAAAGGAGGGGGAACCATGAAGATTCTTATCAAAGATACACTGCGAAACAAAGAAACACTGTATCTGCAGAAATGCGACGTTCGTTACCTGCTTGAACACCCGGATATCATCCGGAGTCCAAAAATCAAGCCTGGCAGCCCCAAGGCAATCGAGCTCGATGAGATCGAAAAACATGGATACGAAAGTTTCCTCAGGGAAACTCTAAACGACGAGGCCAACAGACTTATATTCGAAAGCGACCTCTGCAGCGATTATGACTTCCGCATTACCTACAGAGACACCGCAAGTATCGAATGGATCAATTCCCACAAGTGGATTTATGACTATGAGGAATACATCGTCGAGCATATCGACAGACTCAAACGTGATCTCAAGAAAATCAATAAGTCTATCGAAGTTAAATTGGCAGAACTTGCCGACGCAGAGTATGAATATCAGACACAAGCTGAATACACTAATCGCTCTCATGGTCCCAGTATCTCTCAACCCACCATAACAAGTACTGAAGCAGCCATGTCGTATGAAGACATTCTGCACAGGGAACATCGTCAGTATGATCTTGCAGAAATCGAGGTCCTAAAACGAAAAAAAGAGACCCTCAGATCCATGATTCAGTACCATGAAAGTGATATTGAATTCACTTTTCCCACAGAGTTTCGAGGTTTGGTACGAAATACCAGCCTCAATCAGCGCATGAAAGACGCCTTGAGTAACCCCACCCGCAAGATGAAGAACTAAAGCAAAAGGCACCCGCAAGGGTGCCTTATTTCAAGGTTAATCGTAGGTATCCTGCGAAAGATCACAAAACGTCACCTGTTCTATCTCGCCACTCCCCGTATAACCGTGATCATGGAATACAATAATACCAGTATGCTGCTCCAGATTATACTGCGCCCGAAAACGTTTTAACCGATACACATAATCATCCTTAGTACGACCATCATCAAAGTTCAGCTCCACTTCACATTCACCGATCAAATTCAAGAAATGCGGAGAGCCAACAACATGTTGAATCGCAAAGATTCTCCATCCACGAACCGGGACCTTAGCAAGTTCCAGATTAATACCGGGTTTGTCGACCATTCGGCTCCGAATTATCTCGAAGTGTGCTGCTGCTTTCCTAATATCATCACTCTGCACATACTTGCATGCGTCGAACAAAACGTCAATGTCAGGTCCTGTAATGATATTATAGCCGCCCCTCGCGCTGAAATCCTCAAGTGTAAAATTTGTTACGCTTGATCCATGCAGTTTCTTGATACTCATACGTATCTCCTTCCTAAAGAACACCCCAAAATCGAGGCAATGCCAGCCCACTATTAGACTAGTATCTACTATTATACAATAAATACCTTACTCTGTCAAAGCTAGAAATCACGACATCAAAATTCAGGAGTCACGACTGCAAAAACTAGAGTCCGCAATATCAAAACTAAGACCACTTACTATAAGCCACTTCACTCTCGGCCGATATAATCTTTTTTACCTTATCCCCCTGAGCATAGCGCCTCGCCTCCCGTTCATGTTCATTATTCTCCGCCTCTTTTTCCGCCATCTCCAGTGCCCCAGAAAAATATTCTTTCATCGCCGCAATCTGCTTTTTTGCCTCCGCCAGCTCTTCTTTATTCATATTTTCCGTCATCGATTCTGGCAAACGGTCCACCATCGCCGCAATCTGCTTCGCCTGTTCTGCACATTCCATCAATGTACACCACTTCGCTCGCTTCTCCGCCATCAAATAATCTCGTCGGCGCCTCAAATACTCCTGCTCTCCATATTTTTCCTTAATCTCAGCCGCTGGGCTCCCCTTTGCCAGCACATCTGCAAGATCAGCCGAATACCCAATCACAAAACGTGGCATCACAGGGATCCGCCCCTTCTTACGAATCGGATACCAAGGATCATTCATATCCTCAAAGTATTTCGCTGAAGCAAAACCCGGAATCTTCAAACCATCTCTTTGTGCTGAAGGTGTCGGATAAATTCGCACATATTCTTCACCATTCGCACGACGCCTCACTTCCGGCACGCCAAATTCCGAAATCTCCGCATTGTCACGACTCGCGCTATTTCCATATTCATGCGCCCAAGAAAATTTCTTCTGCAACTTCTCCTGAATTGTGTTATAAGTCAAATCCACCGCAAAAGGCACCACTTCGCCCCCAGTCTTCTCATTCTGGATCATCCCAATTACATCGATATGATTAAACAAATCGTCTACCTCTGAAGCTGGAAGAGTTCTTAGAGCCTCATATTTTTTATCCTCAGCAAATCGATCTTCCTCAGAAAACCAGTCACCCATCTCCACCATCGAAGTAAAAGTCACCTCTAAAATTTTCGCATCACTCCGCTCTTCACCCTTTCGAAAACCCGGCGTACTTTTCTCAGCTTTTACCAGTCCAAGGTCCGCGCGAATTTCTTCGAGACTATACACCGAATTAAACGTTTCTGGCCTTGGCGTCAAACTCTCGAGCGTCTTCTCCATTCGCTCATAATGCGTCAATTTATTCTTATTTCCCACGAAAACTACCTCCAATCTGTATCTAGTCGCATTATATCACACAAAATAAGGCCCGTCTTTCGACGAGCCTAGCGACAAGTTACCTTTAGGCCACCTGCCCCGTGGTTTGGCTGCTTCCAGCCATGAGTTCGACAAGCCCTTCCAGGTCGGATAAATCAACTAACTCTGTCAAGGTCATCAACTCCATTAAAACTGTGAAATCTGTAGCTTCCATTATTCCTCCTTTGTTTCTTCGTGTTCTATTGTGAAGAATTTCGAACTAATCCAGTCCAAAATTCCATACACCGTATCGTTACGGTAGTTACTTGCGAGTGTTGCCACTTTGATCTCGATAATGCCATTCTCAAACAAATGCTCATCATCTGTCACAAACAAAGTCTGATGCGAATGTATATTAATATACTCACAAAATCTCTCAAAGTTCACCGCATCACACAGCTCCATAAACTTCGAGCGCGAAAACCGCACTTCAATCTGTACCGGCCGACCGATCATTGTATCGTCAATCAAAGCAAACTTCAGTTCATTATGTCTCCGGTTCCAAGTATAAACAAAGTTTTTCAGATTAGCAGTGCCTTCAATCATAAGCTTCTGCCCCAGGCTACCGCCAGAACTTCTCTTTTTTCTCGGCGCCACATCCTTACGAAAACTATTCATCACAGCTCCCCCTTTCTAAGGTACCCTTTTGCATCAACATTCAACATCTGAAACAAATAGCATCTTTTATTATAATATATAATTCTGTTTATGTCAATATCACGTATCTTTGACTTTTTAAAGCATATATGTTATAAATATAAAGTTTTTGCACCTTATGAGGAAAGGAGGATAGAGGTAGAACCTCACTGGCAACCTGTTGGACTAAATCTAGAAGGTCGATCTTTATACTGAATGGATTCGCATTTCTAGAACACCTATCAAACTTGGAGGGAACATGTTTATTAGTAAAGTCAGAAAGCATCAACCGTTAATAGAGAACTGGGAGCTAATTTTCCCGAAGGCATATGGCGAGGGGTACCACCAGAAGGTAGCTAAAGCCTTTCATGCTATCTGGAACAATTCCGAAATTGAAGAGTTGATCTTCAATCGAGATACTAAAGGTCTGATTCGTGAACGGATTTTCGAGAACAAATACCGGATTATCACGAGCGGAGAACTTGAGATCAGAGGCACTGTCTATGGCTACAACGGTCACATCCAAGGACTTTCTATTTTGACCGACAATATTACCTCGATTACTCGTATCAAAGATGTAAGTGGCAACTATAATTCGTCTTATCCGTTAATCATTACTACCAAAAACGGTAAGCAGTACCGCATTTATGCCAAGGATTGCACCGATAGAACAGGACGCGAACTTAGCGATATTACAATGTTTGGAGAAGTCAAGACCAGAACAGACTATTAACTATATCCCAGCATGAAACACAAAGGATACCTGTAACCTATACTCCAATCTTCAAAGCCTCCGCCTGCCGGGGGCTTTTCATTGACTTTTTATTCCATTTATGGTATAAATAATACATTGAGTTTCACTCAACCACTCGCAAAACTATAAGTTTTGTGCTCGACATATCAGCAACATAACAAATTCTTTTGCGTGCACATTACCAAGAAAGGAGGTTTCGGTTTCACGAACGTAACTGTTCAATTTCATTTTTCAATAAGAAATAGGAATAAACATGAGTAAGACACTAGTTTCGCAGTCCACATCAGTGAAGTATCTCGGCGGATCAAAACAACCGGCCTATCTTCCCAGAATCGAGAACTGGAACATCATTCCTACTCCTGAGGAAGATGCAGATCTTTTTGAGGAATCCCTCAAGACCTTTGTCGCCTTTTTTGACGACAGCGATGAAGAGGGAAGCATCGAGATAACTACCCCCTTCTACTTCACCGGCAAGCTTATCATGTCTGATGAGAGGAGAAAGGACGCAAAGCCTATCACGCTGAGCAATATCGTAAGACTTGAAAAGATTTTGCTTGCATATGGCAACGGTCTCGTTCGTATCTACACCAGCACTGATAAAATCTATTATTTTTATTTTGAAGGCTGGTCAACCGAAGCAAGATCAATGATGAGGAGGTTATCAACTAGAAGATCTATTTATTCTAGCTGTATCCCTTCCCAAAAACAGATTAAATTACGCAGACGTGAGACTATTTATCGACCGACTTTAAATCTCATCGACAAGAAGAAGATAAATATGGACTAACCATTGCGTAACCACCTTTCAAAAAGTCCCCGGCAGCCAGCCGGGGCTTTTTCGTACCCAGTTTCATACCCAGTTTCATACCCAGTTTTTCTCACCACTAAAACCCAAAAATGCATTCAAGAACTTCCGACCGCCCCACCTCTGATTGATTTTTCATACTGTTTATGCCATAATCAAAAAAGAGTATATACTCGAGCGAAAAACGCGCACCTTACAAAACTAGCTTTATACATTCAGATTTTTAAACTTCACAAAGGAGGAGTCAAATGAAACAGTGTAATATGTTGAAAAACTGGGGTTTCTGTTTTCTGAACAAGCATGGCAATCTCAACCGAATGATTATTGCTGACTCATTTGACTTGTTTCTGGGCCAAAAATCCAGCAACCGCCTTCGTGTCCCCGGCAAATGCGTCCTCAAAGGCATCATTTATAAGGGGAACGAAGCCTTAGAAGGAAAAGAAATCCACACCGAGGAGATTCGCTATATCGACCGCGTCAACCGAGAACTCGAGCAGAAACTGCAATGTCAGCCTGAGACCACTTCTCCGCAACATAATCTCTATTGCGCCACTACCATCAACGGCTCCGAATTTTTCTTCTACTCTGACGATCACGCCGACGAGCTCTATCAGATGATTGAACGTATCTAGCTATTTTACCCCGGCACTCGTCGGGGTTTTCTTTTGACAACATTAACTTTTATGGTATAATAGACCAGTCTTGTTTCCTTGTAGACAAAATGCACCTTGAAAGGAGATGATTAGTTTATTTTTCAGTGTAACTTGTAGGAGTTTTCAATTAGGGTTTTCAACCACGGAAGCCAAGCTTCCACACCCAAGGAGGGGGAATCATGAAAAGTACCACACAGAGAGTCCAGTATTGTCGCAAAAATCGTCTTGAAGGATGGATCCTTCTGTTCTACGCCAAGACCGAGCGTAAGCACCCTGGCACCCGTTTGGATGTCATGCGAGAAATTGCTGGCTTCTGGTACGACAAGAAAAAGCCGCAGAAGATGAGCATCAAGGGGAAATGCCGTCTTTATGGTAGGGCCGTACCTCGATCTAATCTCGGATTCGAGGAAAGACTTACTTCCATGCAAGTCGGTGGGAAAAATACCTCTGCCGACTTAAAGACAATTGAGCGCGTTGAGAAGAACGAGTTCGGAATGCCCGAAGCGGACCTCTTCTGCCTCACCGATTCGTCCGGCGACATGTTTTATGTCCACAAAGACAAACACTTGCCGGATATGTTCAGGATGATTTCAGACGCCAAGGACCGTAAGCTCAATGGTAAGAAACATTACTACCTTCCGAGCGAAATCAAGAACAGCCCGAACGTCGATCAGTACTTGTGAATCAAGCCCCCAGCGCTTGCTGGGGGTATCTCTTTTTTAACACCCAAGGAGGGGGAACCATGGAAAGCACTACACAAAAAGTTCGGCGTTGCCGCAAAATCCGTCTCGAAAGATGGACTCTGCTCTTTTTTAACAAAACAGAGCGAGAGCATCCTGGGACTCGTCTTGAAGTCATGCTAGAAGTCGCTGACTTTTGGAGGATTGAGAAGAACAAGCGGAAAAACCAAGAAAAGCTTGAGATGCAGAAAAATGGTATGCCCATCAGTGGTAGATGTGTCGTTAATGGCATTTCGATCCCCACTTCAGTGATTGGTTCTAGCCAAACTGAGCACACTTCTGCACCCTTGAAGCTGATCAAACGCGTCAAACACAACGAGCGCGGAAAAGCCGAAGCGGATCTCTTTTGTCTTATTGATAGCCAGGGCGATGAATACTACATCAGCAAGAATCATTGCACTGCTGGTATGTTACAGATGATTGAAGACACCCTGACTTGCAGCGAGCTTAACAAAGAAAGGTACTATTATCTTTCCAGTAAGCATCAGAGACCGGTCTATATCTAAGATGGATCAACCACACCCAAGGAGGGGGAGAATGAAAGATTTCAAAAAATTGGGGAGAACTGAACAAATCAGAGAGGCCAACACGAAAAAGCGTTGGTGCCTGCTCTTCCTAAAAAGCAACCAGAACGACAAGACCGCCAATCGATCGAGAGTCGCACAGCAGTTTGCGGATTTCTGGTACAGTGACGAGAGGAGCATGATTACCCTGAATGGTGATTGTTACCTCGGATGGTTCACCAGAGACGAACACAGCACCTCTGAAACACCGCACACCTCAAAGGAAATGATCACCAAGATTCGCGTCATCATGCGCAACAGCCATGGCAGCTACTTCGACAACTTGTTCGAAGTCGAAACGAAAGACGGGGAATTATATTACGTCTATTCGAATTCAGTATCCGCCCGCTTCCGTTCCATGATTGCTGCCTACAGAAAGCTCAGCACACTCAACCCTGAGCCTGGTTTCTATCTCGAGCCTGAATTTAAAAGTTCTATCTACTTTTAATTCAAACTCATCATCTCCATTAAAAAAGCCGACAGCAATGTCGGCTTTTACTTTTTCAGGTTGGCCAGGTGTATCGATGCTTGATCTCTTCATAAACTTTCTGCAGTCTCTCGAATTCATCGTGAAACGCATCACGCTTCTCTCGAAGTCCTTTAAGTTCCAGACTCAATTCTGCCGCCTGTGCCTTTGCTGCCTCTAGGGTAGCGATTGCTTTCTTCAGCGTCGGACCACCACCTGCAGTCTGTTTCTTCGTATCGACAAATAACTTATTGCGCTCTGCTATTTTCGGATCAATCAGCATCGTCAATTCATCACGGCTAATCTGCAGCCTCTGCACTTCAACAGCATATTCATCCGCCTGAAGAGCTCTGCCACGCTTGCGTTTTTCGTGCTCTTTCTTCTGGTTTTTCTTGATCTTCTCCTCGATATATTTACGCTTCTTAAACATGTCATGAATCTCGGAATGCATTTCATCGCGTTTACGCTGAGCCTCATCCCAGACACCATCAACCTCGGTTTTATCTCCGGCCCTTGCGGTTTTAACCTCATAGTCGAGGCGCTGAATATCCTGTTTAATTTTCTTCAGCTCCGCATCTTTCTGATTAACCAGATCCCGCGCCTCCATATACTTTGCATAAGCTGCCTGCTTGGCCGTAAATGCCTTCTTTTCGTCCTGCTGGCAAGCTTCCCATTTTCGCTTCATAATTCTGCCCCCTTTCAAAAATACAACCGCAAATATTGTTGCGCTGCCATCTGGTATTCTTATGTCGTCAACAAACGATCAAGTTCCTGCCTGACGGCCTTATGCTGTAAATACAGAGTAAAAAACTTCACAAAAGCTTCATACACGAGACTCTTATATTTATAGTAACCGCGTATCGCGGCTGCTGCTCGTCTACTCGACTTCTTATAAAGCTTCTCGATCTGGATAAACTGCCTATCGATTCTTCGAGTTTTTGCCGGAGTCAGATCTTTCATCACATCGTGATACAACGTGGCGTGTCTCTGTTTCGCTAAAATCGCATTTTTCTTGCGATCTCTGTAAATACAACCAGTAAACGACTTCGACAAATACGGCTCGATCTGAATTTTTCCAGAATCTTGACTCGTATCACTTTCTAAAGCTTCTTTCGATGCCAATTCAGTGTCCGAGATTTCATCCAGAGACCCAAAGCCAGCAATTGAGGATTCATCTCTAAAACTCGACAAAATCCTATATTTAGACTTTAGCTGCGCCTTCTTTTTTCTTTCCTTCTTGGCCCAATATGCATGTTGCAAAGTATTGGATTCCGGAAAAAGGATGCCTATTTTCTCCTCACAAATGATAATTTCCTCAAGAATATCTCGAATACAAAGATCATTTGCAAAACGAAACAGATCAATCTGCCTCTGCGCCTCATCGCGCGCCATGTAATCATGCTGACGCTCAAAATACTTCATATCCATGCGCTCCTGAAGCGTCAAACTCCATAAAGACATCACGCGAGTGATCCGTTTCGACCGCTCAAAAGTCTGATATGCCTGCTTATAGCAGTCCAAAGCCTCGAGGGTGCGCAGATATAACCGGTGCTCTTGTCTCAGCAATTCATTAGTTCTGTTCATCTCGTACCAACCTTTCAAAGTGTAAATGTACATCCATGGCAAAAATGCCTAGTCAACATACATATTATACCATAAAATAAGCGTTTTAGCAATAAAAAACACTGGGAAGTTCATCCCAGTGTTAGTTGAAAAGATACACAATGAGTTACAAAATCATGCCTTAGCCAGAGTATAGTTTCCGTTCTGTTCTGTCGGTTTTCGATCATAAATTTTCTGACCATATTCGTCAATTATGATGTGACCGTGGTCCTGGCCGTCACTGCACTCCTGTCCGCCATAATAAATATGCGCAACACCGTCCGGCTTGATGGAGACCTTCGCATCTTTCCAAAGCTTCGAGCTTAATCCAGATTTCTTCAGTGCGTCTTTCTTTTTCTCCGTGTACAGAAGCTCCCGCTTTTCACTTAAGTCCTTATAGAGCTGCCCTAATTCGCCATCACACTTCTTAAAATCCGACACGGCTTCTCTGTAATTTGCGTCCGCCTCCTGCTCTTTAACCTGCGCCTTCTGCAAACTTTCTTCCATGACTTTCATCTGTTTTTCCGTCGACTCAACCAGTCCGCACGCCAGTGAGTAATCAAAAGTCCCCACTCGCGGCATACGCTCTCTCTTGCTAGCTTCCGCATCAGAGAGTTCTTGGGAAATTCGCCGCATTTCACGCTTATAATCGTTGATATTGTACCGACAATTATAGGCCTGCTTAAAATATTCCCGCGCGGTTAATTCATTTTCGCTGTGATTAGGCGCTTCAGAATCTCCGTCTTCACCGTCTTCGCCCCCTTCGAAATCATCGAAAGGATCTTCGCCGGCAGACTTCAATGCCCTAGCCTTCTGAAAGCATTCTTCCATCATTTGAGTTTCCTCGTTGACTTTCTCGGTTAACACTTTCTGGCGTTCCGCGCAAGCTGATTTAATCTCTTCAAATCTACGCAAAACTTCCTCAGACTCGAGGATGATTTCATCATAAAATTTCTTTTCACGATTCATTCTCAGAACTGCATCATCATAGTCTTCACGAACTGACTTTAATGCCGATTCACAAATCCGTACATTTATCTGCGCCTCCTTGCGCTCGTACCATAAAGTCTTCTTGCTTCGGTTCAGATCACTCTTACGAACCTTCAATTTGTCGCATCTTACCTGCATCGTATCAATTTCTGACTTCATTGCATCAAGTTTCGAGATTCGTCCCATCACTGTCCTACCTTTCCAAATTGATAAAGAACGTCATCTGCTGGCCTATTCCAGCATAACGACTATTATACCATAAAAATAATATTTTACAACTCACCACCCCTGTGCTACAATAAATCTAACATATTGGAGACCAAACATAAAAAGGGGGTATTATGTCAACCAAGAAGCTCATTCGTTATCTTAAAGAAACGAATGCCATGTTCAATCAAGAGGATCTCAAAATCACTCATCAACTTATTCAAGATGAGGTCCGCACTCTCAAGCTTCGTTCCGATAAGCACATTAGGATTTCCGACGAAAAGGACCGCGCCAGCTATGCCAGGCTAATAGGGATCTGTTCAAATGGCTGCATGTTTTTAAAAGACGCTAAAGATGGCCTAATCGAGCTCTCTATCAATCCGTATCACCCGAAGTATAAGACTTCGCTTGTTAAAGATACTATCGAGAGCGTCATTATCGTCTTAAGCATTGCCAAGAAAGATCAGAAGCCCCAAAAGGTCAAACGGTAATCCCATGTCCCGCCCTAACTGGCGGGATTTTTATGTTAAACTTATCTCATGAAGCAGCTTTTTACGATCGACACCAAAGATTATGATCCAGCCTGGAAGAAATTCTATCGCCCATCCGTGCGCGGCATCATCCTCGATCAAGATCATAAGATTGCCTTAATTTATAGCCAGAAATTCCATATTTATAAATTTCCGGGCGGCGGCATCGAACCAGGTGAAGATCATCTCACTGCTCTCGCCCGCGAAATCAACGAAGAGACTGGTATGACCCTCATCCCAAAATCCGTTCAAGAATTTGGTGAAGTCTTAAGGATTCAGGGTAGCGGTAAACTTAAGGATACTATTCTTATCCAAGAAAACTATTATTATCTCTGTCAAACTACCGGTGAAATCCATGAGCAACATCTCGACGAATCTGAAAAGGCAGCTGATTTTATTCTTAAATTTGTTACACTCGACGAAGCCATTGCCGCCAATTCAGATCCAAATATCAACCTCGGTCCTTTCGACCAGGGAATTGTCGACCGCGAACGCCGCGTTCTTGAACTGGTCCGAGATTCAATAGAAAAGAGCTAGTCCGAGATTCAATAGAAAAATAAAAATAGTAAAAATAAAAAATAGCTGGAGACTAGCTCCAGCTATAAGAAAAGAAAATCACAAGATTAAGTGCATTAAATCAGCTGTTTTCACGGCTCGTCGATCGCAAGATTAGCCAAGCGAATCGCATCCTCTCGTGTCTTTGCACCAGCAATATAACCGTTAGGATGGCAGAATATTGCAGTCTCGACTCCAGTAATCTTCACCAGCTTCTGACCAGAAAGCCCCCACCATGCTTTCGGAAACGGCTTTTTCTTATTTCGCATCCGATCCCGTGCCGGCGGGATTGCCTGTGCCATCCACTCGCCAAAAAGGCCGGGATATACTCCAAAATAAAACTGAGACGCCTTCGGATTCGGGTCACTTAAAACGTTAACAATCCAGTTACCGCCGATAAACTCCGGCATCACTAAGATTCTCCCCTCGCAAAGCCCAATTAGCTCGCTGATTTTAGTTTTCGCCTTAAAGATCGCTACTGTCCGCTTAATTTTTCTAGACAAAATCTCTTGTGCAAACTTCACCGCCTTCAAAAACGCTTCATCCACATCCTGTTTCTCATCCCAGTTTGGATTAAACAGGTCAATCATTGTCGAAATAGATGTATCTTTGCTAATTTTATCAAATGCGAAATTAACCTTTTTTATAGATGAATCCGATTGGTTATTCATGATACCATTTTTAGAACGATCCTGAATCTCAGAAAGCAATTCGTTTTTTACAACTAAAATCGCTTCGTCCACCCACTCAGCTGGGCATTCAAATTTAAGCAAAATCTTCGAACCTTTTTCCCTCCAGATCTTTCTTGCCGATAAACCATATTTATCTTTTGTATCATAAATCCGAATCTCGCGCCTCAACCGAGCCGCATTCGCAATCGTCTCCACATTGTCAGTTCTTAAAACCCTAACTTCACTCAAGAAAGACAATATTGCAATCACAAAAACCTCATCTGCCTGATGTGGCGCTAGATGCGTCACCATATTCGCCGACCTCAGGTCATGCACAACTGCCACCCGATTCAACTTTTTCATGTTTTCTCTCCTCTCAATGTGCGACAAAGACCCTAATTTAAATTATGCCCCGTATGTAAGTTCTTATATTATAATATATTTTTAGTATTTTTCAAGAGAATCAAGCAGGACGCTACTCTAATTTTATGGTTAAATATAAGCATATGCAACGCACCTATATTGCCATCGATCTCAAATCTTTCTATGCCTCAGTCGAGTGCGTTGCGCGCGGACTCGACCCCCTGAAGGCCAAGCTTGTTGTTGCCGACACCACACGCACTGATAAAACTGTTTGCCTCGCCGTCTCCCCAGCTCTTAAGGCCCTGGGCGTCGGTGGCCGTGACCGCCTTTTTCAAGTTCTCAAAAAAGTTCCGCGCGACTCTTTCATTATTGCGCCCCCACGTATGCAAAAGTATATTGAAGTTAGCTCTGCTATTTTTGCCATTTATGCTCGCTACATCGCCCCCGAAGACATCCATGTCTACTCCATCGATGAAGCTTTTCTTGACGTCACTAGTTATCTCAATACCTACGAAATGTCTGCCCACCAACTCGCCCGCACCATCGTCAAAGATGTATTGGGACATACCGGCATTACTGCCACGGTGGGAATCGGCGAAAATCTATACCTCGCTAAAGTTGCCATGGATATTGTTGCCAAGCACCTACCTGGCGATTCTGATGGTGTCCGCATCGCCGAGCTAGATGAATTTTCCTACCGCGAAAAACTTTGGGCCCACACTCCTCTCACCGATTTTTGGCGCATCGGCCATGGATACGCCAAGCGTCTCCATGATCTAGGTATTCATAATATGGGGGAACTTGCTAGATATTCACTCACTGGTTATGAAAAACTATATCGCGTTTTCGGAGTCAATGCCGAACTACTGATCGATCATGCCTGGGGGTATGAACCCACCACAATTTCTGACATAAAACACTATCACGCTAAAAACCACTGTCTCTGTTCCGGTCAAGTTCTTCACCGGGCCTATTCAAAAACTGAAGCCTATACTATCATCACCGAGATGGCAGACGGCCTAGCGCTCGAACTCACTGAAAAACATCTTCTCACCGACCAAATCATCCTCGATATCGACTCTCAGCTTCACAACTCTCAGCTTCACGGCTCCTTCAATCTATCAGATTTCACTTCCAGCTCCACCGAAATTATTTCCGCCTTTCAAAAAATTTTCAACCGCCTCGCTCCCGCCGACCTTCAAATTAGAAAGCTCAGCCTAGGCGCCAATCATCTCGTAAACGATTCAGAAAATACAGAAAAACCTTTACGTCAGCTAGACCTCTTTGCAAATACGGAAAAAACCGAACAGCAAACCGAACAAAACCTCCGTCTGCAGCAAGCCACCTTGGCGATTCAAAAACGCTATGGCAAAAACGCCTTATTAAAGGGAACTAACTTCCGACCAGGTGCCACCACCATCGAACGTAATTCACAGATCGGAGGTCACCGTGCCTAAAATAGAATCGATCGACCCCAAAGTCCTAAATTCAGAATCAACTAATTCAAAAATACAAGGTCCAATAACAGAAAATTTCGAATTTCAAGATATTCTGCGCCTACCACATTTTCATGCACCAAATAAACCTTTTCTTTCACCTGAAAAACGCGCCGCCCAGTTCATGCCGTTCAAATCTCTCGATGTTTATGAAGACACCATTGAGAAAAAGTTCCAAATTCTCGAGAATCAATCCCTCGACCCCATCATTGATTATTCTGATAATCAAGAAACCGACCCATTTTTCGAATTATAAAATATAAAATCACAGAGTTCTCATTAAAGAAATTTTTATAGTAAATAGTCTATATTTAGACAAGTTTATCTTTATAATTTTTTAATTCCACCAAAGCTTCTTTATAATTTTCTACCTCTATCAAAGCATCTTTCGCATGGGAAATAATCGCCGCGTATACAGCTTTTGGTCTCACAACTCCATCATTATTTCTAACTATTTCAGCATATAGTTCAGTCGTAAGTGGAAAGTCTTTTCGAAACTCGCCGAATCCAGATTTCTCCCACTCATAGATAAACGCACCTAAATTATCCCCATCATAATCATCGGCATATCCATCAAGTCCACCAATAAAATCTCCTGGTCTTTCTGAGCTAATATTCTCAAGCTCTTTCAGGATCTTATTCAAGATATCTATTCTAGTCATGTCAATAATTATACTCCATAAAAACCTTATCTAACATGTCGTATCAAGATTCATATTAAAAAGCTAACCATGCTATATTATTCATATGAATAGAGAAGAGAAGATTAAAAAAGCAATCAGAGACAGCCACAATATTGCAGATAAGATTCTTAAAGCCAATACAATAATAGCGCTTCAATCACTCATCCCAGAAATTAAAACCTATTCCGATTTTCTCAATCAAGAATTTGGAGACCTTGATGAATTCTCAGAAGACCCATTAGAAAAATACAGTGAGCTTACTTTTTATTGCCATATGGCACTCGAAGAAAAAACTGATCACCTAGAATATTATGCAAAGCATCCAGAAGAAATCAGCCAAGGTGTGTCTGACTTTCTAAACTATCTAGATTCAAGAAAGTGGCTATAAAAATATTAAATTATTATGTTGTAGTATATATTTCTTTTTCTTAACTCAACTCGAAACTTATATAAAATCCACACTAACCTGCCACATCCTCGAAGCTACTCTAACCCCTCAAGTGCAACACCTTGAGACCTATAGACCTCGAGTGGAGT
>ERZ773003.374-NODE-374-length-33615-cov-13.090673_pt1 | contig 33615 bp, 31 predicted proteins | sample MGYA00580668_ERZ773003 | MGnify/ENA primary metagenome ERZ773003 (study PRJEB29015, sample SAMEA2738002) | human oral metagenome | biome: human oral; feature: human-associated habitat; material: dental | place: China | collected 2126 ...
CAGCGGGCATCCGCGCTGCGTCGCCCAGCAACGGGCGGAGCGTCTCCTCCGACGACCGTGAATAGTTCCGCCGTCAATGAGCCCGCACGTTCGGCGGGCGGTGCTGCAGAATCCGCGCGAGCAAACCGCGCTGCGGCCGCACCAACCAGAGTTTCTCCGCGTGCTGTCGTGGGAGCTGCTGGCGGAGCTCGCGGTGGAGTTGGAACAGCCACACCGCCACCGTCGCGCCCCCGTAAAGGTACGCCTGCTAGACCAGGCGGCCCCAACGGACCCCGCGGTTCCGCTGCTGAGGCTGATGAGACGCAATCGGATAGCGACGTCGTTCGCTCGACCGGGTCCATGGCCATTGCCACCCTGATCAGCCGTATCACGGGTTTCCTGCGCAACATGGCCATTGGCGCGACCATGGGTCCGGCGGTGGCGTCGGCGTTTAACGTCGCAAACACGTTACCCAACATGGTCACCGAGATTGTGCTGGGAGCGGTGCTCACCTCCCTTGTGATTCCAGTGCTGGTGCGAGCGGAAAAAGAAGACGAGGACCACGGCGCTGCGTTTATTCGTCGGTTGTTTACGCTGTCGATGACGTTGCTAATCACCGTGACTTTGGCATCTGTGATAGGTGCCCCCTTACTGGTGAGCATGGCGCTAGACAGGGGCGGCCAAGTCAACGTTTCTCAAGCCACCGCGTTCGGATTTCTGCTACTTCCGCAGATTCTGTTCTATGGCATGTTCTCGCTGTTCATGGCGGTGTTGAACACAAAGGCTATATTTAAGCCCGGCGCGTGGGCACCGGTGGTTAACAACGTTGTGGTGCTGGTGGTGCTGGCACTGTACTTCATTCTGCCGGGGCAACTGGACCCGAAAGAACCAGTGAACATTGCCAATCCGCATATTTTGCTGCTGGGTGTGGGTACCACGTTGGGCGTGGTGGTGCAAGCGCTGATCATGGTGCCGCCGCTGCGTCGGGCGGGCGTCGATTTGCGTCCCCTGTGGGGAATTGATGATCGCCTGAAGCAGTTCGGTGGCATGGCGCTGGCCATTATTGTTTATGTTGGTATTTCGCAGTTCGGCTTGATTATTACGAGCCGCGTCGCTTCTGCCAATGATGCTTCGGCGTGGACGATCTACCAGCAGGCATGGCTTTTGCTGCAGATGCCCTATGGCATTATTGGCGTGACGTTACTGACGGCCATTATGCCGAGACTGTCCCGCAATGCCGCAGCTGGTGATGACCAAGCCGTGGTGCACGACCTGACGGTGGCAACAAAACTTACCGCGATCGCGCTAATCCCGGTGGTGTTCTTTCTTACCGCCTTCGGTCCGAGTATCGGTATTGGCTTGTTTGCCTACCTGAACTTCGATGTTGCGTCCGCTCACATTCTTGGCCTGACACTCAGTTTCTCTGCTTTCACCTTGATCCCGTACGCGCTGGTGTTGCTGCACTTGCGTGTGTTCTATGCCCGTGAGGAGGCGTGGACTCCCACCTTCATCGTCGCGGGTATTACGGGCACGAAGGTGCTGCTCAGCATGCTGGCTCCGCTGGTGGCATCCTCGCCACAGGACGTGGTGATCCTGCTGGCTGCCGCGAATGGTTTTGGCTATGTCGCGGGTGCTGTGATTGGTACATTCCTGCTGCGCCGCACCCTTGGCGTGCTCAATGGGCGCAGTGTGGTGCACACAGCGCTGTGGGCCATCGGGGCGTCGATAGCCGGTGTTGTTGTGGCCTACGGCCTAGACATGCTGGTCATGCTGATTCTCGGCGGGCTGTTCGAGAATTTCGGCAGTGTCGGGTTCATTATTCGCACCATGCTGGCTGGCGTGGTGTTCCTGGTGGTCACGGGCGTGGTGCTGTGGCGTTCCAAGCTGGAGGAGGTGTTGGCGTTCGGCGCTGTGCTGCGCCGCATCCCGGGCTTGCGTCGTTTTGCCCCCGCAGCTGTGCCTGGTGGGGAAGAGGGCGACGAAGAAGCCATCAGCGAGACCGAGCAGCTGCTGGCCGCCAGCGATTTCACTGCGACTCAGGTGCTTCCGCCCATGTCTGCTGGTGCGGTGCGGGGCCCCCGGTTGGTGGCTGGCGCCCCGGTCGCCGACGGCAGGTTCCGCCTCCTTGCCGATCATGGTGGCGTGCCCGGCGCGCGTTTCTGGCATGCCCAGGAACAGGCGACAGGGCGTCAGGTGGCGCTGGTGACGGTGGATACCACCACTACGGAGGAAAATGCCGAAGATATTACGGCGGCAACGCTGGAGTTGGCGCAACTAAACCATCCGGGTATTGCGCCGAATATTGAGGTGCTGAATTTCCGCACTGGCTGCATCGTTATTGCCGACTGGGTGACCGGTTCCTCCCTGGACGCGGTTGCTAAGGCTGGTGCTAACCCAGCTGCGGCGACGTTGGCACTGCGCCCGCTGGCTGAGGCTGCGGCACGTGCTCATGACCGCGCGTTGACCTTGGGTTTGGATCACCAGAGCCGCATCCGCATTACCAGCACCGGCACCGCTATTCTGGCGTTCCCAGCTGTGCTGTCCACCAGCAGTGAGGACCAGGACTTGAACGGTTTGGGTAGCGCGCTCACCATGCTTATCGACGCCCCGGCTGCGGAACTGCCCGCGGGGGCTCAGCCTACCGACGCGCACGAATTTGCGGATGAGCTGTACGCCTACGCCCGTGCTCATGCACAGGCGGTGGCCGAGCAGGATACGCAGCTGATTGTGCGGGTGGAGGATGTGCCCGATCCGGAACTGCAAGTTGGTGGCTTTGGTGGTGCTGGCTATTCCCGCCGCATGACTGCACTGATTGCGATTTTCTCGGTGGGCCTGGTGGTGACCACGGCGGTGATCACCGTCTTCCTGATGAGTGTGTTCAACAACAACCAGGATTCCCCGATCACACACAACGGCGCTGGAAATGGGCAGTCGATACAGCTACCTGTAACGCATGCTGAGGAGTGGGAACCCGCACCCGTTGTCGCAGGCACTGAGGACAACCCGGAGCTAGCCCCGCTGGTGATTGACAACAATCCCACCACGGCGTGGAGTACCGATGTGTACCTCAACCAGTTTGGTTCCGTGGGGACCAAACGGGGTGTGGGCTTGTTGTTGGATCTTGAGCAGCCTTCTACGGTGTCTAAGCTGCAATTGGTGACTGACCGCCCCGGTTCCCGTGTGGCAATTTATGGGTTTAACAACCCGAATCCCACCACGTTTGATGGGGCAGTTCCGATTGGGCAGGCTGAGCTGAATCGCGGTATTACGGATGTTGAGGTTCAGAACTCAGAGAGCTTTAACAAGGTGTTGGTGTGGGTTGTTGAGATGCCGCTTCCTGAGGCGGCGACCATCAATTCCATAACTGTGTTCGGTAGCCCCGCTAGTGGTTAGCACATAATCTACACCTACGTCTACTAGGGCGGGTTCCTGTGTTGTGGGAACCCGCTTTTTATGGGTTCTTTATGAGCCGGTTACCCCCTTTCGTGTGACCTTCTGGCAAAGAAACGACGAATAGGGTCACAATAGGTGACATCAGGTGTGCTGCACACCTGCACTATCGGGATTAACAACATAATCGGGAGTGGGGTTCTCGGGGGATCATGGATACATGTGTGCCAGATTCATTGTCAGATGCGGAACTAGTTGAGGCGTTTCTTGGGGGTGATAGTTACGCGTTCACAGCTCTTGTACGCCGCTACCAAACACGATTGTGGTGGGTGGCACGACGCTATACCGCCAACGATGATGATGCGCTTGACATTGTGCAGGAAGTGTTTTTCCGCGCAAGCAAAAATCTCTGCTCGTTTCGTTGGGACTGCACGCTAAGCACCTGGCTGCATCGGCTGGTGATGAACTGTGGCTATGATTTCATCCACCACAGGGAGCGCTGTGAAGCCGCAATCCTGGACGATGAGCGCAACACCGCCTTCGCGGACAGGCTGCTGCGTGAAGACCCAGTGAGCAGCTACGAGACGCAACTGTTCATCGGGGACGTGTTGGGGTGTTTAAGCCCAGAACATCGGGACGCGATCATTCAGGTGGATATTGTGGGTCACAGTGTGAACAGCCTGGCGGCCTATCAGGGGGTGCGCCCGGGGACCATAAAATCCCGGCGGGCGCGGGCAAAAGAGCATCTCAGGGAACTTCTGCGACAAGAAGCACTGGTGTAGCAGATCACAGTAACGTGTGGAATAGGGAGAGGTACCTCGGCGTTGGAAAGATTCAACGGCCCCACAGTGACCTAGAATCGCTGTGGAGCAGTGCTGTTTATTCTCAAGCAGAAGGATTACCAATGACAGAGGCATCCCCTGACACACCCACCATCCATGACGTTGCCATCGTGGGTTCTGGTCCTGCCGGCTACACAGCTGCGATCTACGCGGCGCGAGCAGATCTACAACCCATTGTTTTTGAGGGGATTGAATTTGGTGGTTCACTCATGACCACTACCGAGGTGGAAAACTACCCGGGTTTTGCGGAGGGCATCATGGGACCTGAATTGATGGAGCAGATGCGCACCCAGGCCGAACGATTTGGCGCGGATCTGCGCATGGAGCTGGTTGATCGCCTAGAAGTGGACGGGGAGATCAAGAAGATCTTCGTAGGCGATGAGGAATTCCAGGCGCGCACCGTTATCTTGGCCATGGGTTCGGCACCCCGTTACCTGGGGGTTCCGGGCGAACAGGAGCTGCTGGGCCACGGCGTATCATCGTGCGCCACCTGCGATGGTTTTTTCTTCCGTGACCAGGATATTGCCGTGATCGGTGGCGGGGATTCCGCAATGGAAGAAGCACTGTTTCTCACGCGTTTCGCCAAGAGCGTGATGGTGGTGCACCGCCGCGAGGAGTTCCGCGCCAGCGCCATCATGCTGGAACGTGCGCGCGCAAATGAGAAGATCACCTTTGTCACTAACGCGGTGGTGGATCGTGTACTCAGCGAAGACAATAAGGTCAGCGGTCTGGAGCTGAAGGACACCGTGACGGGGGAGACCCGACAGGTGGATGTCGCCGCCATGTTCGTGGCTATCGGCGCGGATCCCCGCTCTGAACTGGTGAAAGGCCAAGTGGACACTGATGCTTCCGGCCATGTGCTGGTTGCACACCCCAGCACTAAGACAAACGTTCCTGGAGTGTTCGCTGTTGGTGACCTGGTGGATGACCACTATCAGCAGGCCATCACCGCCGCAGGCTCGGGTGCACGCGCGGCTATCGACGCCCAGCACTACCTCGTTTCTTAAACTTACTCATCAATTTATTCACTCCTCAAAAGGAAAATCATGTCTCAGGTTGTTACCATCACTGCAGAGAACTTTCGTTCTACCGTTGTCGATTCTGCTACCCCCGTTTTGGTCGATTTTTGGGCCGAATGGTGCGGTCCGTGCAAAAAACTTGCCCCCGAAATTGAAAAAGTTGCGGAAGAGATGGGAGATTCCGTCGTTGTGGGTAAAGTTGACATGGACGCAGAGCGTACACTGGGTGCGATGTTCCAGATCTTGTCAATCCCAACCGTCATTATTTTCAATAAGGGCGAGAAGGTCTTTGAACTAAACGGTGTGAACACCGCAGAGACTTACATGGCTAAACTGGAATCCCTCACCTAGTTGGTAGTCTGGCTACTACCATCTGTACTGTACGCGTCGTGATAGCAGCGTTGCTGATATAGATTTGTGGAGGATTGAAAACCGTGTCAGATGTCTTGCGGGTTGGCGATCGGAGCCCTCGTGTGGCGGAAGTCCGCGCAACCCTGGCTCGACTTGGGCTGTTGCCCAGCTTTGATGGCTACGTCATCGATAAAGAGGCACAGCAGTTCGAAGAAAAAGACACATTCTTCGACGCTGCCCTCGCAGAGGCACTTCAAGGTTTTCAACAAAGCCGCGGTTTCGTCCCCAACGGCGAGATCAGCGAAGCGACGCTGAAAATTTTGCGCGAAGCCTCCTACACCCTAGGTATGCGGGTGTTGTATTTCCAGCCGGCGAATGTGATGGTGGGGGATGACGTTGGCCAGCTGCAACAGCAGCTTCACGACCTCGGATTCTACGCTGACCGTATTGATGGGCATTTCGGCCCCGCCACCCACGCTGGCGTGGTCAATTACCAGGAAAACTCTGGCCTGCAGCCTGATGGCATTTGTGGCCCAGAAACCGTACGCGCGCTGAGTTACCTTGGCCTGCGCATCACTGGCGGCTCGCCGCATGCGATTCGCGAGAGGGAGCAGGTACGGCAGGCCGGCCCGCAACTAGCTGGAAAACGCGTGGTCATTGACCCCGCCTTGGGCGGTAACGATCAAGGCCAGATCGTTAAAGGTCTGTTTGGCAACATCACCGAGGAGGAGATTCTGTGGGATCTTGCCTCCCGTATTGAGGGTCGCATGATTGCCGCGGGTATGGAGACCATCGTCTCCCGCCCGCGCCAAGACAACCCAAGTCAGAAGGAACGCGCGGGCATTGCCAACGCATTTGGCGCGGATTTGATGCTGTGCCTCCAGTGCGACCGCTACCAGAACGAGAAAGCCTCCGGCGTGGCCACGTTCTATTTCGGTTCGGAGCAGGGGAGTAGCTCGCTGACTGGGGAGGCGCTGAGTGGCTTTATCCAACGCGAGATTGTCGCCCGAACCGACCTGCAAAACTGCGGCAACCATGGTCGCACGTGGGAAATGCTGCGACTGACCTCTATGCCCACCGTCGAGGTGGTCACGGGCTACCTGACTAACCCCCACGACGTTGCCATCCTTACCGACCCTTCCGAGCGTGACACCATCGCAGAGGCCATTGTGGTGGCCGTGAAGCGCCTGTATCTGCTCGACCAGGACACCCAGCCCACCGGCACCTATAAGTTCTCTGAGTTGCTTAGGTCTGAACTGCTGTAAGCGCCTGACGAATCAACTCTTCCGCCTCCTCCACGGCCAGCAAGCCTTGTGGGGGAGGCAGCGTCATTTGGAGGCGAGGGAGCACGTCATGGTCAGCCACAACCGTGAAACCAGCTTCCAGCAGTATGGTTTCGGGGATCAGCCCTACTGACGCGGGTGTGCCAATGCCCCATCCCACGGACTCGTCCTCCGCGATGAAGGCACCCGCACGCAGGCCAAAAGCCTCCACCACTCGCGAGCCTTGCCGGGTGAGCTGGGTTAACGCGGCGTCGATAAGCAGTTGCTCAAACCCTAGGCACTCGAAGCCGGTCTCAACGAACAGGGACGAAATCACATCGGCACCGTTAGTCACGGGTACCGTGGGCATGTTTTCGACGCCCGGTAGGTTCCTCTCGTCGCCAAAAAGTACGGTGGCCAGTGCCGGGGTGTCGTCAATGCCACAGCTGATGTTGAAGCCACAGGGGCCATACTCCAACAGCATGCGGGACAACCATGCTTCCTTCTCCAGGGCCGAAAACCCCTGGTTCTGGACATGATGTGCTGCCGAGGGTTCCAATTCCCAGAACACGCAGCGGCCCGCTATGGGGTGAAGCAAGCTGATGTTGTCAGTACTCAGCGGCAACAACGATGCAAACACACGGCACCTCCAGTGAGGAGTGGTTAATGCTGTGAGTTGATAATGGACATAATGCGTTCGAAATCCTCGCGGTCGCCAAACTCCACCACGATCTTGCCTTTCCGCTTACCCATCGTGACCGTGACTTTCGTGTCCAAACCGTCCGCCAATCGATCCGCAGCCTGCGTCAAAAATGCTGGCGGTGCGGGCTTATCCTTCGGTTTCTTCGGCTTTTGCTCCTCGCCACGGTTGGCCAGCATCACCGCTTCCTCCGTAGCGCGCACGGACAAACCTTCCGCAACAATCCGAGCAGCCAACAACTCCTGCGCATCTGCACCGGTCTGCAGCGAGAGCAACGCGCGGGCGTGACCAGCGCTCAGCACACCCGCCGCAACTTTACGCTGCACAGACACCGGCAGCTGCAGCAGGCGAATCATGTTGGTGATCACCGGGCGGGAACGCCCCAAACGCTGCGCCAGTTCGGCCTGCGTCACATCGAATTCTTCCAGAAGCTGCTGGTAGGCAGCCGCCTCTTCCAAAGGATTCAACTGCACACGGTGAATATTCTCCAGCAACGCGTCGCGCAGCATGGCACCATCGTCGGTTTCCCGCACAATCGCCGGAATGGTCTCCAGACCGGCTTTGCTGGCGGCGCGCCAACGGCGCTCACCCATGATGATCTCAAAACCGGAGTCATCAGCGGCGCGGCGCACCACAATCGGTTGCATGAGGCCGAATTCTTTGATGGAGTGCACCAGTTCGGCGAGTGCTTCCTCATCAAAAACCTGGCGCGGCTGATGCGGGTTCGGCACAATCTGGTTGACCGGAATCTCCTGGTAGCTTGCGCCAATATCCTCGGGAGACTGTGGAACGTTTGGTTTTTTCTGAGTCTCCTTGGTGTCTTGGGCGGTCTCTGTCGCGGGAGTGCGCGGCGTGGCGCTGGGGGCAGTGGCAGCTTTAGGTGCCTGCTTATCCTTCTCCCTGGGCTCCTGTGGTGTGCCGTCTTGTTTCGTACCTGCCGTGCGTGTCGACGGCCGTGTCACAGCAGCATGTGCCGCCGCTAACTGGTCCGACACATTTTTCGCTGAAGCAGCTTTCTTTGCAGCCTTTGTTGGTGCCTTCTTGGTGGTCTTTTTTGTAGCTTTCGCGGATTTCTGTGTCCGAGTGGGTGCCGGTACGCTCTCGGTCTCAGCTGTTTTTGCAGCTTGTGGTTCTTCCGTCGTCGCTGCCAGTGGGCCACTACCGCCCATGAGGATATTCGCGGCGTCCTCACCCAAACGTGGCTTGTTTGTGGAAGGACCATTAGGGATCAACGCAGCAAGACCTCGCCCGAGTCCGCCTTTGCGTTTATCAGGAGCCATGAAGACACTAAACCTTTCTAGGGGGTTAGCTCAGTGGGGTGGTTACGTCAAGGAGGGTCAAAGGTTTAGGCATCGGCAACATAACCTTCAGGGGGCTGACCAATGGGACCGGAGTCCTCAGTGGGGACAAAATCACCACGAACCGCAAGTTCTTTCGCAGCATCTAGATAAGCCATGGCACCGCGGGAACCAGGGTCATATTCAAGCACTGTCTGGCTAAATCCAGGAGCTTCTGAGACCTTGACGGAACGCGGAATCGTGGTGCCCAGCACCACAGCACCGAAGTGGTTACGGACTTCCTCGGTGACCTGCTCAGCCAGCTTGGTGCGGCCATCGTACATGGTCAGAATGATATTGGAGATATGAAGTTGGGGGTTAAGATGCTGACGGATCATCGTAATGTTGTTCAGCAATTGCCCCACACCCTCCAGGGCGTAGTACTCACACTGAATGGGGATCAACACCTCTGTGACCGCCGCCATAGCATTAATGGTGAGCAGGCCGAGTGACGGAGGACAGTCGATGAACACATAATCGATGCCGTTTTCGCGCAGGAAGTCCTCATGGATCGCGTCTGCCAGGCGGTACTCACGACGGACCATATTGACCAGCTCAATCTCAGAACCTGCAAGATCGATAGTCGCTGGAATGCAGTACAGGTTGGGACTAAACTCTGCCTGCTGCATCGCATCTTCAGCGGCACATTCACCGATCAACAGTTCGTAGCTGGACGGTACGCCCACGTGGTGATCAGCACCCAATGCTGTGGAGGCATTGCCCTGGGGATCCAGGTCCACAACCAACACTTTAAGCCCATAGATCGCAAGGCCAGCCGCCAAATTGACAGTAGTTGTGGTTTTACCCACCCCGCCTTTTTGGTTCGCAATCGTAATTCGTCGAGGGCGGTCTGGGCGCGGAAGGGTCAACGAGTTCGGGGTTTTCACCCGCGCCGCGCGCTGCGCAGCGGCCGCGATGGGTGTGTCATCCCAGTACTGGTCGTCCATAGACGTGAAGTCCCCTTTTCCATCGGAGTTTTGCTGACCGGGAAACCCGCGGACCAGCCACGTTCGGCTCATTATTCACCACGCCTGAACTGCCTAAACGCGCACATGGATACCCTGCTTGGAGTGCCCAGAGTCAAGCATAACAGCGCTCAAACGAAGAAATAATTCCTACACTTCTTCCACATTAGTGCCTAAAGTCATTGCATTCCAGCACCCCACTTCAGGGCTTGTTGTGCTGGTCATCAACGCACGCGTGGGATGCGGATGAGGTGGGTGGGTTCCTCCACAATTCCAACACCCACCAGTTGTATCTCCGCAGGCCCACCACCAGCCTTTTTAATGATTTTAGCGTCGCGTTCCAGCTCCTCTGAGACTGAGCTTCCCTTCATGGCAATCATGACACCGCCACGCGTGACGAGGGGGAGTGACCACTGGGCGAGTTTCCCCAGGGGAGCGACCGCGCGCGAGGTCACCACGTCTACTGTTCCCACCTCGGCTTTTATTGCTTTTTCTTCTGCGCGCCCACGCACTACCGTGACGTTGTCGAGCTGCAGTTCTTCAACGACCTCCAGGAGGAATGTCGAGCGTTTTAATAGGGGTTCGATGAGTGTGATACTGAGGTCTGGCCGAGCCAAGGCCAGTGGAATGCCTGGTAAGCCGGCACCTGAACCAATGTCCACGACGCTGGCGTCCTGCGGCATCGCCTCACCAATGATCGCGCAGTTGAGCACATGACGATCCCACAGTCGAGGCACCTCCCGGGGACCGATAAACCCACGGACAGAACCGGTGGTCGCCAAAAGATCATGGTAGCGAACAGATTTATCCAGGTTATCGCCGAAAACGCGGGCCGCTACAGCTGGGGTATCAGATGTATGTGATGGTTTCACGTGAAACATTCTCCTTAGCCTGTGCACAGCCGGGCCATAATGAACATGAAGGCGGGTGTGTGCATCACACTATATCGTTGCACACAAAAACCGCCCATCCCCTCACGGCGGATTGGGCGGTTTTTACTTAGCTACGTCGCTTTTTGTTCTTCTTCGGGTTATTTGGCTTTACGCCTGGCCTGGGAGCACTCGCACGTTGAGCATCCTTTTTAGCTTGGATCTCTGCTTCTTCTTCCTTATCCATCTTGTTGAAGATGAAACGCTGCTGAAAGAACGTCCAGATGTTGTTGGACACAATGTAGAAGAGCACGCCTATCTGCCAAAATACACCGGTAAGCAAAATGGTCAGCGGCATGAACCAGAGCATCATGCGGTTCATCATGTCCATCTGCATCTGCATCTGATCATTAGTTGGCGCAGACTGCTTGCCTGAAGCGAGACGTGCCTTCTGGCGGGTCACGCTCATCCGAGCAACAAAGTGCGTAGCAAGCACCGTAATGATAATCATGGGGATAGCCACGATCATGATGTCTGTGCGGGTGAACTCCGACCCACTAAAGCCCTGGTACATGGACTCCGGCATGGAGATGTAGGAGGACAGCGGAACACCGAACAGGCGTGCGTCCAAGAAGGACTGAACATCCGTTGGGCTGAAGATATAGTTCGCGGTGTTGCGGTTTTGTTCGACACTTAAACCGAGCTGCCCGGAACCGGTGCCAGTACGGTTGAAGGATCGGAGTACGTGAAACAGGCCGAGGAACACCGGCATCTGCACCAGCAGCGGCAAACATCCAGCGATGGGGTTGACGCCCATCTCTTTTTGGACTTTGCGGATTTCCTCCATCTGCTTTTGCTGGTCATTCTTGTATTTGCTGCGAATCTCAGCCATGCGCGGCTGCAGTTCGCTCATTTTCCTGCTTGACCGCATTTGGTTCAGGGAAGGTTTAACCAGGAACACGCGGATAGTGAACGTCAGCAAGACGATTGAAAGCACCCATGTAATTCCCCAGCCCGGGTCCAGCACGTAGCTTAAAAGCTTGTGCCAAAACCACAGGATGGCCGAGATGGGCCAGTAAACGAAGTTGAGCACGGTGGTTCAAAACTCCTTGGTTTTATTGATGGAAGCAGTCCACGTGAGTGACCTTATGATTCCTGCGTTGCGGAACAGGGTCATAGCCACCCGGATGCCAGGGTCCACATTTAGCTAAACGCGTGACTGCCAAGATGGTTCCCATCACAGCTCCCCGCTGACTAATCGCCTGCAGGGCATAGGAACTGCATGATGGTTCAAACCGACAACTAGGACCCATTTTAAGAGGGGACAGAAAATTTTGGTAAAAACCCACGCTCCGCATGAGCATCCGCGCCGCAAGTGTCGGCCTAGCCATGACAGGCCCCTGTCTCCTGATGCTGCAGCTGAGCCACAAGCTTATCGACGCCGCGTGCAACATCAGCACTCAGCTGCTCACTGCTTGCCTGTGCACTGCGCGGCAGCGCGCGAACAACAATGTCGCAGTCAGTGATGCCTGGTACCTCACGGGTTTCCTGGGCAAGTTGCTGGCAGATATGCCGAAGCCGCCGGGTGACACGGTGACGAGTCACCGCATTGCCGACGGCTTTAGACACAATGAAACCAAATCGGGGCCCTCCCTGACGGACGAACCCCTCATTGGTGGTGTGCTTGATGAGGTATACGACCACGGTTTTTGTGCCAGCCCGGTGACCTCTTTTAACAGTGTGCGCAAATGCTTGCGATGGTGTTAATGAAAGGTGATCTGGTAGCACGGCCGCGCCCTCAACTTGTGACCGCGAAGACTACGCGGTCAGGGAAGCACGGCCCTTACGACGACGAGCCGCAACGATAGCGCGACCGGCGCGGGTACGCATACGAGTACGGAAGCCGTGAACACGCGCACGACGACGGTTGTTCGGCTGGAACGTCCGTTTGCCCTTTGCCACGGAAAACACTCCTCAGATTTTGGTCAGGTGATAGCACTTCACAACAAAGCTGCCCACCCGAAGTTGGATGATTGTAAACCTCACACCGTCCACCCCTGAGTGGAGCGGAAGAGTGGAAGTCGCAAAAATTTTGCGAAAATGCGCGTGTACTACCTCTCATTGCAAGGCAGCAGTAACGCGCCAGACCCTGCCAGACTACGCGCAGGTGGCACTCCTGAACAAATCGACGCGTTGGATAGTCCGCCATCACCCCTTAAATAACAGCCATGTTGTTTGGAGCTGTGGGTTGTGTTGTTCGCGGTCAGCAAAAACCATACCTAGCTGCGCAGACGATCCTGCACTGTGAAAATTTCACACAGAATCCACCATGTGAATTGTCAAGTAGCCTGTGTATAACTTTCAATCTGACCTTGAGACTAAGGGTTATGAAATTACATTCCTCCAGGTAGGGGGAGTTTTTGCTGCAATGTTTTTTATCCACAGTGCATGAGGTAGGCTGTGGATAAATCATGACCCCGGAAGTTATCCACAGCTGTGAATAACGTTGTGGAAGCGCACGATAACACTCATTCAAGGCTGTGGATGACGCGGTGGACAGAGTAGAGTTTGTCCCTCCCGCTGTGTAATTTCACCGTGGATCATCGTGGCGTACGTACAGAGCATGTGAGGACGAAGGTGGCGGAACATTCAACCTCCCTTGAGGAGACGTGGCGACAGGTTGTTGAAGACCTCCTGCGCCTTTCAGAGCAACCTGATTCAGGTATTCCGACCCTCAATGGCAGGGCACGAGGTTTTTTGAAACTGGTCAAACCCATCGCCCTGTTCAACGGGTTTGCTGTGCTCTCAACTCCCCATGCAATGGCGAAAGATGCTGTGGAAAAAGACCTCGGTGGCTACATCACCACAGTCTTGTCTGAGCGTATGGGCCGCCCCTACAGCCTGGCTGTAAGCATTGACCCAGGTGTGGAGGAACCTGACCCTGAGCCGCCGATTGTTGCTGCAACTCCGGAACCAGCGCAAGCTCATCCTGAGGGCATGTGGAACACGACGTCGATAAGCATGCCTGACCAGGCAGCAACCATCAGCCGAGGCAGGTTTACCCACGACGATGGGCGTCGTTTTACACGCGAGCCTGCAGGGCCCACGCCGCAACAGGATCGGTCGCTGAACCCCCGCTACACCTTTGAGAACTTCGTCATAGGTTCCTCCAACCGGTTCGCGCACGCAGCAGCAGTGGCAGTGGCGGAAAATCCGGCGAATGCCTTCAACCCCCTGTTCATCTCTGGGGGCTCTGGCCTGGGGAAGACGCACCTTCTGCACGCGGCTGGCAACTATGCACAGGTGCTGCAGCCGGGCTTGCGTGTGAAGTATGTGTCCAGTGAGGAATTCACCAACGACTACATCAACTCCGTTCGCGATGACCGGCAAGAATCGTTCAAGCGTCGCTACCGCAACCTGGACATTTTGATGGTCGATGACATCCAATTCTTGGAAGGCAAAGAAGGAACCCAGGAAGAGTTCTTTCACACGTTCAACGCATTGCACCAGTCCAACAAGCAAATCATTTTGTCTTCGGACCGGCCTCCGAAGCAGCTGACCACGTTGGAAGATCGCCTGCGCACCCGCTTTGAAGGCGGACTGATCACGGACATTCAGCCGCCGGATTTGGAAACACGCATCGCCATTCTGGAGAAGAAGGCCCAGATAGATCAGACAGTGATGGATCGTGACGTGCTGGAACTCATCGCCAGCCGATTTGAGGCATCCATCCGAGAGCTGGAAGGTGCACTGATCCGCGTGTCCGCGTACTCCTCACTCAACGGGGAGACCACTATCAGCCGCGAAATGGCCGAAATTGCGCTGCGCGACATCATGCCCGAGGCCCCTGACGTGGAAATCACAGCATCCACAATCATGGAGGTCACCGCCGATTATTTCGATGTTTCCCTTGATGCCTTGCGGGGATCAGGTAAAACCCGAGCAGTGGCCTATGCCCGACAGCTCGCTATGTACCTGTGTCGCGAGCTTACCGATCTTTCCCTACCCAAAATCGGGGATAACTTTGGTGGTAAAGACCACACCACTGTGATGTACGCCGACCGCAAGATTCGCAAAGAAATGACCGAAAAGCGGGACACGTACAACCAGATTCAGGAACTCACACAGATCATCAAAAACCGCGGGCGGTAAAGGAACCGCCAGCGGGGAGGGGTGCCGTAAAGAGGGACGTCAACAAGCAGGGGAGGGGTAGCTAGGGGGACTTTTGTGATTTTGCCGACGGCCTACCCCCGGAAGGGAAGGTTATCCACAGGTTTACTCACAGCTGTGTAATTACAAGAATGTAGTTCAGTGATCCTTGCCACTTTCTAGTCGTAGCTTGTGGATGACATGGGTTGTGCACAACCACGGCGAAAATGTGAAGAAAATTGGGATGACATGGGGATAGATTGTGGATAAATCTCAAGCAGCCAAATTTATCCACAAGACGCAAAAGTTATCCACAGGTTTTGCACATGGCTGTTCACACCACGTTTTCTGCGTGCTAGCTTGGATAACAAGCCCTCATCCACAGAGTGCACAGGACTTACTGTTCTTACTCTCTTAAAACTTGTAATTTCTCTAGAAGAAATAGGGCGTGGGGATAACAATGATCATGCGACCCTGCCACACAGGCTGCAAGCAAGGACGAGCAGACGAATAACAAAAGATGCGAGATTCAGTTTGCGGCGGCGGGCGGGTACGTTGGTGTTGTAATTCCACGCACTCGTGGCACCGTCAGATGGCGGAATCAGGGTGAGGTGTACGTTTCATTTTTCCTAGGAGCTAGACCAGCATGGACTCACAAGCGGTGTCATTTAGGGTTGACAAGGACGACTTCGCCAACGCAGTCGGGTGGGTTGCCCGTAGTCTGCCTGCCAAACCAGCTCAACCCGTGCTACGCGGCATGGTGATCACCGCTTCCGATGAAGGCTTGGAACTCGCCGGTTTTGACTACGAGGTATCCACACAGGTCAAGATCCCCGCCGAAGTCAACGAGGCCGGACGCATTGCCGTGGCTGGTAAGCTGCTCGCTGACATCACCGCCATGCTGCCGAACAAACCCGTGGAGCTACGTGTTGAGGGCAGCAACGTGCTGGTCACCTGCGGTTCCGCGCGTTTTGAAATTCCTGTAATCCCACTGGACGACTACCCGCAGTTGCCTCAGCTGCCGCACACCACCGGAAACATTGACCCCAAACTGTTCAGTGAAGCCGTCTCACAAGTGGCTATTGCTGCAGGTAGGGACGAAACCCTGCCCATGCTCACCGGCGTGCACATGGACATCAACGGCGACACCATGCTCCTCGCGGCCACCGACCGATTCCGCCTGGCTGTACGCACATTCGACTGGGAAGCCACCGACAAATCCGCAACTGCCAAGTTGCTCATCCCGGCAAAAACGCTGCTGGACAACGCACGATCCATCGACTCCCAGGTGGGAAATGACCTGCACATTGCCGTCGGTGTGGGCGAACAACTTGGCAGGGAAGGACTCTTCGGTCTGCAGTCCGACGCCCGCCAAACAACCACCCGCATGCTGGACGCGGAGTTCCCGAACTTCCAGCCCCTGCTTCCTAAAACCCACGAATCCATGGCAGTTGTGCAGATCAGCCCCCTGCAAGACGCCATCCGGCGCGTCTCCGTGGTGGCCGACCGAAATTCCCAGATCACCATGCAATTCTCCGATGGTGAGCTTGTTCTTTCCGCCGGTGGTTCTGAAGCCGGGCACGCCGAGGAAAACCTGCCCTGCGCCTTCTTTGGCAATCCGTTGACCATTGCGTTTAACACTGGATACCTCAAAGACGGATTGTCTGTGATCCACACAGAAAACGTGATGTTTGGGTTCACCCAGCCATCCCGGCCCGCGATCCTGATTCCTGAACCAGAGACCGTCCCCGAGGCCGACGACAACGGAGTGTTTGCCACTCCCCAGACAAACCTGACGTACCTGCTCATGCCAGTCAGGCTTCCTGGATAAGCCCATTTACCGCCGTGTACCTGCGACACCTTGAACTGCGTGACTTCCGCTCGTGGCCCGAACTTACCGTTGACCTGCATCCTGGTGTGACGGTATTTGTGGGCCGGAACGGCCACGGAAAAACCAATGTGGTTGAGGCCGTCGGCTACCTTGCGCACCTGTCTTCGCATCGAGTTTCGCAGGACGGCCCCCTGGTTCGAGCCACCGCAGACAACGCGCGCATCTCAGGAACGGCAGTCAATAATGGCAGAGAACTGACCGCCCACCTGCTGATTAATCCCAAAAAAGCAAACCAGGCACAGCTCAACCGCACTCGCCTAAGCACACCACGGCAACTTCTTGGGGTGGTGAAAACGGTGCTATTTGCGCCGGAGGACCTGGCACTGGTGCGCGGCGAACCCGCTGAACGACGCCGCTACCTCGACGAGGTTATGTCCACCCGCCAACCCCGCCTTGCCGGTGTCAAAGCCGACTACGACAAGGTTCTGCGTCAGCGAAACGCCCTGCTCAAATCCGCCAACCAGGCACTTCGTCGGGGCTACGGCAACGATGACGGCGCCAGCGCGCTTGCCACCCTCGATGTTTGGGATGGTCAGCTTGCCGCACTTGGTGCTCAACTAACGGCCGCAAGAATGCAGCTTGTCACAGACCTCGCTCCCCGCGTCCATGAGGCGTACCACACGCTCGCGCCGGAATCCCGCGAGGCCCACATCCATTACCGCAGTACGCTTATCGACGCCCCCGATGCTGCTGTTGATGTTGACGTGCTGGAAGCCACCATGCTTACCGAACTGGGGCACATGCGACAACGCGAAATTGAGCGGGGACTTAGCCTTGTGGGACCACACCGCGACGACCTCGAACTGATGCTGGGCAGCCAGCCCGCTAAAGGGTTTGCCAGTCACGGTGAAACGTGGTCTTTTGCACTCTCTCTGCGGCTTGCTGTGTTTTCCCTGTTCAGGTCCGATGGCACCGACCCTATCTTGATCCTGGATGATGTGTTTGCTGAACTGGACACCCAACGACGCCGCGCACTGGTCGGCATTGCAACCACAGCTGAACAAGTGCTCATTACTGCGGCGGTGGGCGATGACCTGCCGGATAGCCTCGACGATGCCGTGGTGCACACCCACACCGTAAGGGCAATAGACAATGATGGAACACGAAAATCCGTGCTGGATGTGGAGGATATGACAGATGACCACGCCTGATGATTCCGTTTCCGCTGCCTTCTCGCACATTCGCGACGTTGCCCGCAAGCGCTTCGGCAGAGTCCCAGACCTGAGTCATCAGGGGCGTGCCACGCAGCCCACCCGCAGTGCTGTGCGTGGGTCACGAGAGGGGCGGGAGACGGCGGCGTCGATACGCAAGCGCGGCAGGCCAACCGGGCCGGACGGGCGGGCGCTGCCGAAACGTCGTGACTACGAATCCCTGGATTCGGTGCTCAACCGCGAGATACAGCAGCGCGGCTGGCAGCGGGAACTTGCTGGTGGCTGGGTGCATTCGCACTGGGAAGACGTAGTGGGTGCCAGGATTGCCGAGCACACGACAGTAGAGATGCTGAAGGGGAAATCCCTGTTTATTAGCTGTAATTCCACGGCGTGGGCGACGAACCTCCGCATGATGCAGCGGCAAATTCTCCAGACGATTACCCAGAAGGTTGGGCCGAACGTGGTAGAGGAACTGAAGATCTTTGGCCCATCAGTCCCGAGCTGGCGAAAAGGCCCCCTCCATGTGAAGGGTCGGGGGCCGCGCGATACCTACGGATAAGGCTAAATTTCGTTTTCGGCGATTTAAAGGCGCTTAGACGCGTTGAAACCTAAGTCGTGTAGGGGGCCTAAGGGGTGTACTATAGAGGGGTCTATTAGAACATAATTTAGGAGTGTTGCATCACGTGTCTGCCACAGAGCACCATTATGACGCATCGTCGATCACTATCCTTGAAGGCCTTGAGGCAGTACGCAAACGCCCAGGTATGTACATTGGCTCCACCGGTGAACGCGGCCTCCACCACCTTGTGTGGGAGGTCGTCGACAACTCCGTTGATGAAGCCATGGCAGGCTACGCCACCAAAGTCGACGTCACACTGCTGGAAGACGGGGGAGTGGAAGTTGTTGACAACGGTCGCGGCATCCCCGTGGAAATGCACCCCACTGGCGCACCCACCGTTCAAGTGGTAATGACCCAGCTACACGCCGGCGGCAAATTCGACTCCGATTCCTACGCCGTTTCCGGTGGTCTACATGGTGTGGGTATCTCCGTGGTCAACGCTCTGTCCACCAAAGTGGAAGCCGACATCAAACGCGAAGGCTTCCACTGGTTGCAGAACTTCACCTACGCCATCCCTGAAGAACTCGTCAAAGGCGAACCCGCCAAAGGTACCGGCACATCTGTGCGATTCTGGCCGGACCCGGAAATTTTTGAAACCACCACCTTCAAATTCGACACCATCGCGCGGCGCCTTCAGGAAATGGCGTTCCTGAACAAAGGTCTCACCATCACACTGACCGACCTGCGCGCCACGGAAGAGGAAATCGAACTCGAAGACCTTGCGGCCGCAGGCGATGAAGCCCAAGCCGTGGACGGTGATGGTAGTGCTAGCGAGGCTGCTGGCGGGGAGCAGTCCCTCGAAAAATTGGACCTGCTCGACGGGGCCACTGATGGTGATGGCGAGCAATCCACCGGCGAAGCAGCAGCTAAGACCACGAAAACCAAGCGGCGTGTTTTCCACTACCCAGAGGGGTTGAAGGACTATGTGGAGTCATTGAACAAGTCCAAAACCCCCATCCACCCCACCATCGTTTCCTTTGAAGCAAAAGGTGAGGAACATGAGGTGGAAATCGCCATGCAGTGGAACTCCGGCTATGCGCAAAGCGTGCATACCTTTGCCAACACCATCAACACGATTGAAGGCGGCACTCACGAAGAAGGCTTCCGTGCGGCGCTGACCTCCTTGATGAACCGCTACGCTCGCGAACACCGCATGCTGAAGGAAAAAGAAGCCAACCTCTCCGGCGAAGACTGCCGCGAAGGACTCGCAGCTGTCATTTCCGTGCGTGTGGCCGATCCGCAGTTCGAGGGCCAAACCAAAACCAAACTGGGCAACACCGAAGTGCGTTCTTTTGTGCAGCGCATGACCAATGAGCACATCGCACACTGGTTTGAAGCGAACCCCGCGGAAGCAAAAGCCATTATCACCAAGGCAGTTTCCTCCGCCCAGGCACGTCTGGCAGCCCGCAAAGCCCGCGACTTGGTGCGGCGCAAGTCCGCCACCGACCTTGGTGGCCTGCCCGGCAAACTTGCTGACTGTCGCTCCAAAGACCCGGTGAAATCCGAACTCTACATCGTGGAGGGTGACTCCGCTGGTGGCTCCGCAAAATCCGGCCGTGACTCCATGTACCAGGCCATCCTGCCGCTGCGCGGCAAGATCCTCAATGTGGAAAAAGCACGTCTGGACAAGGTGCTGAAAAACAATGAAGTTCAGGCAATCATCACCGCATTAGGTACTGGCATCCACGATGAATTTGATATTGCCAAGTTGCGTTACCACAAGATCATCCTCATGGCCGACGCCGATGTGGATGGGCAACACATTGCCACGCTACTGCTTACCCTGCTGTTCCGCTTTATGCCGCAGCTGATCGAGCAGGGCTATGTGTACCTGGCACAGCCACCGCTCTACAAACTCAAATGGGCCAAGGGTGAACCTGGATTCGCTTTCTCCGACTGGGAACGCGACCAGGAACTGGAGAAAGGACTCGCGGAAGGCCGCAAGATCAACAAAGACGACGGCATTCAGCGCTACAAGGGTCTTGGTGAAATGAACCCCAAGGAACTGTGGGAGACCACCATGGACCCTTCAACCCGCATCCTGCGGCACGTGACCATGGAAGACGCCGCAGCCGCCGACGAATTGTTCTCCATCCTCATGGGTGACGATGTGATCGCACGCCGATCCTTTATCACCCGAAACGCCAAGGATGTACGTTTCTTGGACGTGTAACAAGATGTAAAAATGCAAAAGTGGGCGACCACCCCTCGATTGTTGAGGGGTGGTCGCCCACTGTGTTGTTTAGCCTATTGGTTTTGGCTTGTTATGTTAACTAAAACTAGCCCGCGTATTTCTCTACAATCGGGCCAACCTTGGCGATGTTAGCTTCCACGACGCTGGCAATTTTGCCGCGAATCGGGCTGTACACCTTAGCCAGGGCAGCGGGGGCTTTCTCGGCCTGTTTGTCAGCTGTTTCCAGCACGGAGTTGGACAGGGCGCTGGAGTTTTCCTGCAGGTATGCCTCGAAGCTGTCGCCGTGGCCACCTTCTTTGAAGGTTGCCCAGTAGGGGTCAAGAGCTTCAGCGAGATCGGGGAGGAGGCGAGCAACAGCCTTGTTGACAATGTTGCTGTCCACCTTCTTAGCTGCGGACAGGGCACCTTTGATGACGGTGCCGGACACGCCGCCCTGTTCGCCGACGGTGTTGTCAACGAAGGTGCTGAGGTCTGCAATAACGGCCTCGCGGTGTGCATCGGATGTAAGGAAAGTAGACGGTGACGTCACCAGAACTCCTTCAATAGAAAAAATTGGTTTACAAAGAGACTACCGAACAACAGCGCTTCTGCGGCCTTATTGGGCGGCGGGTTGTGAGGAACAGGTCTCTTGGAAGCCTTGACGGCGCTTCGATAACGGTGTTATCTTCGGCCTTGTAAGAAACATTCAACAAATGTTGAACCAGTTCAAGGCATACAAGGATGAAACGATGGATGCCGCCATTGAAGCACAGGACCTAGGAATAAGCAGGGGTAGAATAAAAGCTAACACGGTGATCCCCCACATGACTTTCAGTGTTGAAACGGGGTCGGTCACAGGTCTGCTCGGCCCCTCAGGATGCGGAAAAACCACCCTCATGCGCGCCATCATTGGCGTGCAGCGCTACCAAAACACCCTCACAGTTCTGGGAAATCCCGCGGGTTCGCGCAGAAACCTCGGGCGCATCGGCTACGTCACGCAACAAGCCAGCATCTACCCAAACCTCAGCGTCAAAGCTAATCTTGACTATTTCGCCGCACTCAACCCGGTCAAAATAAAAGACCAGGTTGATGCGATTATCGACGTCCTGGGACTCGCTGCCGTTGCCCACCGTCCGGCGGCTCAGCTCTCGGGCGGGCAACGGGGACGGGTGTCCTTGGGGTGCGCGCTCGTCGGAAAGCCTGAGTTGCTGGTGTTGGATGAACCGACCGTCGGTTTGGATCCAGTAACCCGCGACGACATCTGGACCTACCTGCGGCAGCTTTCCGACACCGAAGGCACAACGCTCCTGGTGTCCAGCCACGTGATGGACGAGGCGCTGCGTTGCGACGCCGTACTCCTTATGCGCGAGGGTGCGTTACTCGCCCATGACACCCCGGCGGGGTTGCTGCGTACTGCAGGTACGGAGACTCTTGACGATGCATTCCTGGCCCTCATCAAAGCACAAGGGAAGTGAACCTCATGTCACTCACACTCATCACCGCACGACGTGTTATTGCCGAAGTTCTGAGAGATCGACGCACTGTAGCGCTTGTTTTGCTGGTGCCATCATTCATGTTGTGGTTGATGTACCTCATTTATGACGGCAACCGGCGACTTTTTGACAGCATTGCCGTGCTCATGCTGGGAGTATTCCCCATGCTTATGATGTTCATCATCGCCAGCGTGAGTATGCAACGTGAGCGCTCAAACGGCACCCTCGAACGCCTTTGGACCACGCGGCTCAGCCGCATTCAATTCCTCGCGGCCTACGGGATTTCCTTTAGCTTCTTCGCACTCCTGCAGTCGACCCTGCTGGTGGGGGTGGCGCACTGGCTACTCGACGTCACTACTGCCGCACCGCTCGGCTGGGTGTTTCTCGTCTCACCACTATCAGGCATTGTTGGTGGATCGCTGGGACTTATGACCAGTGCCTTTGCCAGTAATGAATTTCAGGCTGTGCAATTTATGCCTGTGGTTATCGTGCCGCAATTCCTGCTCAGTGGCGTGCTTGTCCCCCGGGACACCATGCTGAGGGGACTGGAAATAGTTTCCAATGTCCTGCCGCTATCCTACGTTATCGATGCCCTTCAAGAACTCGCGGCACAGCCTGAACTGGGGGACAACTACTGGAAAGACGTGGCCATTCTAGTGCTGTTCATCGTGGGGATCCTGGTGACTGCGGCACTCAGTATTCCGAGGCAAACCACCTAAAATCTGAGTTTATTCAGCTCAATCTTGCCCATCTGCAGGATCTGGTCGCGCGTCGTGGGATCGGCCATGAGCTCAGCTATGTTGTGTGGAACAACCTGCCAGGAGACGCCCCAGCGATCAACACACCAGCCGCAGCGCTCGGCCTCTGGCACCGCAGACAGGCCCGCCCAATAGTGATCGATCTCTTTTTGATCTTCGCAGGAGATGATCATGGAGACTCCAGGCGTGAAGGTGAAGTCATGAAAATCCCCAGAGTCCCTGGCTGCCATCCAGGTGCCGCGCAGCGTGAAGTCAGTGAACATGACCATGCCTTGTTCCAGTGGGGCGCCCTCCTCGTAGCGGTGTAGAGCGCCGCGGCGGGCGTCGTTAAACAAGGCGATCCAGGCGTTGGTGGCTTCCTCTGCGTTGGCGTGGTTAGTGCCGCCGAACATGAAGGATGGGATAACAAAGGGGCGTGGCTCACCAGCTGGGTCGGTAACCATGAGCTGCCACGTCATGCCGAAGCGGTCACGAACCCACGCATAGCGCTGCGAGAAGGGATACTCGCCCAGCTCCGTGAGCACGCCGCCGGTGCTCAGCTGTTCATAGAGCTCATCAAGGTAGGCGCGGGCCTGCTCCTCACCGCCGAACAGAAGCGGGTCGAAGTTCAGGAAACAACTGATCGACGGGTTCGGTGCATACTGATCGTCGCCGTTGATGAGTGAAAGCTGGAAACCGTGGATACTGACTGTGGACGCAACCCCAGGAACCTGCTTGACGATGGATGCGTCGCGGAAGACGTTGGCGTAAAACTGGGCTGCCTCGTCTGCGGTGCCGTTGCACCAGACGGCGGGGGTGATGAACTGATCCATACGGCCACCGTATCTGACGTGGATTGCAGCAGCCAGCATTCTGACGGCGTTCCACGGCAAACGGCCTAAAATGGCTGCATGATGCCGATTCCTGCCAAAGAACGAATCCTCAACGCCGCGCGACGGCAATTCGCCGTCACCGGATTCAGAGCTACAACGCTGCGGGCAATCGCTGCCGAAGCAGAGTGTGATGTGGCCCTGATCCCGCACTACTTTGGCAGTAAAGAACGACTCTTCCGCGCAGCCATAGAGTTTCCCATTGATGTGGAGACGATTGTGACGCGGATGAGTGACATTCCCTTCGAACAGCTGGGGGAGACCATGCTGAATGAAGCACTCTCTGTATGGGACTCCCCGCTGCTAGACCACATCATTGCCGCGTTCAAGCGACAGATCGACTCCCCGCAGCTGCTCTCCGACTTTGTGAACAACGCGCTATGGGTAGGAATCCGTACGCGTCTGGAAGGCATGGGGCTGGAAAAGGATGTGCTGGAAAAGCGCATAGGACTTGCCCAAACGCAGCTCATCGGGTTGCTTGTTGGACGGTATGTGCTGAAGCTCCCCGGCCTCGTGGAACAGAACCGGAAAGAGATTGTGCAGGCCATGGCGCCAATCCTGCAGCGAATACTAAATGGCGACCACCATGGTTGAAAGCTCAAGGGGGTGAAGCTTTCAACGACGGAGGCCGCCTCAGGTGTTGCAACTCTTCCTCCACAGCAACATTAGTTAACTGCAATCACAACAGTCACAGATGTTACCTGTAAACACACAAGGACACAAGGACACAAGTGCGACACGCCGACGCCCGCGAAACGGGTGGGTAGATAGGTAGGATGACGAACATTCGGGGGTGGGGAGGGGGTTCCGATAGTAAATGCTCACCAAAATGTTGTTTCGAAGTGTAATTTTTGACCATTTGGTATGCATTTACTATGAGATGGAGTGCTCACCAGCTCCAACCCCTACGCATTAACCTGGTGAAATACCTCCACAGCTACTGCAGCTAACACGTCATTGTTCTTGTTCAGTGGCTTCAATACCAGAATCACACGAGCAAGCTCGTGTTCGGCTGCAGCGAGGTCACCACCATGAATGTCAATGCCGGAAATGGCGGCCGTTGTAACAGCGCTCGCAGCACATAATGCGGAGAAGTTTGTGATGCTGCAGTGGTGTTGGTGGCATACTTCGTCAGCAATAATCAGAAGTTGTTCAGGGGTGAGGCCGATCAGTCCACGCAACTCATAAATACTCTTATACTCACTCATTTCACCCTACTTACCTGCCGGATACGCCGTTCGAGGGTGGTGCGATCGGCGAGTGTGTTACGTGCAAGTTCGGCCACCTGGGCGTCGTTAAGCGTGCGGGCTGCAGTGGAGACGATGGCGCGGACGGCAGCTTCTTGTTTGCTGGTGCCGTGAGTTTCAGCGAGGAGGGTGAGCGCGCGGTCTTGGGCGGGTGTGAGGCGGAGGGTCATGGCCATGTGCATATGGTATCAGAATGGTATCATGCCACGTTGTTACGCGGCGGGATAATCGCTGACAGCGCCAATTTCACGTAGAATGGAGGGGAAAGTCTCTCAAGCTCAAGGAAACAGGTGAATTGTGAGCGACGATAATTTTGATGGTGGCGGCGACCTTTTTGACCGCATCCACCCGGTGGATATTGGCGAGGAGATGCAGTCGAGCTACATCGACTACGCCATGTCGGTCATTGTGGGTCGTGCCCTCCCGGAGGTGCGGGACGGTCTGAAGCCAGTGCACCGCCGCATTTTGTACGCGATGTTTGATAATGGCTACCGGCCGGAGCGTAGCTATGTGAAGTCGGCTAAGCCTGTCGCGGACACAATGGGTAATTACCACCCGCATGGTGATTCGGCTATTTACGACACATTGGTGCGTATGGCCCAGCCATGGTCAATGCGGTATCCGCTGGTGGACGGCCAGGGCAACTTCGGTTCGCGCGGTAACGATGGCCCGGCCGCCATGCGTTATACGGAGTCTCGCTTGACTCCGCTGGCCATGGAGATGGTGCGCGATATTCGTGAAAACACCGTGGATTTTGCTCCGAACTATGACGGCAAAACCACCGAACCGACGGTGCTCCCTTCGCGTGTACCTAACCTGTTGATGAATGGTTCCGGCGGTATTGCCGTGGGCATGGCCACGAACATTCCGCCGCATAACCTACGCGAATTGGCCGATGCAATTATTTGGATGCTGGACAACCCGGATGCTGATGAAGCTGCGGGGTTGGAAGCATGCATGGAGTACATTAAAGGCCCGGATTTCCCGACCGCTGGCCTTATTGTGGGGGACCAGGGTATTAAAGATGCCTACACCACTGGTCGTGGTTCAATTCGTATGCGCGGCGTGACCTCTATTGAAGAGGAAGGCAACCGCCAGACCATTGTGATCACGGAACTTCCGTACCAGGTCAACCCCGATAACATGATTTCCAACATCGCGGAGCAGGTGAATCAGGGCAAGCTTGTTGGCATTTCCAAGATTGAGGATGAATCCTCCGATCGTGTGGGTATGCGCATTGTGGTCACGCTGAAACGCGATGCTGTGCCGCGCGTGGTGCTGAATAACCTGTATAAGCACTCGCAGCTGCAAACCAGTTTCGGCGCCAACATGCTGTCTATTGTTGACGGCGTGCCCCGCACCCTGCGCATCGATCAGATGATCCGCTACTACGTGGCTCACCAAATTGATGTGATTGTTCGGCGCACCCAGTTCCGCCTGGATGAGGCAGAAAAGCGCGCCCACATTCTGCGAGGCTTGGTCAAAGCACTGGACATGCTGGATGAGGTTATTGCCCTGATCCGTCGGTCTGAAACCGTGGACATTGCCCGCAACGGCCTGATGGATCTACTGGACATTGATGAGGTCCAGGCCGATGCCATTCTGGCTATGCAGCTGCGCCGTCTCGCCGCCCTGGAACGCCAGAAAATCATTGATGAATTGGCAGAGATTGAAGAAATCATCGCCGACCTGAAAGATATTCTCGCTCGTCCAGAGCGCCAGCGTGCCATTGTGCGTGACGAACTCAAAGAAATCGTGGATAAGCACGGCGACGATCGCCGCACCCAGATCGTGGCTGCTACCGGCGATGTGACCGAGGAAGACCTCATCGCCCGCGAAAACGTTGTGGTGACCATCACCTCCACGGGCTACGCGAAGCGCACCAAGGTTGACTCCTACCGCAACCAGAAGCGCGGCGGCAAAGGCGTGCGTGGCGCCGAACTCAAACAAGACGACGTGGTGCGCAACTTCTTCGTCTGCTCCACGCACGATTGGATCCTGTTCTTCACCAACTACGGTCGCGTGTACCGCCTCAAGGCATACGAACTGCCAGAGGCATCCCGCACAGCCCGCGGCCAGCACGTGGCCAACCTGCTGGAATTCCAACCCGGCGAGCACATCGCGCAGGTGATCCAGATCCAGGGCTACGAGGACGCCGAATACCTGGTGCTCTCCACCGCCCATGGCCGCGTGAAGAAGTCCCGCCTAGCCGATTACGATTCCTCTCGCTCCGGCGGTTTGATTGCCATCAACCTCAACGAAGGCGACCGCCTCATCGGCGCGGCATTGTGTTCCGCAGACGACGACCTGCTGCTGGTCTCCGAGGAAGGCCAGGCAATTCGATTCACCGCCAACGATGACACGTTGCGCCCCATGGGCCGCGCCACCGCTGGCGTGAAGGGTATGCGCTTCCGTGGCGACGACCAGCTCCTGGCCATGTGCGTGGTCCGCGACGGCGACTATCTCCTGGTGGCCACTTCCGGTGGCTACGGCAAGCGTACTTCCATGGAGGAATACCCTGTCAAGGGCCGTGGCGGTTTGGGCGTGGTCACCTTCAAATACACCCCCAAACGTGGCAAGCTTATTGGTGCACTGGCGGTGGATAGTGATGACCAAATCTTTGCCATAACCTCCGCCGGAGGTGTGATCCGCACCGAAGTTGGTCAGATACGTCCTTCGTCCCGCCAAACAATGGGCGTGCGACTAGTTAATCTAGAAAAAGACGTGGAGCTGTTCGCCATTGACCGCAACGTCGAAGGCGAAGGCGAAGAAACAGCCGAAGCTGTGGCAATCAACGACGCTCAAGCTCCCACACTTATCGACGCCCCCGACACCACAGCAGGCGAGGAGAGCTAATGGCCACCCGTAAAGTAACCGTTCACCGAATCTCACCCATGTCCATGTTCCGCACGGCACTGGCGCTATCCCTTGCTGGGTTGGTCGCATGGATCCTGTGCGTGGTCATCCTTTTCCTAGGGATGCAGCTCACCGGCGTCCTCGGGCGAGTCAATGACGGATTCGGCGGTGGCGGCTTCCTCTCATTCGGCACGGTCCTCAGCATTGCAGCTCTCATCGGCGCTATTAACGCTCTGCTGGTTACCGTGTTGGCCCCCATCGGTGCTGTCCTGTACAACAGCTTCGTGGACCTGTTCGGCGGCCTAGTCGTGGAAACCAAAGACGGCGCCAACAGCTAACGCGCCGTTTATCGCTTATCGACGGCCCGGGTGCACCGTGGGCTGTCATAGTACATGTTGCAGCCACTGTGACATCTGGGAGACTTCCTGGTGTTGCGGTGGCTGTCGGCGTGCTTGTGGGGGTGCCTTCGAGTGGCGCGATGCCGTAGTATCAGCTACTATGTAAGTCAGTTCCGAAAAAGGTAGTTAACCAGCGGATTTGCCTAGTTTCATTTAACTCGGTAAAGTTCTATCTCGTTCCAAGGGCCTATAGCTCAGGCGGTTAGAGCGCTTCGCTGATAACGAAGAGGTCGCAGGTTCGAATCCTGCTAGGCCCACCATTGGAACAAAGGGGCATTAGCTCAATTGGTAGAGCATCTGCTTTGCAAGCAGAAGGTCAGGAGTTCGATTCTCCTATGCTCCACCTGAGGGGGAAGTGTCGAACTCGTGCTTTCTGGCATAGGTTCGCACTTCCCCCGCTCTGTCCCCGCTGAGAAGGGCCCCTTCCAGGTCATCGAGCTCGATGTGCTTCTCGCTGTCGTAGTAGTAGGACACGATGACGATCTGGTTCGGCCCGACGAAGACCTTGTCGACGAAGTAGTCGAACAGCTGGTCGCGTGTGTCGACGGTGTCGATCGTGGCTTCGGCGAACCTCTTGTAGAATGATCCGATTGAGACCTCGTCCTCGAAGAGGGTTGCCTTGACACGCTCGGTCTGGATCGCGGCGTCGAGTTCTTGTTTCTGGGCCTCCAGGGCGTTCATGGCCTCAGCGGTCGACGCGTTGAAGATCCCCTGGGCGATCGCCTTGACGAAGTTGGCGAGCTTGGCCTCGCTGGCTGTCGACCTAGCCGACCACTATCGCAAGACCCACGAGCGCGGCGATGAGGTCCTCAATGCGCTGGAGGCCCGCAGGAGGGACATCGAGGCGCACCTGACCGTGGTCATGGCCGCCCTGGCCGTCGCCCGACACCTCCAGGAGACCACCGGGATCAGCATCAAACGCATCATCCGCACCCTCAAGCCCCTCCAGGACGTCACCATCAACCTCAACGGTCATAAGATCACTGCCCAACCCCAAATCACCCCAACCGCAGCCAGCATCCTCAAATCCCTACAGACCCCAGGGCACTAAGGTGTCATGAGTCAGGTCAGAGCGTCCTCCTGTTTGCACAAAATCGATCAGGCACTTCTCCGCCGGCGCGCTCGCGACGACGGACTCCCTCGGCAATTCTATTACGCTCCTAATCGTCTCGCCGGAGTAGTCGAGGAAGGTCAGATCCTCTCCGGCACCGAGGGAGCCCGAGCTCGCATACATCGTAGTCTCGTCCGAGGATATGTAATACACAACCGCGTCGGCGCCCCGGATGTAGACGATGAGATTCGGAAAGTCAGACTCGCCGAGCGAGACGATAAAACGATTCGACTCCTCCTCGAAGCGTCTTCTCAGGAATTTTTTCAGCCCGCCTACCCCATTCACTGTCAGGCCGTCCTCATAAAAGTCCTGTATGTGAGCAACATACTGTTCCACGGTTCCTCCACTTATTCAATGAACGGCTCCGGGGACGGGCCGTAACTATTATCGGTTCGCCGCCCCGGGCGGGCCGCCGACACCCCCAGAAAGCAGCTGCGAGGACCCCGGGCAGAGGACGATCGTCCAGGATCCTGTCAGCTGCGCCCCTGCCCCTTCGCTCCCCCAGCCCCCGACTCATCGCTCGTCATCGGTCGAAACATGCCAACGACCCTATCTTCAGGTACCGCGGCCAATAGAACGACTTACTCGCAGCCGGCTTCCGGCACATCCAGCAGCCCGCCCACGATATTGCGTCCCACCTGCCGTATCCACGGTTCACTGCGGACCAGGGCACGGTCGGCGACCCATCTCACATCGTCATAGAAGCCGAAATGGCTCAGCACCACGGCGAACGTCCAGTAGTGCGCCCGGCCGAGACCGCACGATCTCGCCAGCCTGTCCCTGATGTAGGTGGCCACGACCTGATGGATATCAGAGTGGTCGAGGTGCCCCAGCAGCTGCCGCACCCGCATGTGGTACCTGTCGAAGCACAGCCAGGGCATCAGCGAAGGAGCCAATTTATGGATCCATCGGTACTCGAGGAGCCTTGCAGCAGCAAGCGCGTCCATCACAGGATCCCTTCGCGCGCCGGGTCGCGGCGGGCGCTCAGGATCCAACCATTTTTGAAGAACCAGCACAATCTGATCCGGATCGCCATGAAAGTATATGAGGCTCCCGGCCCTGTGATGCTTTTCGGCAACCGCCATGGTCAGACCACCGGCCCACTCGTCATTGTCGTGAATTCTTGCCCCTGGCATCATGCCCCCGACTCACGGTCCGCAACCCGCCGAGAAAACTCGGCTCCGGCCGCCCCTGGTCACACTGGCCGCGCCGCCGCGGATCGTTCACCGTCTCCGAAGAAACCGCCCCTCCGGCCGCCAGCACCAGCAAATCTACTCTCCCCCTCCTTCCGGAGCGCCGAAAACAAATTCCTCGATCTCACGCATCTCATCTCGAATCTCGGGGTCGTCCTGCGCCCGAGCCTGATCGACGACCCAGCGCGCCTCGTCGTAGAAGCCGAAGTAATGCAGCATATGAGCGGAGTCCCAGTAATCCATCCATTCAAGATCGGCGGAAGTGGTCACCATGTCTCTGACATAGGCGACCACGACCCGCCGGAGGTCGGAGTGACCGAGGTGCCCCAGCAGCTCCAGCACCCTCCCACGATGCCTGATGGCATACGACCAGAACATTAACGAAGGAGCCAGCTCACGAATCTGAGAATAGTCAAGAAAAGACGCAGCGGCGAGCGCGTCGGTCACGGACCCGCTCTCAGACCCGGCATATCTCCGACAGTGAGGGTCAAGCCATTTCTGAAGAATCGGCACGACCCGCTCCGCAACTCCTTCCGAGCCCAGGATGCGTTCGGCCTCGTAGCTTTCGTCTGCCGCCGCCAGCGCCAGGTCGTCCGCACCGGCGCCAGCAGAGTTGCTTCTCGACCCTGACATTTTTTCCAATCCGTCCGTATCGAGGTCTTATTTTCGGAGCTGCAGGTGGATGAGGGGGTACGAGAGGGCCGGTGTCGAGGACGTGCCGTACCCGGGCCCTGCCGGCGGGACCGCCCTCGGTAGACAGACCGCGACTGCGCAAGGCCCTGCACGCGGCCTCCATCATGCCACGCTCGACATGCCTGAAGCCATCGCTCGCATCGGTCCTGGCGGCAGACCGGGCTCAGCAGGCACGCACAATTCGCTTGTTGAGCCGTTGGGCCCGACGGCAGGAGCGCCAGAGCCGTCGCAACCCTCCGCGCGCAGTCACGGCCGGCGGCCGACCAGGGCGGCACCCCGACAAGCGCATGGTCGTGTAGGCGCGCGCCACCGGCTCCAGGACGTCCCGAGGACACCCTAATCCGCGGTCTTGTTGTAAGATGCGTGTCGCATCGGCTGGACCCGCTCGACGCACACCATCTCTTTCTCTTTGTCGCACACGATCGCACGGTCCGCACCATGGCGTAATTCCTGAAATCAGCCCGTACGCGGCGACAGACCCCCGCATTTGTCCGAAATAAAAAGAAGGGCGAGTATCGACGATCAACAGCCCCGTCCTCATTGCGAGGCCGTACGCGACAAGACACATGTCCAGATCCAGATCGCACCGCCTCCGCCCGTCCAGCACATCAGCAGCATCCTGTCCGACACCGCCATTACCTGGTCCGCGTGCCTCACCACCCGCGCTCCGTCTACAGCAGGTCACCGCCTACGCCCAGACCGCGTTTCCGCTGCTCGAATTCATAATCGACGCCGCAACCGCCCACGGCCCCAACGGCTGCAAGACTGGCCCGCACCACAGCTTCGCGACCAACCGCGAATGAGCCACCCGGACACCAGGCCGGTGTCGGCCAGACCTTAGAGGAACGAAACGATAAGACATGAGAACAGTCGGGCTATGGAATCCGTGGAAAAGGCTAAGAAATGAGCACAGAAGATCAGAGAGCCCCTCGGCCCGCAGACTCCCCGAGTAATGAGCCTCCGGTCTGGTTGGGGCCGGTGGAGTGGGCGACGGTGACGGGGCGTCGTCGCCCCTCGGGGTTTTTTGTGCGCATGGAGGAGGGTGGTGAGGAGGCGTTCATGGAGCTTACGTCTGTTGACGACCGCTTGTTGTGCTGCAACGAGGAGTACTGGCCGGATGTGGGTGAGCGGATCCGGGTTCGGCGCCGTCCCGCCTTCCCAGACAATGAGATTCGTGTGACGGGCAGGGCGAGTGCGATGGAGGGGCTCGTGCGCGGGTATCCGACGAGAGAGGTGGTGCCTGCGGGTCTGGGGCCGGTTGAGCTGGGGGTGGTGGTTGAGCACCGTCGGGAGGACCTGCTGGTGCGTCTGGAGGACTCCGGGCGGGTGGGCGTCCTGCCCGCATACCTCCTGGCCTACGACCCGGCCGAGTGCGTGCGGGAGCACTGGCCGGGAGTGGGTGAGCGGATCCGGGTGCGGCGCCTGGGGGTGTGGCCGGGCGGAGAGATCCGCCTGAGCCACCGGGAAGGATTCATCTCCATATCCGCCGTCCCGCCACCGGGGTTCCTGGACTCGCGGGCCAACCGCGCCCAGCGCGGGGTCATCGAGTACACGCGCACCCTGCCGCCCCAGGTGGTGGAACGGGTGCGGGCCGTCGCCGACGCCGTCTCGCTGCGCGACTGGAAGCGGGCCGGGGAGCTCACCAGCGGCAACCGCCTGGACTGGGACCAGGCCGACGCGCTCATGACGGGCTACGCCTGGCAGCCCTACACCCCCACGCCCGACGACTTCACCAGCGACATGTTCGCCGCCCCGCTCCAGGACGGCGGAAACTGGGTCGACTGCCTGCTGTGGACCGAGTGGGAGCGCCCCAGCGACGTCGAGATCTCCCTGAAGATCACCCCCGACCCAGGCGCACCCGACAACCTGAGAACCACCCTGACCCGCATGCGCGCCATCGGCTTCCGCTACCCCGGCCGCTACGAGCAGCGACCCCGCCCCACAGGCTCCGCATGGACCACCCCATAACCACCCCCACAAAAACACCAGAGAACGACCCGACAGGCCAGCGCCCGCCTCCACCCCACGGCTAAGGGAAGTCTGGACTGCAGGGCGTGTCTCGGACAGCTCTGAAGGCGGTGTCTCGGGCTGCTTGTCTTGTTGCTCGGTGCTCCTGGTCGTCCTCGCCCTGCGTCCTGTGCCCCAGGGCGGAATGGAGCTGTCTCTGATTGTGTGTACCGGGCTCGACCTGGGAGGCAGTATCCCGGATGGCCTTGCGTCTTGCGGTGGTGGACCATCTGATAGGCCCTCTCGTTCCTTGAGGGTGGCGCCCGCCGACTTTCGCCCAGGCACCCGCCCAG
>ERZ773003.380-NODE-380-length-33323-cov-6.251383_pt1 | contig 33323 bp, 27 predicted proteins | sample MGYA00580668_ERZ773003 | MGnify/ENA primary metagenome ERZ773003 (study PRJEB29015, sample SAMEA2738002) | human oral metagenome | biome: human oral; feature: human-associated habitat; material: dental | place: China | collected 2126 ...
CGCTTGCCCATACGAACACACTCTTGCAAGCCGACGGCTGGGACGGTGGTGCGCTCTCGTCCTTCGTTGTGCTCGCGCTTTTGACAGCGCTCGCCTTCGGCTGGGGCGTCCGGCGCATGAAACGGTATCAGGAGTTTTAGGAAACGCTGATAAAATGAAGTCGCCCAGATTTGCGCAGATGCGCTGTATCTTTGGCTTTATTCGCGCTTCTTCCAGTTGATTTTTACGATTTTACTTCTACGATTCTACATTAAGGAGGTTTTCAATGCGAAAGTTTGGTATCATCATCGCACTCCTGTGCCTCGTAGCGGCTGTCGTCTTCATCTTCCTGCCGCGTGCGCAGGAAGCGCCGCAGGCGAAGGAGCTGACGGCGAAGGACAGCATGGGGCGCGAAGTCACCATGCCCGCCCACCCGAAGCGCGTCGTCATATTAAACGCTTCGAACCTCGATCTCTTCGTCGCAGCGGGCGGCGCAGACTTCGTCGTTGGCAAGCCGACCTCGCAGGCATTGTCGGAGACGGTCAAGGAGAAGACGGCGCAGGCCGAGGAAGTCGGCATCATCCACCAGCCCGACATCGAGAAGATCCTCTCGCTGCAGCCCGATCTCGTTATTGGCACGAACGTGCCCTTCCACACTGATCTCGAAGAGACGCTCGGCAATGCGGGCATTCCCATTTACATTCAGGCACTCGACGATGTGCCCTCGCTCTTCGATGCGCTGACCTTCTATGGCAAGCTCACGGGAGATGAGAAAGCGGCTGCCAAAGAAGTACAGACGATCAAGGACAAGCTCGCGACGGTTGAAAAACGCGCCGCAGGGCGCACACCGCCCAAGAGCCTGCTCGTCTTCGGCTCGCCCGAGAGCTTCAACATGGGCACGAAGAAATGCTTCACGGGCGGACTCATCGAGCTGCTCGGCGGCGGCAACATCGCCGACCACGCTGAAGGCGACGGCGGCTATTTGCCGCTTTCCATGGAGTTCGTCGCACGCGAAAACCCCTCGATCATCTTCGCCATCGTGCACGGCCCGACGGAAACGCTTGAGCCGAAGATGCGCCGCGACCTGCAGGAGAGCGAAGCGTGGGCGGACGTCGACGCCGTGAAGAACGGGCGCGTCTATGTACTGCCCTACGAACTCTTCGCCATCAATCCCGGCGTGCGTGCGGCGGATGCACTTGAGGTACTCGCTGACATCATGTATCCAGAGGCGAAATAAGGCACGCACAAATACCCGATAGACCAACTCTGCGTATCGCCATCGCAGGCAAAGCAAGGTTTGTCCGGGCTATAAGGGAGCGGGTCGTTTTACTATGAAGCCCCAAGAGGTCAAGCCGAAGGCGCAGACCGATTGGCTAGGGTTCTGTAAGGGCGGCGCACGTTTGTCCACGAAGTGGACGTTGTGCGTGTAGCTTACGCTCCCTTATAGCTGTTGTTTCTATATATCTCATAGGAATACAAGGATAAGGAGATGGAGTAATGCTGAAAAGAATCACGAAGAAGAAGCACCTGCTGCTGACGGCGGCTGTCCTCGCCGCCATGACGATTCCCGTGCAGGCGGCGGAGAAAAAGCCCGATGCGGGAAAGGAGATCAAGACGGGCGCTGTCGTCGTCACGGCATCGAGGACGAAGCAGGAAGTCAAGGAAACGCCGAGCTCCGTCGAAGTCATCACGCGCGAGGACATCGACAAGATGGGCGCAGAATCCGTGCGACAGGCGCTGCAGCTCGCCATCGGCCTCGATACAACGGAGACGGGTATGGTGGGAAATCAAGTTTCCATTCGCGGCGCACAGACAAATCAAACATTAATCCTCATCGACGGGCGGCGTGTGCGATCAGAAGATACATCGTCCACGATGAACGCCTATGAGTTTGATCGTATCAATATAGACGATGTCGAACGCATCGAGATCGTACGTGGCGCGGCGAGCTCACTCTACGGCTCGGAAGCCATCGGCGGCGTCATCAATATCATCCGCAAGAAAGCGGACGAGCAGAAGACCACCGTCACGGCAGATTGGACGACGCGCCGCGCAGATGGCGGCATTCGCTACGACACGGGAAAGCAAGGCAAATGGAATCTCTCGACGAGCTTCAAGCTCTCGGATTATCGCGAACGTGGCACCAATGCCACAAGCAATCAGTTTGGCAAGAGGTACTTTTTCAACATTGAAGGCCGCATGGACGTGGCAAAGGACAAGTGGCTGGATGTCTTCTTCGATTACATGAAAGAAGACCTCTACGCCAGAGAGATGGATAACCAAGGTGCAGACTATGACCAGATGCGCGTAGCGACAGGCGTCAAGTACGCGGGGCGCGACAAGCGCGGCGACTATGAGGCGCAAGTTTACTACACCCGCTTTCATAAGGATCAAGAACGGCGGGACAGAGCGAACAGCAACTTTCTCGGCTTTGATGATATGACCTTCAAATCCTTGATTTTCGATGGCAGACGCTCCTTGCAGCTGACGAACAATCACTTGCTGACCTTTGGCGGTGAATATCGCAAAGAGGACTACGATAGTACGCGCTTGACGGGCAGCGGTTCCATATCACGTCAAGGTATCATAAGCCCGTTTGGCAAAAACTCCGTGCGATACGCCGCGCTTTATGTACAGGACGAGTGGCTCGCAAGCCCTGACTGGCTGCTCATTCCGTCCATACGCTGGGATTACAGCAGTTCCTTCGGCAGCAAAGTGACGGGAAAACTCGGTACCACATATAAGATCAATAAAGATCTGCGCTTCAAGGCGAACATCGGTACGGCGTACCGCGCACCGACAGCGAGCGAACTTTACTTGGATTGGCCAGGTATGCCAGGCGGCAGAACTAATAAACCTTGGTTGCATGGCAATCCCAACCTTAAACCAGAAACAGCGTTGAATTTTGATTTGGGATTTGAACTGGAAAAGGACAAATCCTTCGGTAAGATCACCTATTTCCATAACAAAGTCCGTGATTTGATCAACGGCACCTTCGATCACTATACGCTCATCCATCCGGGACCGCCTCCGATTGGATTTATGCACATAAAATATCAAAATGTAAAAGAGGCGATTTTACAAGGAATCGAACTGGAAGCAAGGCAAGCGCTCGGCAATGGCTTCTCCGTGCGCGGTCTCTACACCTACCTTGATGCACGTGATGGCGATGGCAAGCGTCTGGATTATCGTCCCTATCACAAGGCGAGCCTGCAGCTCAGCTACGAAGATCAGAAGCATGGTTGGAACGCGACGCTTTGGAACGATTGGACAGTGGGATACCGTTACAAGGAGCAGGTCGGCAGCGGTAGGATGGCAAGGACGATTTCCAAGGACGCTTCCCTGAGCATCCTGAACTTCGTCGTCAGCAAGAAGATCAACGATCATTTCAGCGCCTACCTCGGCGTTGACAACATCTTCGACAAAGAGAGCGATGCTCTCGCCTACGATGGCAGGATTTGGCGCGGCGGCGTGAATATGACATTCTGAGACGGCAAAGTGAAAAGTCCCTAAGCTTGCAGCTTAGGGGCTTTTTGCATATCGGGTTGCCGTTCATCGTCTTTGCCGCCCAGCGTATGCTATATTTGTTGCTTATATGTAAGCTGCGGTTTGCCGCCCTGCGTACAGCAACAGGTGCCTGCAGCGGACAAGCCGTATATTGACGCTGCACCATAAGAAAACGTATAATGGAGACAACAATTCACAAACGATGGAGAGGAGGAAGCCTATGAATGTGCCAAAGGACGCGCAGCTGGCGATTGCGATCGGCTTTGCGGCGTTTTTCCTCTTTGTGGGCTTGGGAGTCTACGGCATATATTATTTCTTCACGGGCGGCTGTGATGAGAACAGCGAGCCTTATTCCGCCTACGAGGTGCGCGAAAAAATTGAGGCGGAGTACGATTTTCCCGTCGAGCTTGAATATCTGGGCGAGACGGTCACGCAGGAGAAGCCGTGGAAAAGGGTCGACTATGCCTTCCGTGACAAGGAGCGCGACTTCACGTTCACCGCGCATGCGAAGGTCGCGCCCATCAATGCGTCGATCCCCTTCATCCTCCTGCCGGGCGGACGCTCCTACTATACCGACTACCCAGAGCGCTGCCTCGACCGGCTCAACGACAAGGTGCAGGAGTGCGCGAAAAAGCGCGGCCTGCGCTTCATCACGCCCGAGGAGAAGGCGGTGCATCTCGGCTACCAAGGCGATGTCGATACCGTTTTCCTGACGGATGAAAAGCAGCTCGCGGATGCGGCGGAGCTGTTCCTCGAAATCGCGCAGATCTACGACGTGGCGCGCTTTGGCGAACAGGGCGCTTGGCGCGATATCGCCTTTTGCTATCTGCCGTCGGGCGAGACGGATCTCAAGAAGGCGCAGCTCGTCTGCGTCCTGTATCTGCGTGGCAAGCGGGACGTCTATGATGCGAACGGCATCCCGGATTATATCGTCTCAAACAGCAAGAGCGAGGCAGAGCCTTTCCTGCTCCGCTTGAAGGGCGGCTGGCAGGACAAGACCTGGCGGGCGAAAAAGAAGGCCGCGGACGGCATCGGCATGGGCGGGAGCAATCCGGGTGATTCAGGCGCTCTCGGCTCGCCCGATGACCGAACGCCTTGGGATGACTGGGGCGATTGGAGCGACTGGGATGGCTGGGATGATTGGAGCGATGAAGACAGCGACCGCCCGGAGTTCCTCACGCCGCCCATCTCTCCCTCGCGCCGAGAGCCGAGCTGGATCTGATTCGAGGTCAGAGGCGTGCAGCTTTTATCTCTGACCGCCTGCACCGTGCAGGAATTTTGCAGCATTGAAGATGGGGAGGTACGAACATGCAGGAGTTTTCTTTTCATTGTCCGACAGAGATCGTATTTGGCCGCGGCGTCGAAGAGCGCACGGCGGAGCTTCTTCGAAAGTACGGCGCACATCGCGTCTTTATCGTTTACGGCGGCGGCAGTGTCATCAAGAGCGGGCTGCTCGCGCGCGTCGAACGCGTCATCACGGCGGCGGGTCTTGCCTTCTCCGTCCGGGGCGGCGTGCGGCCGAATCCGCGCCTTTCGTTTGCGCGTGAGGCCGTGCGCGAAGCGATGGACTTCGAGGCGGATTTCCTTCTCGCCGTCGGCGGCGGCAGCGTCATCGACACGGCGAAGGCCATCGCGCATGGCACGGCAAATCCTGATACCGACATCTGGGATTTCTGGTTGGGTAAGAAAGAGCTCAAAAAGAGCCTGCCTGTTGGCGTCATTTTGACGCTTCCTGCGGCGGGCAGCGAAACGAGCGATTCCTCCGTGCTGACGAACGAAGAGACGGGCGAGAAGGCGGGACTGCCGTCGCCCTTCAACCGCCCCGCCTTCGCCATTTTGAACCCCGAGCTGGCCTTTTCCCTATCCTCGCCGCAGCTTGCGGCGGGCATCGCCGACATCGTCATGCACACGCTTGAGCGCTACATGACGCATACGGAAGGCAACGAATTCACCGATCTCCTCGCCGAAGCGCTCTTGCAGAGTGTCGCGAAGTATGCGCCCATCGTCCTCGCACATCACAAAAATTACGAGGCGATGAGCGAGATCATGTGGTGCGGCACGATCTCGCACTGCGGACTTACGGGACTCGGCCGCGACAAGGATTTCTCCGTGCACAAGCTCGGTCATGCGCTGTCGGCACGCTACGACACGAACCACGGCGAGTCCCTGACGGCTCTCTGGGGCGCGTGGGCGCGTGCCGTCTACGAAGATCGCCCTGAGCGTTTCGCGCGCTTTGCCGAGAAGGTCTGGAGCGTCGATGCGGGCTCTGCCGAGGAGCGGGCGCGTGCGGGCATCCGCAGGACGGAGGAATTCTTCCGCTCGCTCAAGCTGCCGATCTCGCTCGGAGAACTTCCGACGGGCATCTTGGAGCACGGCGCCTTGGAAGCACTCGCCGACAATGTGACGGCCAATGGCACGAAGACGGTAGGCACATTCCACTCCGTCGACCGTGCGTTCGCCTTGAAGATCTACACGGCGGCGAACCATTGAGCTTGCAGCCAGGTATTTTCATGCAGAAGCTGCACGACGCTTACGCAGCGAATCGATACAAATAGTTTATCTTTTGTTTATCTGTCTGTTATCGTCCTTTTAGCGCAGCATGGTATACTGAACATGTTGAAATAGCGAAAGTGAATGGATACGATGAGAGGAGACGATAAAGATGAAAAAATGGTGGATCGCGGCTCCCATAGCCGGCGCTCTGACCGTCGGTGCGCTCGCCGCGCTCGGCGTGGGGATTTTCGAGATGCAGACAACGCTTCACGCACCTGCACTGCGGACTGCTGCAGTCGCTGCTCCCGTAGCGAAGGGGAGCGATTCGCTGCTCCTTTCCGTCGCTGAAGCAGCGACGGCCGACTTCGTGAGCTACGACACGATCAAGGTTCAGGCGATTGCCGAGTCGGGACTTCACGAGGGCGATCTCACGAACTATGAGATCAAATTCGACGGGCGCGGCTACATGCCGACCTACCGCGTGGAGCTTGAGACGAACGCGGGTGGCGTGGACATCGATTTCGACGCCAAGACGGGTGAGATCATCGACGTGCGGGAAAAGTCGTGGAAGCACACGCGCACGAAACTCATCATCAGCGACTACAATGTGATCGACGACGCACAGGCGATGGGAATCGCACTGGAAGACGCAGGTCTCTCCATGGACGATCTTGATCGCTATGAGTTGGAATTGCACACAAAGAGGAGCGAGCTTGTCTACTCCATCGAGCTGAAGAGCGGCGCTAAAGAGTACGAGTATGACCTGCGCGCCACCGACGGCACGATCTTGAAGAGCGATACCGACTTCGATTGACGCGATTCACGGACAGTAGAAATCCCCCGCCGCAGGCACCGGCCTGCAGCGGGGGATTTCTCACCAGTCTATTATATAGGGCAGTATCGCCTCAAAGGAAAATACGCTATAATGAAAGTAGTGAAGACTATAGGAAAAGAGGAGGCCTTGAACATGTGGAAAAAATGGACGCTTTCCTTTCTCACGCTTGCACTTTGTGCATTCCTGGGATCTGCTCTACCCGCCGAAGCGGCGGCCAAGGAGAAGCCTGCGCGCGTGGAACTCGTGATGGTGCTCGACAAGAGCGGCTCGATGTCGGGGTTGGAGTCGGATACGATCGGCGGCTTCAATTCGATGATCGAGAAGGAGAAAAAGCTCGATGCAAAGGTCAATGTCACGACAGTTCTCTTCAACGACAAGATCGATACGATCTATAGCCGTGAAGATATCCGGCGCATCAAGCCACTGACGGACAAGGAGTACGAGGTCGGCGGCACGACGGCGCTTTTGGACGCCGTAGGCTCGACGATCCTCAAGGTTGCACGCACGGAGGGCATCGAGAACAAGGATACGAAGGTCGTCTTCGTCATTATCACGGATGGCCTGGAGAACGCCAGCGAGGAGTTCACGCGCGAGAAAGTCAAACAGATGATTTCCGACAAGCAAGAGAAGGCGGGCTGGGATTTCATCTACCTCGGCGCGAACATCGACGCGGAGAAGGAAGCGGCAAATATCGGCGTAAACAAGAAGAACGCTGTGACTTATCGCAACACGAAATCGGGCGTGCGCAGGAACTTCGACGCCGTCAGCGCCTATGTGGCGGAAGCCGTAGCTGATCCGAGCGCCGAGAGCGACAGCTGGAAAGAGCATGTGGAAAAAGACGAGACGCAGGACTGAGACGTTCGCAGAAAAGCCCCGAAGCCATCGCGCGATGGCTTCGGGATCTTTTGTCTTGCTGGATACGCTGTTCTTTTTCTGACCATATATGTATATGAGAGATATGGAAGCTTCTCTCGGAAATCCAAAGGGTTGGGAGAAGTTGACGACAGCAGATAAAGATGCTATACTTATATGAGAATGATTATTTATAAAATTTTTTAGCAAAGAGAACATGGGAGGTTTTTTCATGAAAAAAGTTGCGGTAGTATATTGGAGCGGCAGCGGTAATACGGAAGAGATGGCGAAGTCTGTCCTTGAGGGTGCGAAGAAGGGCGGCGCGGACGCGGAGCTCAAGCGCTTCGAGGATTTCAAGGTCGCCGATCTGGCGGGCTATGACGGTTTCCTTTTTGGCTGCCCAGCGACGGGTTCGGAGGAGCTGCAGGAGGACTATGTCGAGCCGTTCTTCGTTGAAGCGGAGTCGAAGCTTTCGGGCGTGCCGGTCGGACTCTTCGGCTCGTATGGCTGGGGCGGCGGCGCCTTCATGGAATCGTGGGCGGAACGCGTGCGCACGGCGGGCGCGAAGCTCGTAAGTGACGGCCTTGTCGTTGAGAATGCGCCCGATGATGACGGGCTCAAGGCATGCGAGGAACTTGGCGAAGCGCTGGCGAAGTCGCTCTAAGCCTATCCGGCCGTGTTTCTTTGGACGGGACAAAGTCATGGAGATGGACGTCTCTGCACCATAGAAGGATGGTGCAGAGACGCCTTTTTCATTTGTTGGGAAAAGTTTTATTTTATGTATTGAAAATCATTACCATATGTGCTATTCTATACATACATTGCTGGAGGTGATGATTTTGGGTAAGGATGGTTTCGAGCGTATGCTCTGCTTCCACTGTGCGCCGACGTTCGCGGGGATCAAGCCTGCGAGCCTTGTTTCTTTCCAGAAGAGCCGCTTCGAGGATTTCGATGCGCTTCTTGAATCGTATGCGACATGCTTCGAGTGCAAAGGCATCACGCCCGTCCGCTTGACGGAGGGCGAGGAGTATGTCCTCATGCTCTTCTACCGCAGGAAGCTCCTCGAACGTATCTTGGAGCAGCCGGCGGTGCTTGCGCTTTTGGCGCGATTCGGCTACCGTGCAGGTGATGCGATCGAAGCGCATTTGGAGTATCTTTCCATGCGCATCCAACTCCAGAAGAGCTTCCCGCATGAGGTCGGCCTCTTCCTCGGCTATCCGCCGGAGGACGTGGAGGGCTTCATCGAGAACAAGGGACGCGACTTCGCTTGCGCGGGCTATTGGAAGGTCTACGCGAACGAGGAGGAGACGCGCGCTCTCTTCCAGCGATACACGGACTGCACGGAGCGCCTTTGTGCGCGTCTGGGGCGCGGCACGCCGATGGCGGAGCTTTTGGAAGCGGTCTAGTGCGCAGGGACGGTCAGCAGTTCTTTACAGCAAGAAAAAATCATCAGGAGGTCTTTGACATGGGAAAAGTAGCGGTTGTATATTGGAGCGGCACGGGCAACACGGAAGAGATGGCGAAAGCCGTCCTTGAGGGCGCGAAGAAGGGCGGCGCTGAGGCAGAGCTCTTCACGGTCGGCGATTTCAGCGCAGACAAGATGGCCGACTACAACGGCTTCCTCTTCGGCTGCCCCGCCATGGGCGACGAGGTCTTGGAAGAGGACGAGTTTGAGCCGTTCTTCACGGAAGCGGAGAAGAAGCTTTCGGGCGTTCCTGTCGGACTCTTTGGCTCCTATGGCTGGGGTTCGGGCGCCTGGATGGAAGCTTGGGTGGAGCGCACGAAAGCTGCCGGTGCCAAGCTCGTCTCCGACGGCGTGATCGTCGAGAATGCGCCCGATGACGACGGCGTGAAGGCCTGCGAAGATCTCGGCGAAGCCGTCGCCAAGGCGCTCTGAGAAGCGTCTCTTACCAACTCCAACTCGCGCAAATCACACGCACAAAAAGACTGCCGCGCTTCGGTGCACGGCAGTCTTTTTGCTTGCTGTTCTTTTGGGGAGAAACGAAGTGGAGGTTTTGAAAGAGCGGGTTTTTGCCTGCAGATTCAGAAATCACTTGGAGAACGCCGTCACAAGATTCTTGAGGCGTTCCGTGCCTTCCTTGAAGCCCTGGACCTTTTCGAGGATGTCGGCGTACCGTTCCGCCATGCCGACGATGTTCTCGGCGATGCGCGTGTTGCCGTCGGCGCTCTCGTGCGTCGCGCGTCCGATCTCGTCCATCGACTGGTTCATGTTGCGCACGGAAGCGAGAAGTTCTTCGGAGCTCTTTGTGCTGCCTTTGGCCGTTCTGTGGAAGAATTCTGCGTCTTCCTTGTACTGCACGGCAGTCTCGTCCATCTGTTCATAGTCCTTGCGAATGTCTTCATCGATGAAGTGCAGGAGGTCGAAGGCGCCTTTCGATAGGGCCTCCATCGCGCCCATGACCTGGCCTGTGAGGTTCTTGATTCTCTCCGCCGTTTCCTGCGACTGTTCGGCAAGCTTGCCGACCTCGCCGGCGACGACGGCGAAGCCGCGTCCCTGCTCGCCGGCACGCGCTGCCTCGATGCTCGCATTCAGCGCGAGGAGGTTCGTCTGCTCGGCGACGTCCGTGATGGCCTGCGTGAGCGTCTCGATCTCCTGCACGACCTTCGCGGCTTCGATGGCATCTTCCACGGAGGTTTTCGTCGAGCCGTAGACGCGGTTTGAAGCTTCCTGCGACTGCTCCATCTTCGCCTTCAGATCGGTCGCGCGCACGGCGATCTCACGCGTGTACGCCTCGCTCTTCTTCATTTCCTGCACGGTGTGCTGGATCTCTTCGCTCAGGTGGCCGCTGACCTGCTGCATGCTCGCCGTCGAGGCCGCCGTTTCTTCCATGCCTGCTGACATCTCCTCTGTCACGGCGGACATGTCCTGCGTTTCGTTGTTCATCGCGTTGATCATCGCTTCGAGTTCGCCGACGGCGGCGTCTGTCTTTTCGGCTTCCTCGTGCACCTGCTTCATGAAGCCCTGCATCTTCATCAGAGCCTTGACGACGACGCCGATCTCATCGGCGCGGTTCGACAGCGCGGCCGGAATCTCGCGGTTCAAGTCGCCCGTCGCGACGGCATTGAGGTGGTCGATTGAGGTATTCAAGGGCGCCGAGATGTTGTCCGCGATGATGCGCGACATGAGGATGCCGAGAATCAGGCTGATGAGAATGATCGCGGCGAAGATCTTCAGCGTGCGTGCATACTGGCGATTGTTCGCCTCGAAGAGCTGCTTGCCCTGGAACACGTTGTCCGGCGTCAGAACCTGCATGTTGGCGCCGATCGCCGTCAGGGAGGAGAGCTGATTGTACGCTTCTGCCTTGTCCTCGGGCGCTGTGCCGAGTGTGCTGACGGCCTTGACCGCGGCGTCCGCCGCATCGAGATCCTTGTCGAGCGCGGAGAGTGCTTCCTTCGTGCGATCGCTCTGCTTCATCTTCTTGATTTCATCGACATCGTGCCGGATGCCTGCGAGGTTGCCCGCGATGTCATCGAGGAGGATCTGACGATTCTCCTGCGTGAAGTTCTGCTGCACGATGTAAGATACGTTGACGTTGATGCTGCGCAGTCGGTTGTTCGCATCGTTCAGATACTGTGTCGTCATCAAGTTGTGGTGATACATCTCGTCGAGCGCCTGCTTTGCCGAATGACTCGAATAGATGCCGACGACGGCAACGAGCGCCACGGTGAGGAGGAGGAAGACGGAAAGGATCGCGACCTTCGTCTTTACGCTGTAATCCTTCAGGATTTCGCTGCCCAAAGTAAAATTGCTCATATTTCCCAGCCCCCTTACTTCACGAATTGCGCGACATTTTCGCGTGTGATGGACGTGAACGGAATGTCAAGGCTCTCGGTTGGCGCCTTGCCGTTTAGGAAGCCTTGGACGAGCGTGACTGCGCCCGCCGCCTGTCCCTCGGCGTCCTGCTTGACCGTCTGCGAAAGCTCGCCCGCCTCGACTGCTGCGAGGCCTGCAGGCGTAGCGTCGACGCCCGTCACGAGGCAGCCGTTGAGGCGGTTCGCCGCTTTCAAGGCCTGAATCGCGCCCAAGGCCATCTCATCGTTTGCCGCGACGACGCCGTTGATCTCCGGGAAGAAGTTCAGCCAGAGCGTCACGGCCTTCATTCCTTCCGCCTTGCTCCAACTTCCGTCAACGGAGGCGAGGAGCTTGATATCGGGGCGCTTGTCGAGACACGCTTCCTTGAAGCCTTCCCAGCGCTTGACGGCGACGGGCAAGGAGCTTTCTCCCATCAGGTAGACGATTTTGGCGTTCGGCGGCAGATGGCTTGCCATGAACTCACCCTGCATTCGGCCGGCCTCGCGGTCATCGGAGAGCGCGCCGATCACCTTCGGATCGTTCACGTCGCGGTTCATGATGACGACGGGGATTCCTGCCTCACGCGCCTTCTCGACCGTAGGCACGATGCTCGTTCCATCCATCGCGAGGAGAACGATGGCGGCCGCCTTGTTGCTGATCGCCTCGTTCAGCTGGTCGATCTGCAGATTGCTGTCCCCTTTGGCGTCGAGAAATTCCACATCAAGCCCTGCCGATTTCGCCTTCTCGGCAAAAGTGTTCTTGAGCTGCATGGCGAAGGCGTCGTCATCGTTGTGGTTCGCGTAGATCACCTTGCCCGATCCTCCGAGACTGGAAGAGCCGCAGCCCGCCAAGAGGAGACACCCCAAGGCGGTCAGGAGAAAGAGCAGACATTTTCTTGTCAGACTCATGGTTTCACGTCCTTTCCTGCAGAGCTGCGATTCCTGCCGCATCTCTGCGCTCAAATATAGTCCTTCAGCTCTACATCTTCTTCGACTTCTAATAAAATTCTCCTGCTTCATCGGGAAATATATTATTTTTTCTTGGGTATATTGGGAAAATATGATTTTCTTCTTGCATTTTTTTTTGATATGCAGTACAATTGCGTAGTACGACATGGGGACGTAGCTCAGCTGGGAGAGCGTTCGGTTCGCATCCGAGAGGTCGAGGGTTCAATCCCCTTCGTCTCCACCATCTCGACAAGTGAGGAATCGGCTGTTTGCCGATTCCTTTTTTTGTGTTAGTAGGTGAGGCTTTTGCTTTGCGGGAGTGCGGATATGGCTTGCTCGTCAAGGAAGCGATCATTGCAAATAACGATATTGTGGTTATCTGCGATAAAAAATAACCACAGTATCGTTATTTTTGATATAATAATCATAAAGAGGTGATTCCATGTGTAAGATTCCTGCGAAAGAGAATCTGTCCGTCGAGTTTAAAAGCGATAAGAAACGCTTATCCGACAGCGTTCTGCTCGATGCCGTCGTTGGATTGGCCAATACGGATGGCGGCACATTATATCTAGGCGTAGAAGATGACGGAGAAATCACGGGACTTCATAGGTCGCATATGGATGTGCTTCCCGTCATGGCTTTTGTGGCAAACAATACGGTTCCTTCTGTTTCCGTGCGCACGGAAATCGTCAGGGTGGACGGCATTCCCGTCCTGCGCATCGATGTGCCAAAAAGCCGCAGCATCGTGGCTACCGGCAGCGGGAAAATTTTGCGCCGTCGCTTGAAGGCGGACGGATCTCCGGAAAATGTGCCACTCTATCCATTTGAGATTCCTATACGGTTATCTGAATTAGGCGCTTTCGATTTTTCAGCGCAAATGATACCGAATGCTGACTTCGCTGACTTAAGCAGCGCCCAGATCCTGCACTTACGCCATATTATCGCCCAGCGACATGGAGAGGCGGAGCTTTTAGAGCTGTCGGATCAAGAACTCTTGGAAGCCCTGCGTTTGACCGTTGAGCATGAGGGGAGAATGCTGCCGACCATTGCCGGAATGCTTCTCCTCGGCAAGGAAGAAAGCCTTGCACGTTTCATCCCTACGGCACAGACTGCATTTCAAGTTCTTGAGGGTTCTGCCATTCGATTGAATGAGCAGACACGCTTGCCGTTGCTTGCCGTCTTTGAGAAATATGCGGAATATTTCAAGGCGTGGAATCCGGAACGAGATATCGAGCAGGGGCTGTTTCGCACAGCCATTCCCGAATTTTCTCCCGCCTCTTTTCGCGAAGCTCTTGTCAACGCTTTTTGTCATCGTGATTATGCACAGCTCGGCATGACGCTTGTGCAAATTACCGAAGAAGGTATGACCATTGAAAACCCCGGCGGCTTTATTGAAGGAATATCTTTGCGCAATCTCATTTCCGCTGCGCCGCGCGGCAGGAATCCGGCGCTTGCCGATGCTATGAAACGCATAGGGCTTGCCGAGCGTACGGGGCGCGGCATTGATCGCATATTTGCGGGTTCCATCATCTATGGTCGTCCGTGGCCCGATTACTCCGAGACAACGGAGAACAACGTACGGGTTTTTATTGCGCGTGCCAAACCGAATCTGGCTTTCATGAAGCTCATCCAAGATGAGCAGCAGCGTACGGGGAATCTGCCATCAATCCATGCCCTGCTGATTCTTTCGGCCTTGCAGATGGAACGCCGCCTGACGTTTGCCGATCTCGGGAAAATGACACATCTGAGCGAACATCGCATCCGTGCGAACCTTGAACGTATGGTTGAGAATGGAGTGATAGAAGCGAAGGGAAGCGGAAAAAACCGCAGCTACATGCTCAGTGCTCAAATGTATGCGGCAGCGAATGAAACCGCTGCCTATGTTCGCCAGGCCGGCATCGAAGAAGTACGTCAGCCCGAACTCATCCTGCGGTACGTTCAGGCACAGGGCAGCATTACACGAGGAGAAGCTGCCGATCTCCTGCGCGTCAGTGACAATTATGCCTATGTGTTGCTCAAGCGACTGACAGAGGACGGCAGGCTGCGAGCTGTCGGGCAGAAGCGCGGGCGCAAGTATGTGCTGTCGACACATTCGCATTGACAAGACTATTCTTCTTAGGTATGATTAAGCTTAGCGAAATGAAACGTATACGCTCCGCCGTTAAAGACAGCGGAGCGTTCTGCCAAGCGATAGGACTTCGATGCTTGGCAACACGAAAGGATACCGATGAAATCATTGAAACTGCGTGCGGCTTTCTTACTTCTCGTGCTCATTTGCAGCATTGTGCTCGCGTTGGGGTTCGGCTCGGTGACGCTGCCGACGGATACGCTCTTCGCCGAGATCTCTGCGGCTCTTTCGGGAGAGTCGTCGAAGAATGCGATGATTCTTTTCGACATCCGCCTGCCGCGCATCCTTTTCGCGGCGCTTGCCGGAGCCGCTTTGGGGCTCACGGGGCTTTTGATGCAGACGGTCTCGCAGAATTATCTTGCTGACCCCTATATTCTCGGCGTTTCGGCGGGAGCGAGCACAGGCGCCGTCGTCTGCATCGTCTCGGGACTGGCGCAGCAGCTTTTTGGCTATGGCATTTACGTCGGCGCCTTTTTCGGCGCGGCGCTTTCGACGGCGCTCGTGATCTTTCTGACGGGGAGGGGCGGCAGCCCCGTGCGCCTCGTTCTCATGGGAATGGGCGTCTCGGCGCTCTTTTCCGCCCTGACGATGCTCGCGATTTACGGGGCGAAGGACGAGGCGCAGGTGCGAAGCGCCATGTTCTGGCTCATGGGCAGCCTCACGGGCATCCAGTGGAAGGCGGTGCCTGTCATGGCGGCGTCGCTTGCGGCGCTCATGCTCTTCATCTACCTCTTGCGCCATGAGCTTGACATCCTCCTGCTCGGCAAGGAGGAAGCGCGTCATCTCGGCATGTCCGTCATGCGCCTGCAGCGGCTCATCGTGCTCTTTTCGTCCGCCGTCGTGGCGGTCGTCGTGGCGCTCTCGGGCATCATCGGCTTCATCGGGCTCATCATCCCTCATGCGGCGCGCTTCTTCGGCGAGCCGAAGCACGGCGTGCTCCTGTGGTTCACGGCTCTTTTCGGCGGCATTGTCCTCGTCTGGGCCGATGTGCTCGCGAGAAGCGCCTTCCGCCCCGAAGAGCTTCCCATCGGCATCTTGACGGCGGGACTCGGTGCGCCCGTGTTCTTGTGGATCATCAGCCGCAAGTACGGAGGCTATTGACATGCTCTCGGTCAGGAACTTGTCTTTCGCTGTCGGCGCAAAAACGATTCTCGATGATGTGTCCATCGACTTCGCTGCGGAAAAGATCACGGCGATCCTCGGTGCAAACGGATCGGGAAAAAGCACCTTGATGTCCTTCCTCGGGAAGAATCGTGCTGCGCCCGGTCACGTTTTCTTCTGCGGCGAAGACATCAGCGAGATTTCGCCGCGCGCTTACGCCTTGAAGGCGGCAATGCTGCCGCAGCAGCGCGAAACCATCGCGGACTTCGCTGTCGAGGACGTCGTCGTCATGGGGCGCTTCCCCTACAAGCGGCAGTTTCGCGACTACACGCAAGCCGACTACGAGATCGCTCGCACTGCCATGCGCGAGGTCGGCATCGAGGCGATGGCGAAGCGCCGTATCGGCAGCATGTCGGGCGGCGAGATCCAGCGCGTCATGATCGCCAAGGTTCTCGCGCAGAAGCCTGAACTCATCCTTATGGACGAGCCGACGAACCACCTCGACGTCCGCTACAAGGTCGCGCTCATGAATACGCTGCGCGCCTACGGCGGCACGATCGTCCTCGTGCTGCACGACCTGTCGCTCGCCGCCCAGTACGCCGACCGCGTCGTCGTCATGAAGGACGGTCGCATACGAGAAGAAGGGGAGACGGGGGTCGTCATGCGCACGGAGCTTTTGGAAGAGATCTTCGGCGTGCCCTTCGTGCGATTTGAGAAGAACGGGCGCGTCTATTTGAATTATTGAAGAATCACTGATACATTCAGCGTTTCCTTGCATGAGTCGTATGGTCGCGGCAAGCGCTGCGTCAAGGGTATATATCAAAGGAGGATCTTTATGAAGAAATGGCTGAAGAAGACGGCTGCGGCAGGACTCGCCGCCCTGCTCCTCGCATCGCTCGCCGGCTGCGGCAATGACGCCAAGAAGGCGGAGGAAGGAAAGGCGGCGGGCTATCCCGTCACATGGACGGAAACGCTCGACGGGAAGGAAGTGACGGCTTCGGTGGAAAAGGCGCCGAGCCGCGCCATCTCGATGTCGCAGGCGACGACGGAAATGATGCTCGCGCTCGGTCTTGAGGATAAGATGGTCGGCACGGCGATGAAGGAGGAAGACATTTACCCGCCCTTGCAGGCGTCTTATGACAAGGTCAAGGTGCTCGCGGAAAAGTGGCCGTCCTACGAAACCTTCATGGCAGAAAAGCCCGATTTCGCAACGGGTTGGGAGGTGCCTTTCACGAAGCGCGGCATTCCCGCAGATTCGATTACGGCACAGGGCGTGCCCATCTATATCCCGTCTTCGATGCAGAAGCTCGATGCTGGCCTCGATACCGTGTTTGACGACATGATGAAGCTTGGCGCGATTTTCGGTGTCGAGCCGAAGGCGCAGGAATGGGTTGACGGGCAGAAGAAGATCCTCGCAGACGTGCAGGAAAAGATCAAGGATCTGCCGAAAAAGCGCGTGTTCATTTACGACGCCTCGGACGGCAAGCCTTTCACTGCTTACAAGGGCTACACGACGAATATCCTCAAGCTTATCGGCGCGGAAAATGTCATGGCGGACGCCGGCGTTGACAAGACATGGGCGGCGACGACATGGGAAAGCGTGGTCGCTGCAGATCCCGAGTACATCATCATTGCCGACTACAGCAACGGCATACGGAACGATGACGACTTCCAGAAGAAGGTCGCCGCTATCAAGGAAAATCCTCAGCTTGCGAATGTCAAGGCCGTCAAGGAAAACCACTTCCTCAAGGTGAAACTCTCGGAGATCACGCCGGGCGTGCGCACGGTCGAGGCACTGAAGCGCCTTGCCGAAGAGATTCACGGAATCAACCTGCAGTGAGACTCTCAAGGAAGCGCTGCTCGGCGATGTTGAAGCTTCCCGTACGTTCTTGATGCTGTCTGGCACGTCTCCCGCATGTGCGGGGTGTGCATGAATTCTCAATACTTGACCAAAAGAGGCGCCTGTGCGGCGCTTTTTTTGGATTTGTACGAAAGGCGAGTAGTCCGGGCGCTTTCCTTATGGTATACTGGCAGGGAGTTCTGTATACCGACGCTTTTGCAAAAAGGGAGGGATTTGATGATCACCGACGGACTTTCCTATGTCTCCGTCCTTGTGTTCTTCGCGTCCGTGGTTCTTGCTGCCGAAAGGGTGACGGGGTGGGCGGTCTTTCGCTTCGTCCCCGGCGTCGTCTTCATCTACATCGGTTCGATGCTGCTCGCTACGCTCGGCATCTGGAACATGACGGCGACGAAGCCCGTCTATCGCGAGCTTTCGGCGATCCTGACCTATGCGATGATCTTCACGATGCTCCTGCGCTCGGACGTCCGCAAGATCTTTCGCATCGGGCCGCGCATGCTCCTTGGCTTCTTCTCTGCGACCGTCACGATAGCCGCCGGGTTCGTTGTCGCCTTCCTCATCATGGGGGAGAAGCTCGGCGTCAACGCGTGGATGACGCTCGGTGCACTCTCCGGCTCATGGATCGGCGGCTACGACAACATCATGGAGATCCAGACTGCATTGCACATTCCAACGATCGACATGGAGGGTGCGTTCATTGTCGACTCTATCGACTATACGATCTGGGTCATGTTCCTCTTATGGCTCGTCACGCTTGCCCCGCGCTTCAATCGCTGGATAGGCGCGGATACGGCGAAGCTGGACGCCGTATCGCAGGCGATCGAGGACGATGATGCGAGGCGGACGGGAGATATTTCTTTTCAAGGAATCTTTTTGATCATTGGCACGTCATTCTTCATCGCCTCTGTCGGCGCAGATCTCGGCCCCCTGCTTTACGTTGCCATGCCCTTTTTCACGCAATCCATCTGGACGATTCTCTTCATCGCGGCCTCCGGACTCATCGCCGCCTTTTCTCCGCTCGGGCGCATTGCCGGCTCCATGGAGGTCGCAAACGTGATGCTCTACTCGCTCATCGCGCTCATCGCCTCGCGCACATCCCTGCTGCAGTTCGGCGATGCGCCCGCCTGGGTGCTCGCAGGTTTCATCATCCTCGGCGTGCACTTTCTTCTCATGGCATTGATCGCACGCATCTTCCGGCTCGACATGTTCACGCTGTGTATATCCTCGATGGCGAACATCGGGGGCGCAGCGTCAGCGCCGATCCTCGCGAGCCTGTATTCCGGCGCTTTGATCCCCGTCGGCATATTCCTGGCGATCATCGGACACATCATCGGCACACCGCTCGGACTATGGATTGCGCGTTTGCTGGAAATGCTCGTTTGAAGGGGTGTATGTTATGGAAAAGAAGAGAACTTGCCGCTGGGCGACGATCGGTTGCGGCACGATCGCGCATGAAATGGCGCAGGCGCTGCAGCGGCTCGGATGCGGCTTCTGCGCTGCAGCGGGGCGCACGCCGCAGAAGGTGAGGAACTTCGCGGCAGAGTTCGGCATAGAAAAAGAGTACGATACGCCGGCGGCTCTCCTCACCGACCCGGACATTGACATCGTCTATATCTCGACGCCGCACAATACGCATGCGCCCTACATCATATAGGCGCTCGCCGCGGGCAAGCATGTGCTCGCGGAAAAGGCCATCACGCTCAACGTGCACGAGCTTGCGGCGGCGTCCTCCCTCGCTGAGGAGAAGGGACTCGTCCTTGCCGAGGCGATGACGATCTACCACATGCCGCTCTATCGTGCGCTTGCCTCGCGCATCGAGGCGGGCGAGTTCGGCGCGCTTCGTCTCGCGCAGCTGAGCTTCGGCAGTTATAAGCCCTACGATATGGAAAACCGCTTCTTCAATCTCCGTCTCGCGGGCGGCGCACTCCTTGACATCGGTGTCTACGCTTTGTCCTGCGCACGTTTTTTCCTCGCGGAAAACCCTGAGGAAATCGTCTCTGTGGCGCGTCTTGCACCGAGCGGCGTCGACGAGCAGGCGGTCATTGTGCTTAAGAATAGCGTCGAGGAAATGGCCGCCATCACGCTGTCCCTTCATGCCAAGCAGCCCAAGCGAGCTGTGTTCTCCTTCGACGACGCATATATCGAGATCTGCGACTATCCGCGTGCCGACCGTGCTTCCATCATCTGGGCGGCGGATGGACGCCGGGAAGACATTGTGGCAGGTGAGACGGAAAAAGCGCTCGATTACGAGGTTCTCGCGATGGAGCGCGCCGTCCGCGGGGAAGGAAACGAGATGCGCCTCGACTATACGCGGGGCGTCATGGAGGTCATGACGAAGCTGCGGGAGGCCTGGGGCGTCAAGTACCCCGAGGAAGAGGCGGCTGCAGAAAGAGCTTGAGGTGAATGAATGAAATACCGCTATTATCTGTTTGATTTCGACTATACGCTTGCAAATTCGGAGAAGGGCATCACAGGCTGCTTTCATACGACGCTCAAGCGGCTCGGCTACGACGACGTGCCCGACGAGGCGATCCGCCGCACGATCGGGCTGCCGATGGACGAAGCGATCCGTCGCATCGCGGGCATCGAGGAGGCGGCGGAATGCGAGCGTTTCCTCGTCAGCTACCGCAAAGAGGCCGACAAGGAGATGACGCCGAATACGCATTTCTATCCCGAGACGCTGCCGCTCCTCGAAAAATTGCGTGCGGCAGGCGCGAAGACCGCCATCATCTCGACGAAGACGCGCCATCGCATCATGGAGAAGTTCATCGCTGAAAATGTCACGCATCTTCTCGACTTCGTCATCGGCTGCGAGGACGTCGAGACGTTCAAGCCCTCGCCCGAAGGCATTCTCGCCGCTTGCCGCCGCTTCGGCGCGGCAAAGTCCGAGGTCATCTACACGGGGGATAACTTGGTTGATGCCGAAGCGGCGCAGGCTGCTGGCGTCGACTTCGCCGCCGTGCTCACGGGTACGACGGAAAGAGCTGCCTTCGAGGCGCTGCCGCATGTGAAGATCATGAAAAATCTTGGCGAACTGCTGGAATAGCGAAGCGGGATTGAACCTCCTTGGACGCATGGCCGACATGTGAAAAGATGGCGGTCATCGCGCTGTGCCTGCCTGGATTGTTGCGATTTATTGATGCAAATGCAAAGAACGAATAACCGCCGCGCTTTCGCGCGGCGGTTATTCGTTCAGGCACGATTCTTTCATCATTCAGTTCTCATCCGACTTTTTTCGAGACTCACCGTCCCATCGGATTCTCCTCCTTTCCAAGTCCGCGGAGGCTTTCTTTGACCGCCCCCATCAAGCGCAGGTACCGGTCACTTCATCCGCCGGCTTCCTTTTCCCCCTTTGCTTGCCTTCATTATACAGCAAATGGTTTGACTTGTCAAGATTTTCTGATGATTTGCCGTGAAAATCAAAGAGATCGTGCCCAGGGAGGCAGATCGATGGACTTTTCATGTAAGAGCAGCGCACGATCCCTGCAAAGTGGGCATCTGCGCGTGTAGTTGGTTGAAGAAGAGTCCAAGCGCTCTGTTTGCAAAGGCTGCTTTTCGATCATCGGTTTCGCTTTGCCGCCAACTGCTGCTGTTGTTTCGCCAGATCGAGGAGCGCCGCCTGACGCTCGCGCCGCTCGCGCTCGATGCGCGAAGCGACGTCTTCCGCCTGAGGCTCTTCTTCGACCGTATGCTTGGCGATGTCCAGGATGTCTTCCTGCGCCTGCGTCCTGTCTCCCGCGATGCGTGCGGCGATGTCTTCAGGCGATTCCTCAGCAGATGCAGATTCCCCTGCTGCCGCCCTGGCTGCCGCTTCTTCCTCGCGCTTTCGCTCTTCCTCCTCCGCTCGACGCGCTGCCTCTTCCGCTTCAGCTTTCTTGCGCGCCTTCGCCTCGGCCTTCTTCAAGCGCCGCTTCGCTTGCTCCGACATATATTTCTGCCACTCCATCGGATCGACCTCGATCAGACGTGGCTCGGCGATGAACGCTTCATATTCAATGGAATGATTGCCCAGGTAGACCTTCCTGCCTGTTGTCACATGCTCCTTTTCCATGGCATAATCTCTCCCGTTCCCTGGAATCGCTGTATCGTGTGCGGGGCGAATCCACGACCGCCCGCTCTCTGCCGTACGCTCTGCAGAGAAAACCCTTTTATTATAATTCCCCGTCGATGATTGGAAATCCTTCTTTTTTCTATAGGCGATGCTAAGATTTTCTGATAGAATGATGATGGACGATAAAGGGGGAGGCCAGAGGGATTCGGGTCGTTCTCCGAAAGGCGGTGCAATATGACCACGATCGACAAGGCGGCGCTTCATATCCTCGACGCGGCGGGCTCTTCGCTTCTTTCGGCGGCGCAGCTGCCGCTTACGGGCGAGACGAGCGAATACCTTCTCGCGCACATCGAGAAGAGCTGCAAGAGTCCTGATAAGAAGGCGGGGATATTTTACGAGAACAGCGAATGCAGGAAGGAGATCGTCGCTTACCTTGCAGGCGAGAAGGATTTCCTCGCCTTTTCGCGCACGCTGGCGGAGAGCTTTCTGCGTGCGTTTTCCCATGCGGCGGAGGCGGCGAGCATGCTGCTCTTCGTGCTTGAGGTGCACGAAGATGAGCGGCGCGAGCTTGTGATTTTCCTCTGCCGCAGCCATGCAGGCTTTTCGCCTGCCGTCGTCGATACGGAGAGCGGGCTTTCGGCAGAGCTTTCGGCATGCGGCTCCCTTTTGCCGAGCGCTTCGGCGACGATGGACGAGTTCGCCTTCGTCGATCTTTCGACGTTCGCCACCCATGTGCGCGCCAAGCGCTACAGCGTCGACGGCAACGCCATCTTCGTCTTGCCCGAGCTTGTCTTGGAATGCGGACAGGCGCCTTCGGCGCGCGAGGCTTTGAAGAAGGCGAGCGATACGGCGAAGAAGGTTGCCGAAGCCTACGGCGGCGATGCCGTGGAGACAGCGGCTGCCGTCAAATCCTTCGTCGCGGGAGAGCTTGCCGAAAAAGATGCAGTGAATCCCCTGGAGGTCGGCCGTGAGGTATTCAAGGGCAATCCCGCCATGCAGGCGGACTACGAGCGGGCGATCGAGGAAGCGGGATTCGCTGCGCCAGTGGAGATGGACAAGGAATCCATCCTCAAGAAGATGAAGAATCACAAGCTCAAGACGGACACGGGCATCGAGCTTGTGATCCCGACGGACTACTTCGACAACACGGAATTCGTCGAGTTCCGCCGCGGTGAGGACGGCACGATCTCTATTACACTCAAGCAGATCCAGAATATCGTCAATCGAGGGTGAGGCGTCATGAAGGACAAAAGAATCCAGGGCGAGATTCAGAATCTCAAGCCGCATATCATGCGAGAACTGCAGAGCCTCTACGATCTAAGCGTGCCGGTCGGGCAGCTTTCGACGAAGGAGCTGAACGAGAGGCTCATCGCCGTCACGGAGGAGATCGGTCGTGAGGTCGCCGTCTACGTCGACCGCAAGGGGCGCATCATCGAAATTTCTGTCGGCAACACATGGACGGTCGATTTGCCCGCCGTCGATGCCCGCTCGGAGGTGCGTCTTTCGGGCGTGCGCTGCATCCATACGCACCCGAGCGGCGATACGGAGCTCAGCGATCCCGACATCTCGTCGCTTCGCCGCCTGCGCTTCGATGCGATGGCGGCCATCGGGCGGCTCTCGGGCGAGAGCGTCGGCTGCCTCGGCTTCTTCACGGGCGAGAAGGAAGAGGACGGCACGCTCGAAGTGCAGCTTTTCGGCCCTGTGCGCGCCGATCATCTGAATCGCATCCGCCTGACGCCGCTCATCCAGAGCATCAACAGGCGTCTTTCGAGGGAGCGTACGCAGGCGACGGACGATGAGGAGGAACGCGCCGTGCTCGCTGGGATCGCGGCGCCCATGACCTGCGCTCAGTGGACGACGGAGGATTCGCTCGCCGAGCTGGCGGAGCTTGCACGCACGGCGGGCGCGACCGTCGTCGGCACGTTCATCCAGAAGAAGGCGAAGCCCGACACGGCGCTCTTTTTGGGGCGCGGCAAGGTTGAAGAGATGGCGATGTTCATCCAGAACGAGCGTGCGACGCTCGTCATTTTCGACGATGAGCTTACGCCGTCGCAGCAGAGGAATCTCGAAATGGCGCTCGGCGTGAAGATTCTCGACCGCACGGCGCTGATCCTCGACATCTTCGCGCAGAGAGCGCGCTCGGCGGCGGGCAAACTGCAGGTCGAGCTGGCGCAGATGAAGTACAGTTTGCCTCGCATCTTGGGGCAGGGACTCGTGCTCTCAAGGCTTGGCGGCGGCATCGGCACGCGCGGCCCCGGCGAGACGAAGCTCGAAGTCGACCGTCGCCGCATCCGTCGTCGCATCCACGACATCGAGGGCGAGATTGAGCGGCTCAAGAAGGAGCGATTGCTGCATCGCGAGCGCCGCCGCGCCGCGCGCATCCCCGTCGCCGCCCTCGTCGGCTATACGAACGCCGGCAAGTCGACGCTCTTGAACGCCTTGACGGGTGCAGATGTCTTCGTCGAGGACAAGCTCTTTGCGACGCTCGACCCGACGACGCGCTCTCTTCGGCTTGCGGACGGCCGCGAAATCCTCGTGACCGACACCGTGGGATTCATTCAGAAGCTGCCGCATACGCTCGTACAGGCCTTTCACGCAACGCTCGAAGAGGTCGTCGAGGCCGATCTGCTGCTGCACATCGTTGATGTGTCGAACGAGGCTGCCGAGTTCCAGATCGAGGCTGTCACTGAAGTCCTCAAAGAGCTTGGCGTCGCCGAAAAGCCCATGCTCTATGTGCTGAACAAGCTCGATCGCCTGACGAACGGCGCAGGCGGCACGGGCGGAGTCGACGCAGCGGCGCATGTCGATACGATGGGCGATGCGAGACACGAGGCAGCGGGGAGCGACGCGGCGGGCGGCTTTTCCGAGGGCGAGATTCCGTCCTTGGAAGAAGTGCATCTGCCGCCCGCCGTCCTGCGCCTCCTGCGCGGCCGCGAGGGCTGCGCCATCTCTGCGAGGACGGGCGCGGGGCTTGCCGACTTGCAGGAAAAGATCGCCTCATTCTTCCGCACGGGCGAGGTCGAGCTTACGCTTCATATCCCATTTACGGAGAACGCAGCCGTCACGCGCCTGCACGAGGCGGGGCGGGTCCTTCAGACGGATTACGATGAGCGCGGCACGCGCGTCGTCGTCCGTCTGAGCAAAGAAGAAGCCGCGCACTTTCGCCGCTATGAAAGGTGAGCGGTGAAAGTGCGCGGCGGTGTTGGCGAAGGGGGTCGAATCTACAGCGGAGGAAGACGTTGGTCTATGCGGCGCAAATAACCGTGCGTAGGCGGCCGCCAATTTTCATTAACTTGGGTGACTTCGCTGGGCTGACTGGCTCGACCGTCTGGATTCAACCTTGTGACATACCCAACCTCTACAGGATTTCCATCGTTGATGGAAACATAGTATTCGGTCGGGCTGATTCTCCGGTCAACTTGGATGTCCCAACGCTCGCCGATACTTACTCCGAAATGGAAGCCCTCCTCGTTGATGCGGCGCTCTTTCTCCGCTGCGAGAGACTCCCAAGTAAACGAATCCGTGTTCATATTGTCGAGGAAACGCCCCTTGCCTATGCTGTAGCGATACTGCAAGCGTGTATTCGCATGCAGCGTATCGATCGTCTGGCTGCTTCCTGCGCCCGTTACCTCCGTCACGAAGACGTCATCCTTGCGCATCTCTTGATCCGCTGTGCTATATACACTATGGCGAGGAATGAACGCCACGACCATGTCGGGATATGTATTTTTTTCAAAGGTGAGGATCCACAGGTACTGTGTGAAGCTGTGCAGGAATTCGTCTGAACTTACATCGTCCGGGCGCATCATCGTCGTCTCGAAGAGCTCGCGCGATGCGTCGTCGCGCCACCAGCCCATCTCGCCGCGCGTCGCATCGTAGGCGCGCAGGCTGCCGTTCGACAGTTCGGTCTGTACTTTCGCGGCAAAGGCGGCGGAAGAGGTGCGGAACTTTTCTAGCATGGCGGCTTCTCTCGCTGCCTCCGCCTTTTCTCGGCAGTCTGCATAGGCCGTCGTAACCTCATCGCTCGCGTAGCGTGTGCCGAGCACCGCTTTGAGGTCGTGTTCGGCTTCCTCGTAGTGCCCCTTTTTATAGAGACACATGCCGTGCACATACTCGGCGAGACCGCTGATGCCTGCTTTCATGAGATCGTCCGCGCTCCGATTGTAGAGCGCCGTCAAGGCGTCGCGCTCGGCGGCATCGTAATCGCCGAGCAGAAAACGGCAATAGGCGCGTCCGTCATAGCCGCCGAGCCGCTCGTTGATATGGATCGCCTTCGTATAGAGGTCGATGGCTCTCGCATAGTCGCCGGCGAGACGCGCCTCATCAGCTTGACTTTGTAAGGCTTGTGCACGCGCATTGTCCTCGGGCGTCACGGTGCGGAAGACCTTCTGGTTTGCCTCGACAGATGCAGGTGCGGACGTACCGCCGAGGAGAAGGGTGCAGAATGCCGTGGTCAGTCCCAAGCCGCAAAGTTTCTTTTTTCGCATAAGGATTCCTCTTATTTCAGTCGCGCCATATACTCGGCAGGAATATCCATCGCCTTGGGTACGGCCTCATGATAGGCTTTATATTCGATCAATGCGCTCTCCGTTGCTCCCTGCGCACTGAAGATATCGCCCGCTACCTTATAGGCGTAGGAGTCTTTCTGGCCGGCTTTCAATGCTTGGTTGCAGTCACTGAGGGCACTGTCCATGTCGCCTTGATCCTTATAGACCAAAGCGCGTGATACATAGCTCGAACCGAGATTTGGATTCATCGCGATCGCCTCGTTTGCTAAGCGCAAGGCACCGTCGAAGTCGCCGCGCTTGCTCAGGACGGTCGCCATGCCGCTTTTGGCGGCGGGATTCTGCGCATCGAGCTTTCCTGACCGCAAGAACTCTTTTTCCGCCAGATCCGTGAGCCCGAGCTTCATATATGTTGTGCCGTTGAGCGCCTTGTCTGGGGAATCTTGCTTTTGGGCAGCCAGTTTCTGACGGAATTCTTCATTTTTGCGTTTGCGATCCATCTCCTCCTTGAGAAATTTCTCGCGCGCGCCGTTTTTGCTGTCGTTATTGTAAGCGCGTTCTACCAGACTCCGAAAATGCTCGCCAAGTCCTAGTTCGTTATTCAGGGCGTCCTTCAGCGGCTTGTATACGGGATTATCATCGAGGAAATCGACTTTGCCGTCCGTTGTTGTGCGGAAATTCCAATCGGCGAAGAGACGATGATCGTGGAAGCCTTTGGCTATGCCACCAGAGATCAGATAGGCCATTTCCTCAGCGTCCTGTGCGCCGCTTGGTTCGGCGATCAGTAAGAGATGGTTGTCAAAATAGACGTCATTGACATTTTTGACTTCCGTGTGACCAAGGCCGTACGTCGTGAGCAGGGCCGCCATGTCTTTGAGGCGGTTGCGCGTATCGGGATGCTCGTCAGGGCGGAAGAAGTCTTCGAACTGACTCCTGTGCTCCGTGTAGTATGACATGCGTGCCATCAGAGCTGCCGCACCGCCAGGATTGAAGCCGGCACTCGCCATGACATAGAAACCATTTCGGTTGGCAGCCTTCTCGTTCGGCAGATCGATATTTTTGACGGCGAGGAAGTTCAGCCAATCGTCAGAAAGCACCGCACCGACACCGAGATTGCTGTTCGCGAGAGCCTGTCCTGCCATGTCGTTGATGAAGCCGGAGAGGATATGCTTGGCCTGCGAATTGGCGATGTGCTGGTCGTATCCGTGTGTCATCTCGTGACCGAGCAGCGCGGCGACCTCGTCGCGGCTGTAGCCGCAGGCCTTCACAGCGCCGTCGAAAACGCAGATGAAATTGCTGAAGTCGCAGTTGGCGTTGAATGCCTCGTTTGCCGTCACCTTGGCGCGGAAGGGCAGGGAGTTGTTGCGTAGGACGTAGTCGCCCTTTTTGATCAAAGACGTGAGTACATCGTTGACCAACTCGACCGCACGCTCATCTACAGGGCGGTCAGCCGTGTCGTTCTGCCTGTCGTACATGGCATTCTGCACGACGGGATTGTCTCCTGCCGTCAAGAACATATCGCGCACGACTGTGTAGCCAGAAGCCGCATTGAGTCCTCCCACGACGACATCAAGCCAGCCGAAATAACATCTTTGACTGGGAGTGTCAAATTGCAATCTTTTCCAGATAGAAAGAAGCAATAATGAAGAAAATACTGCTTCGTGGATATTGTGCGCTGCTTTTAATGAAAGTTTGCCCTTCGGCTTGACTTCTTGGACTTTCATAGTACACTAAAGAAGATGCCGTGTTTTCCGAATCGTGCGGCGACTTTTGCAAGCTGCACGGTCTTGCCTTCGGCTTGACCGCTTGGTTTTCTCAGTTAAAGGAGATGTTTTTCCATCATGAAAAGCGAGTATTTGCGAGGAATCGCCTACGCTCTGCTCTTCGCCGTTCCCGCCTATGTCCTCGGGAAGTTCTTCCCCATCATCGGTGGCCCTGTCTTCGGTATTCTTCTCGGTATGTGTTTCGCGCGCCTTGCGCGCCCGAAGAACTTCGAGGCGGGCATCAGTTTCACGGGAAAGAAGATCCTGCAGTATGCCATCATCCTCTTGGGCTTCGAGATGAACCTTTACCATGTTCTGTCGGTCGGTTCGCAGTCGCTCGCTGTCATGGCATCGACGCTCGCGACGGCATTTCTCGTCGCTTGGGGCGCGGGCAGGCTCTTGGGTGTCGAGGGTGATGCGCGGACGCTCATCGGCGCGGGAACGGCGATCTGCGGCGGCTCGGCCATCGCAGCGGTCGCGCCTGTCATCGGCGCGAAGGACAAAGATATTGTCTTTTCCATCTCGACGATTTTTCTCTTCAACGTAATCGCCGTATTCATCTTCCCTTTCCTCGGGCACTTCATGGGCATGAGTGACCTCGGCTTCGGCATGTGGGCGGGCACGGCGATCAACGATACATCGTCCGTCGTTGCGGCTGGCTACTCCTACAGCCACGAGGCAGGCAGCTATGCGACGATCGTCAAACTCACGCGTGCGCTGTGCATCGTACCCGTGTGCCTCGCCTTCGCGCTCTTAGCGGCACGCGATTCCAAGTCGGAAGGAAAGGGATTCAGCCTCAAGCGCATCTTCCCCATGTTCATCTTGTGGTTCGTCGTTGCTTCTATCGTCAATACGACGGGCGTCCTGCCCGAAGCGCTCGCGCACTTCCTCGGGGAAGCGGGCAAGTTCGCCATCGTGCTCGCCATGAGCGCCATCGGTCTCAATACGGATTTCGCCGCTCTCTTAAAGAACGGCGTGCGCCCCATCACGCTCGGGCTTTTCTGCTGGATCGCCGTCGCCGTCGTCTCGCTCATCGTGCAGCATTTCATCGGCATCATCTGATACACGTTTGCAGGAAAAGATGGCGGGAATGTATACGGGAAAGCGGCGTTTTTTCAAACGGCATGGACATATCTTGTGCCTACTTCGTTATCCACACTGTCCACAATCTTGTGGATAAGTTTTGCACAGAGCGATTGATTGTTGATTTTCTTGAGAAATCGGCGAATTTTCCACAGGGTTTATGCACAAAGTGGACAAATCTGGGGATAAGTTCTAGGGAAGCACTGATAAATTCAGCCCCCCATCTTCGCACATCTGGCGACTTCATTTTATCAGCGCTTCCCTAAGCACATCCATCTTGGAAGGAGGCCCTATGGTATCCGAATGGGAAATACTCTTGCGGCTGACGCTCTCGTGTGTCCTCGGCGGCGTCATCGGCTATGAGAGGCAGTCGCGCCGCAAGTCGGCGGGGCTTCGCACGAACATGCTCGTGTGCCTCGGCTCGTGCCTCGTCATGCTCATCTCGACGGCGATCTATCAGGGCGTCGAGGGCAGGACGAATGCCGATCCTGCACGTCTTGCGGCGCAGGTCGTCTCTGGCATCGGTTTCTTAGGTGCGGGCGCGATCATGAAGGAGGGGCTGACGGTCACGGGACTGACGACGGCCGCCTGCCTCTGGGTCGTCGCGGGCGTCGGCCTCGCCGTCGGCGGCGGCTACTACACGGCGGCTCTTCTGGCGACGGGGCTCGTCTTCGTGACGCTCGGCGCGCTTTCGCGCATCGACGAGTGGGTGCTGCACGATAACCACATCCTCTTGACGGTCTTCACACGCGACCTGCCCGGCCAGATCGTGCACATCAACGAGTGCCTGGAGGATATGAGCCTCACCGTGCATACGATCAAAACGATGCGCTCGCATGACAGCGACCATGCTCTCGTGCTGGAATTCGAGCTTTTCAACCACGCGAAGGTCAAGGGTGTCGCGCTCGTTGAAGCCGTGAGCCGCATCGAGGGCGTCACGGGCGTCAATATCGCCTAAGCGGGAGAGACGCCGTCCTGCAGCTGGCTCCAGGCTAGGTGATTCGCCCTGCAAGACTCGGTACGATGGTATTCCCGATCGATTAGACGCAGGCGACAGAATTTGTTATAATGAAGTGGCACGAAGACAGTTCCGCGCTTTTCCACGAGGAAACCCTCTTGGAGGAATTGCTCTTGAATATCTATATTTTATGAAAGGGTGTGGAAACCTTGAATCTTTCTGTACGTATTTTCATCGCACTCATCCTCGCGGTCGTCGTTGGACTTGCCGTGGGCGAAGAGTACATCGGCTTCATCAACTGGTGGATCGCGCCGATCGGCACGATCTTCATCAACCTCATCAAGATGATGATCGTGCCCGTCGTATTCTCGTCACTGATCGTCGGCGTCACGAGCCTCGGCGACACGAAGACGCTCGGGCGCATCAGCGCCAAGACTGTCGGCATTTACCTCTTTACGACGGCGGTTGCCATCGTCATTGGCTTCGCCGTGGCGGGCGTCATTCATCCGGGCGTAGGGCTTGAGATGAGCGGCACGGCACCCGAGGTGAAGGAAGCGCCGTCCATCATGCAGGTCTTCGTCAACATGATCCCGACGAATCCCGTCGCGTCGATGGCGAAGGGCGACATCCTGCCCGTCATCATCTTTGCGCTCTTCGTCGGCGTATCCATCACGCAGGTCGGCGGCGAACGCGGCGAGAAGCTCATCCACTTCTTTGACGCTTGCGCCGAGGTTTGCTACAAGGCGATCGGCATGATCATGTCGTTCGCGCCGTACGGCGTCTTCGCGCTCCTCCTGCCCGTCGTCGCAAAGAACGGGCCGAAGGTGTTGCTGCCGCTCCTTTCCGTCATCGTCTGCTCCTTCATCGGCAGTGTCATCCATGCGGTTCTCGTCTACTCGACGATGGCTTCCGTCTTCGGCAAGATGAGCCCCGTGAAGTTCTTCCGCGGCATGTCGGAAGCGATGATGCTCGCCTTCACGACGTGTTCCAGTTCGGGCACGCTGCCGGTCAACATGAAGAACTGCGAGGAGAAGCTCGGCGTCTCGCGCAAGATCTCGTCCTTCGTCCTGCCTCTGGGCGCGACGATCAACATGGACGGCACGGCGCTCTACATGGGCGTGTGCTCGCTCTTCATCGCGAACGTCTTCGGCATCGATCTCACGTTCCAGCAGATGGCGATGATCGTCCTCACGGGCACGCTCGCCTCCATCGGTACGGCAGGTGTGCCGGGCGCGGGTCTCATCATGCTCGCGATGGTTCTGCAGTCGGCGCAGCTGCCGTTTGAAGGCCTTGCTCTCGTTGCCGGCATAGACCGCATCCTCGACATGATCCGCACATGCCTCAACGTCACGGGCGATGGTGCTGTCGCCGTCGTCATCGCAGCGTCCGAAGGCGAGCATTCCTCATCGAGGGACTGAGGAGAATGCCATGCGGCACGGTTTTGTAAGGATTCTGACGCGCGTTCTTCTTTTCGCCCTTCTCACGGTGGTTCTTCCTTTGCCTGCAAATGCGGCAGAGAGTACGGCAGTTTCTGCCGCCAAGGTCGCAGCCGGCGAGAATGCGGCTGCCAAAGCTGTGGCCGCCGAAAGAGGATCTGACGCAAAATCTTCGACGGAAAGCGCGGTCGACCCAAAGGCGGCGTCCGGGAAGGAGACGCTTCCCGCGCCGATTGGCCAGCGTCATATCGTGCTGCTGCGCCCCGTCGTGCCGCGCTCGATGCCGCCCGAGGTCATCGAGGAGATGAAGTCACGTTTTGTGCGCGACTTTCATGTGCCGCTCAATGAGACTTTGCACGCTGTGGTCTATGCAGACGACGCCGGTGTGCAGCAGGCGATGAAGATCATCTACGACGGCAAGGGAAAGCTTGAGGAGCGTGTGCGCGAAGCTGCGAAGGCGACGGACGCCGACTACATCGCGGGTTTCGTCGTCACAAATTACGGGGAGTCCTCCTACCGCAACTGGAAGGGTGACCTCATCCTGCACAGCTACGTCAGTCTGCAGCTCATCGGCTACGACCGCGAGCGCGATCTCGTCATCGACCTGCCTGCTTCGCGCAGCTACAACGGCGAGTACACGAGAAGCGGCACGGCGCGCATCCTCGCGCTCTTCGAGCTTGACCGCTTGATGGACGAGGCGAACTTTTCCTCGACGCTCTTTCCCGTCACGGACTGGATCGACAAGCCGCGCGAAAAGAGTGCGGATGCAAAATGATACAGGAAAAGGGGATGTGAAATAGCACGTCTCTAAATAACAAGGGGCTGTCGCACATAAATCATGTGCGACAGCTTTTTCATGCACAAAAAAGCCTCCGCCCTAGCAAAAGGGGGGAGGCGAGTGCAAAATAGACTTATGCTAAAAAACCGAATCTTACAACCAGATTATACCGCATGGAGCGAAAACTTATCAACCTTGCCTGCCTCTAAATTTTGAAATGCAGATTCCAAAGAATGACCCGGTTCGCCTGCTGCGCCAATCATGCACAGCCCCGTTTTGCTGGGGGACGTGCCTTTCGCGCACGGTGTCACGCACACGGTTGACAGCAATGCGTTTCCATGCTATACTCTGTTACAGTGAAGGGAGAAATTCTCGGGAAAATGCCATGAGTTTTAGATTTTTCCCGTGGACAAAAGTTTCCTTGATATTACAGGGTTTGCGGACGTTTTCAGCCGATTTTGGCGACAAAAAAATCCCGCGAGGTTGCGGCGATTTGCCAAAAAGAGCGATCCGTTTAGAAAACCCGCTTCTGGGTTCAGCTGTCCCAAGGGCTGTGAGGGACGGTATTGCATGCAATCCATACCGCTTGCGGTATTGAAACACAATTTCTGAGTTACAAGGCGCGTGAAAATAAGTCATTGCATGCAATCCATACCGCTTGCGGTATTGAAACTGAACGCCAGATCCCGATACTTGATGGCGGAAAAATTGCATGCAATCCATACCGCTTGCGGTATTGAAACTTCATTTCCTCGTCCGCGAACAGGTGGCGAAGACGGCGGCGATTGCATGCAATCCATACCGCTTGCGGTATTGAAACCCTCGTTACGACCGCTAATCGTAGCGGACAGATAGAATTGCATGCAATCCATACCGCTTGCGGTATTGAAACGAATAAGTAATCGTCATCGTCGCAAGCAGAACCACATTGCATGCAATCCATACCGCTTGCGGTATTGAAACAAGAAGAAAAGGAGGGAATCTGCTGCTGTCTCTGATTGCATGCAATCCATACCGCTTGCGGTATTGAAACAAGATATGTTCAGAGCTACGAACGTAGCTCTGCGCTATTGCATGCAATCCATACCGCTTGCGGTATTGAAACCAAATCCCGCGAAGATAACGCTCGTTCAGAGCGTTATTGCATGCAATCCATACCGCTTGCGGTGTTAAAACAAAGGGGCTGTCGCACATAAATCATGTGCGGCAGCTTTTTTCATGCATAAAAAAGCCTC
>ERZ773003.383-NODE-383-length-33041-cov-29.580337_pt1 | contig 33041 bp, 30 predicted proteins | sample MGYA00580668_ERZ773003 | MGnify/ENA primary metagenome ERZ773003 (study PRJEB29015, sample SAMEA2738002) | human oral metagenome | biome: human oral; feature: human-associated habitat; material: dental | place: China | collected 2126 ...
TCCGCCGGTTGTTCAGCGTACAAGTGCACGACCGCTTGCGTAACGAGGCGTTTGCATGGGGCACGCATGTCCCGTAACATGTAACGTAGCCCTCGTTATTATCTGCTCCTACTGCGTTTCCGAAGGAGAAACGGACGAAGCTGCGTCACGATCATGCCGGTGAACATCAACGCGCAGCCGACGACCTGCGGCAGAAGCATGCGCTCGCCTAGGAGCAGCGCGCCGCCGAGCGCACCGAAGACCGACTCAAAGCTCATGAAGATCGCCGCTTCTGCTGGATCGGTGTACTTCTGCCCGGCGATCTGCAGGGTAAAGGCAACGCCTGCACTTAAGACACCGCTGTAAAAGATCGGAAGCCATGCGTCGAGCATTGGCCGAACTTCGAGATTCTCAAAGCCGAACGCGAGCACGAGACTGCCGACCATACAGACGCCGACCTGCGTCATCGAGACCTCGATCGGATCGACGAGCGCGGCAAAGCGATCGACAAAGAGGATGTGCGCCGTCCAAAAGAAGGAGCAGATGAGCACAAGGAGATCGCCTATGCCAAGCCCCGCCTCACCCTGCACAGAAAGGAGATAGAGCCCGACGAGCGCCAGCAGGGCGCCCACCCAATTTTCAATGTGCAGCTTTCGCCCGAGAAGTACCGATGCCAGCGGCACAAAGACGAGGTAGAGCGCCGTGATGAACGCAGTCTTTCCCGCCGAGGTGTAGAGCATTGCATACTGCTGAAAGCTCGATGCCCCCAGCATGATGACGCCTGCGCCAAGCCCTACGACATACCCCTGTCGATAGGTGCCCGCCCGCCGCGCCGCCTGCCGCTGCCCGCGAAAGGCAAAGACGAGACCGACGAGGAAGATAAGCCCTAACAGATAGCGCGCGAAACTAAAGGCAAAGGGCCCAAGCCCCGCCATGCCGACCAGCTGCGCCACGAATGTCGTTCCCCAGATAAAGGCTGCCATCAGCAGCATGAGATTCCCACGAAGATGCATGATTTTGCTCCTTGTATAGAATTTTTCTCAAGTATAGCATAGCAGAGGACGCACGGCAATTTTTCTTGCGGGAAGGCCGTCAGCTGTTGTAAAATGAAAGCGAAACGATAAAACAATCGAAAGGACGCTACATGGCAGAATACATCAACTTTGAAGTCGGACAGAAATTCCCGCTTCCCATCCGCGCGAAGGGCGACGGCGGGCTCTTTCAAGTCGACGCCGACGGCATGCTCTTCATCCTGCAGATGAGCCGCACCGATGCCATTGCGCGCGAGGCATTCCGCACCGGAGAGATGCGCTTTGCCTTTTTGGAAGAAGACGGCATTCTCTTTCTCCTCTACCAGATCGACGGCATCTTTAAGGAAGGCTGGGGCGATGCGCCGTTCTCCTTTGCCGTGCTAAAGGAAAGCCAGTTTCCAACAGAAAAGAGCCTGCGCGATGCTGTGCTTCACCTTTACCTCGTCGATACGACGCTCGGCATCCTCCTCGTACAGCGCGACGTCTGCCTGAACGAGGACTGCGCAAGTCTCATCCGCGCACACGCGAGAAAGCAGCTGGCGGAGAAGATAACCGCGGCAGATTTTCAGCAAAAGGTCGCTAAGATCTGGGCACGGCTCTCCCCCGCCGCGATGCGCGAAAGGGCACAGGCCATTCACGAAGTCCCGCTGGAAATCCCTCCACATATGCCCGCGGATGCAAATAAGTTAAACTGAAATCAGAAAGCAAAGAGCCGAAGCGATAAAGCTCCGGCTCTTTGCTGTGTTTTTACCAATGGTATTTTTCGCCGCGGTTGATCTTAAACGCCCGATATATCTGCTCGACGAGGAGCAGGCGAACCATCTGATGCGTGAAGGTGAACTTTGAAAACGAGAGCCGCTTCTTTGCGGCAGCGCGAACCGCCTCTGAAAGACCAAACGCCCCGCCGATGAGAAAGGTGATGCTGCTCGTCCCGCCAAGGGCAAGCGCTGCGATCTCCGCTGCAAATTCTTCCGACGTCTCTTCTTTGCCAAAGACGTCGAGAACATAGAGATAACTTCCCGCCGGCACGAGCTGCAAAAGCCGTTCCCCCTCGCGCGCGAGCACCTGCGCCCGTTCGGCCTTTGAAGACGCCTCGGGCATCTTTTCCTCACGAATCTCAAGAATCTTCAGGTTTGCGAGGGGCTTCATGCGCTTGCTGTATTCCACGATGCCCGCGGCAAGGTATTTTTCCTTGAGCTTGCCCGCGCAGACGATCGTAATCTTCACTGCCCGCTATCCTGCGGCATCTCTTCGAGCGTGACCGTCGCCGTCTGCTGGCTGCCGCCGCGGACAAAGGTCACCTCAACCTGATCGCCGACACTATGCTCTGCCACCTTCGTACGCACCTCACCGACGCTGTTGACCGCCTTGCCGTCGATCTTCAGGAGAATATCACCGCGCTGGATGCCCGCCTTGCCGGCAGGCCCTGCGGGATCTGCCTTGAAGACATAGACGCCCTTGTCGATGTTCAGCTGGTAGCCGTAGCGCGCTGCCGTCTTCGTGTCAAAGACAGAGACGCCGAGATACGGACGGACGACATAGCCCTTGTCAATCAAATCGCTTACAACTTTCTGCACCGTGTTGATCGGAATGGCAAAGCCAATGCCCTCAACGCCGGAGGCTGCGATCTTGATCGAGTTGATGCCGATGACCTGCCCGTCCGCATTGGCGAGCGCACCGCCCGAGTTGCCCGGGCTGATGGCGGCGTCCGTCTGAATGAGCTTCAGCGGCTTATTGCTCGACTCAAGCGTGCGGTTCAGCGCACTGATGACCCCCGCCGTCACCGAGCCTTGGAACTCAAGCCCGAGCGGGTTGCCGATGGCGATCGCCGGCTCGCCGACGACAACTTGATCCGAATCGCCAAAGACCGCCGTCGGGAGGTCTTTCGCCTCCACCTTGACGACCGCAAGATCTGTCATCGCATCGGCGCCGATGACCTTGCCCTGCATGGAGCGTCCGTCCGCCAGAGAAACGATGATCTCCTTCGCCCCCTCGACGACGTGGTTGTTCGTCACGATGTATCCGTCGCTCTTGAAGATGACGCCCGACCCCACGCCTTCAGTCTCGACCGGATTGTCAAACCAATCGTGTGCCGTCGCCTTGTTCGTGATGCCGACGACCGCGGGACCCACCGCCTTTGCCGTGCGGACGATCGGCGTGTTGCGCGCCTCGGAAAGACCTTCGACCGACACATCGGATGCCGGCTGAATGGGCGCCGCACTGCCGCTGTCCGCATTGCTCTTTGCGCCGGTCTTCGCCCCTGCCGAACAGCCGACAAAGGCAAGCGCTGCCACACCGAAGACAAGCGACGCCAAGAGCGCCGTCTTCTTCGAGCGAATGAACTTCATGCTGAAAGATTTCATATTCCTCTCCTTTAGCGATAATACCCCACGCCGGCTTCAAAGAGAAGCTGATCCTTTTCGCCGGGGATGTTCTGCAAGAGATCTTTGCCGACGCGCTCGGAGTGCCCCATCTTGCCGAAGATGCGGCCGTCGGGACTCGTGATGCCCTCGATGGCGTTTACCGATCCGTTCGGGTTAAACGGCATCGCCATCGTTGCCGCGCCGCTCTCATCGACGTACTGCGTCGCAATCTGCCCCGCAGCGCACATGGATTCGACCGTCGCCGCATCCGCGACAAAGCGGCCTTCACCGTGGGAGACAGGGATCGTGCGAACCTCGCCGACACGGCAGTTATGAAGCCACGGCGAGAGGTTCGAGGCGACGCGCGTATGCGCCATGGTCGAGACGTGGCGGCCGATGGTGTTGAAGGTCAGCGTCGGGGAATTTGGCGTCAGCTCCGTTATCTTGCCGTACGGCAGAAGACCGAGCTTCACGAGCGCCTGAAAACCGTTGCAGATGCCGATGACAAGACCGTCGCGCACCTCGATGAGGCGCATGAGCTGTTCGGCAATCTTGGGGTGGCGAAGCATCGCCGCGATGAACTTGCCGGAGCCATCCGGCTCGTCGCCGCCTGAGAAGCCGCCCGGCAGCATGAGAATCTGGGCATCTTGAATGCCGCGCGCAATGGCGTCCACCGTCTCTTCGACGGCTTTCGGCGTCAGGTTTCGAACAATGAGACTCGTCGGGTCTGCCCCCGCACGAAGCCAAGCGCGCTCGGAATCGTACTCGCAGTTCGTGCCGGGGAAGACGGGAAGAAAGACGCGCGGACGCGGGACGGCCGTCGCCCTGCGAATCGAGCAGCCCTTTTCATAGCTGACGGAAACCGCACGCTCTTCGCGGCTCTTCTGCGGCGCCTTTGTCGGGAAGATGCGCTCGAGCGGCTCGGTATAAGCTTCAAGAAGCTCCTTTAACGGGACTTCAGAGCCGCCGCAAACGATGCTGCCCGCTTCCGTCGTCTCACCGAGCTCGTAGGCGCCCGTCTTGCAAAGCAGCGCCGTGTCGGTATCCGCTGCAACCTCCATGAGAATCGTGCCGTAGTCCGGCGTGAAGAGCTCGCCCACCGCCATCGGATTTTTGAAGCGGAACCCGATGCCGTTGCCCAGCGCCATCTTTGTGATTGCCGCCGCAATGCCGCCGACACCGACGCTCTGCATGGCAAAGACCTTCTTCGCCTCAGCCATGGCGTGAATTTCACGAAAGCCTCGGCAAAGTGCCTTGAAGTTCGGGAGATCCTCGTCATCTTTCGGCGCCGGAACGAGGTAGACCTTGCTGCCCGCATGCTTGAACTCCGGCGAAACTGCCCGATCCGCCTTCATGGCAGCAACGGCGAAGGAAGCGAGCGTCGGCGGGACGTGGATATGTTCAAAGGTGCCGCTCATCGAGTCCTTGCCGCCTATGGCAGGAACGCCCATTTCATGCTGCGCCCAGAGTGCGCCGAGAAGCGCGATGAAGGGGCTGCCCCACTTTTCAGCATCCTTTCCGAGGTGCTCGAAATACTCCTGAAAGGTCAGGCGCGCTCTCTCTGCGGATGCGCCCAGGGCGACGAGCTTCGTGATGGAGTCGACGACGGCATAAAGTGCGCCGTGGAACGGACTCCACGTCATGAGATCCGGGTTCACGCCGAAGGTCATCGCCGTCGCGGTCGTCGTCTCGCGGTCGACGACGGGGAGCTTGGCGATCATGCCCTCGGCAGGCGTCAGCTGGTTTCTGCCGCCGAACGGCATGAGAACCGTGCTGCCGCCGATGGTCGAGTCAAAGCGCTCGGCAAGCCCCTTCTGACTGCAGACATTGAGATCGCGCATATTTTCCAGCATCGCCGCCGCAAAATCCTCACCGCATGCCTTGACCTTCGCCGGCACCTCGCGCAGGTAGCGCTGCGTCTCGCTCGGCTGCCTGACCGAAACCCTGACATGCTGCTGCACGCCGTTCGTGTCGAGAAAGGAACGGTTCATCGCGACGATGGATTTGCCGCGCCACTTCATGATGAGCCGCGGCTCTGCCGTCACCTCTGCGACCGGCGTTGCTTCGAGGTTCTCTTTCTCTGCCGCCGCGCGGAAGACTTCGACGTCCTCCTTGTCGAGGACGACCGCCATGCGCTCCTGCGATTCGGATATGGCAAGCTCTGTGCCGTCAAGACCGGCATACTTCTTTTTCACAGCGTCCAGGTCGATGACGAGACCGTCGGCAAGCTCGCCGATGGCGACAGCGACGCCGCCCGCGCCGAAGTCGTTGCAGCGCTTGATCCGGCGGGAAACGCCCGGCGAGCGGAAGAGACGCTGAATCTTGCGCTCGGTCGGCGGATTGCCCTTCTGCACCTCGGCGCCGCAGCTCGTAAGCGACTCTTCCGTATGCTCCTTGGAGGAACCCGTCGCACCGCCGCAGCCATCGCGCCCGGTGCGCCCGCCGACGAGGACGATGACATCCCCCGGCGCAGGCTGTGCGCGGACGACATTTTCCTTCGGTGCCGCCGCGATGACCGCACCGATCTCCATGCGCTTTGCCATGTAGCCCTCATGGTAGATCTCGCGCACCTGCCCCGTCGCAAGCCCGATCTGGTTGCCATAGGCGCTGTAGCCGGCTGCGGCACCGAGCGTGATCTTCTTCTGCGGGAGCCTGCCGGCAAGCGTGTCCTTGATGGCGCGGCGCGGATCGGCAGAGCCCGTCACGCGCATCGCCTGATAGACGTAGGAACGGCCGGAGAGCGGATCGCGGATCGCACCGCCGAGACAGGTCGCCGCGCCGCCGAACGGCTCGATTTCCGTCGGATGGTTGTGCGTCTCGTTCTTGAACATGACGAGCCAGTCTTCCTTCTTCCCGTCCATGTCTGCCTCGACGACGATGCTGCATGCATTGATCTCATCGCTCTTGTCGAGGTCTTCGAGCTTTCCTTCCCGGCGAAGTGCCTTCATGCCCATGACGGCGATATCCATCAGCGTCACATCGCGCGTTTTATCGGCGTAGACCGCCTTGCGGTCGGCAAGGTACTTCTCATACGCTTTTTTAAAGCAGGGCGAAAAATGCCCGCGTTCGATTTCGACGCTGTCGATCGCCGTCATAAACGTCGTGTGGCGGCAATGATCCGACCAATACGTATCGATAACGCGCAGCTCCGTGATCGTCGGGGCGCGCCTTTCCGTATCGCGGAAATAGGTCTGACAGAAGGCGAGGTCTTCCAGACTCATCGCAAAACCGTTCGCCGCATGGAAGGCAGCGAGCTCTTCAGCAGACAGGCCATTAAAGGCATCGAGCACTTCGACATCCGCCGGCTCATCAGCGAGAAAGGCGAGGGAATCCGGTTTTTCAAGCGATGCCTCACGGCTTTCGACCGGGTTGATAACGTAGCTCTTGATCTTTTCAAAGAGCGCATCATCGACATGGCCGACGAGGACATAGACGAGCGCCGTGCGAACTTCTGGCCGCTCCTTTGCCGTGACGAGCTGAACGCACTGCGCCGCACTGTCTGCCCGCTGGTCAAACTGACCGGGCAGATACTCCACCGCAAAGATGCGGGCATCGGAGAAATTCGGCAGTTCCTCCTCATAAACATAATCAGCCGGCGCCTCTGCAAAGACAGTGTACTTCGCCTGTTCGTATTCCTCATCGGAGAGACCTTCGATATCATAGCGCGCGATAATGCGCACTGCCTTCAGCTCAGCAAGGCGAAACGTCTCGATGAGATCGTCACAAAGCTGCTGCGCTGCAACATCAAAAGTTCCCTGTCTTTTTTCTACATAAATTCTGCGTACGGACATGAAATGCCTCCCTGACTTCCCAGCCTCGGATCTTTTGAGCTCGAAAAAACATTTGCTAAAGCATACCATACCTTCAATAGAAAAGAGATGAAAAGGCACGCCTGCAAAATCTTCTTTCTGCCCGGCGTGCCTATACGAAAGAGCTTTACTAAAGGTGATGACGAAAGCCGCGTACTCGCGGCTTTCGTCATCAAAGGATCTTTGCGAGATAGTTCTTGATCTCGTCGGCGTCCTCCATCTTCATGACACCGGCAAGGATCTCCTTTGCCTCCATGGAGCTGACAGAGCGGAGCTTTTCCTTGACGCGCGGAATGGACGGCGCACTCATCGAGAGCTCGCTGATGCCCATGCCGAGCAGCAGAACGGCTGCATGCGGATCGGATGCCATCTCGCCGCACATCCCCGCCCAGATGCCCGCTTCTTTCGCACTGCGGATCGTCGTCTGAATCAGGCGGAGCACCGCAGGGTTGAAGTGGTTATAGAGTTGGGCGATGTTCGCATTGCCGCGGTCACAGGCAAGCGTATACTGCACAAGGTCGTTCGTGCCGATGGAGAAGAAATCGACGTATTTTGCAAGAACCGGCGTCATAATGGCTGCCGCCGGCGTCTCGACCATGATGCCGACCTGCACGTCGTCGGCATACGCCTTATTTTCGTGCGCAAGCTCGACCTTTGCCTCTTTGACAAACTCTTTGACCTTTTTGAATTCCCCGACGTTGATGACCATTGGCACCATGATCGCCGCTTTGCCGTAAACGCCCGCGCGAAGAATGGCCTTCAGCTGCGGCAAGAAGAGGTCACGGCGCTCGAGACTGATGCGAATGGCGCGATAGCCGAGGAACGGATTCTCTTCCGGTGGAATGTTGAGGTACGGCAAGGGCTTGTCGCCGCCGATATCCATCGTGCGGATGACGCAGAGATTGCCCCCGCACTTTTCAACCGCTTCTTTATACGCCTTAAACTGGTCTTCTTCGTTGGGAATTTCCTCCCTCCCCATGAAGACGAACTCCGAACGGAAGAGACCGACGCCTTCTGCGCCGTAGCTAAGGGCATTGTCGACATCCATGTGGCTGCCGATGTTCGCCATGAGGTCGATGCGGACGCCGTCCGTCGTGACAGCAGGAAGGTCTTTGAGCGCTGCATAGCGGCGGGCGAGTTCCTGCTGTTTCTTGATCTTATCGTCATACGCTGCGCGCTCTTTTGGCGTCGGGTTGATGACGATTTCGCCGCGCTCACCGTCTAGAATGACATGGTCGCCGTCTTTGATCTTGTCGATGCGGTTCTCCTTATTGAGGCCGACAATGGTCGGAATGGCGCGCGCCTTTGCGATGATGACCGCATGTGCTGTCGTCGAACCGGAGCCCAAGATGACGCCCGCGATGTTTTCCGTCGGCATCCCTGCGATGACAGAAGGCTCGATCTCCCTGCCGCAGAGAATGACCTTTTCCTCACCGATCTCAGGCTCTTTGACGCCGAGGATGTACTTTGCGACACGCTTGCCCACATCACGAAGGTCGACGGCGCGCGCGGCAAAGTATTCGTCCGCCATCTGCTCGAACATCTTCGCCTGTTCCTCTGCAGCCTCTAAGATGCCATGTGGCGCAGACTTCGTCGCCTGGATCTTTTCGATAATTTTTTCCGTCATCATCGGGTCCTGCACCATCATGCGATGTGCTTCCATAATAGCAGCCTGCTCGCCCATATCCTGTTTCTGCAGCCGCTCGATGCTCTCGCGCAGAATTTCAGCGACGGCACCGATGGCCTCCTGTGCTTTTTTCTCTTCCGCCTCTAAGCTTTCCGGCACATAGTTCACCAGATAGCTGTCGAGATTGCGCCCTGCGAGCATGATCTTTCCGATCGCGATGCCAGAGATGACGCCCTTGCCGCGAATTGTTTCTGCCATGTTGTTCCCCCCTAACGCCCCGTAGGTATTATCTACAGAGCCAACCGCCTATCGCTTCAAGAAAAAAGGCAGTCTTCGGACGCGCCGGAGACTGCCAGAAAATTATTCTTCGCCGAACTTAGAATCGATGAGTTCCTTCAGCGTCTTTACCGCCTCTTCCTCATCCGGACCATCTGCTATCAGCTTGACATCTGTGCCCTTAGCCAGTCCCAGGCTCATGATCATGAGGATGCTCTTTGCATCAACCTTCTTGCCGTTCGCCTCGATCTCAACTTTTGATTTAAACTTTGCTGCTGTCTGCACAAAGACCGATGCCGGACGCGCATGAATCCCCGTCTTGTTCTGAATACTTGCCGTTGCTGTAGTCATACTTCATCTCTCCCATCGTTGGTTCATTCTTTTATTCTTTTCCGTCCCACAAAAAGAAAAATTCTTTCCATGCATGACTTCTCTTTTATTATATGCAATTATCTTTCTGACGGCTAGTGGTTTATGAAAAATTTTTCAAAAAATTTTCATACGAGCTATAGGAACCTGCGTTTTTAGTGTTTACGGCGAAAGAGAATACGACAAAGCTTTCATCACTGACGATTCCTTGCATATTTGCCGAAAATAAGACATAATATTCATATCTTTCGGCGCCTCTTGCCAAAGAAATCGCCATGTTGACAGTATACAGCAAGGAAGTGACTTTATCATTGTTTATTCCTATCACATCTGCATGCATTGTCGTCACCGTTCTCATTGTCTATTTTATCTGTAAAGTTCTGCGCGTCCGGTTAAAGCTCCCGGCGCTCATCCTCGCAGCTATCCTTTCAGAGGCGATGACCTTCCTTTCGATTTCACTCAGCACAAGCCTTGACAGCCATCTGTACCTTCAAATCGGCGCGCTCGCACTTCTAGCAGCGCTTCTTTCCACCGCCCTCAACGAGTATCTCATTCATCGCTGCGCAAAATCGAATCAATCTGCCAAGCAGGGCTCATCCGGCGAAAAGTAATACCGTATTCTAAAAGGAAAGAACCCCCATGCAAAAAGAAATCCACCGCTCTGTCTGTCCATTCGACTGCCCCGACTGCTGCGGCCTTCTCGTCGAAGTTGAAAACGGCCGCGCCGTCCGCGTCACCGGCGACCCCGAGCACCATTTTACGCGCGGCACGCTCTGCCCAAAGATGGCGCATTACGAGCGCTCGGTTTACTCCGAACGCCGCCTTCTGACGCCGCTTCGCCGCACGGGCAGGAAGGGCGAAGGAAGATTTAAGCCGATTTCTTGGGCGGAGGCCGTGCAGGAAATCGCATCGCAGTGGAAGAACATCATCAAGACCTACGGCGCCGAAGCCATTCAGCCGTATTCCTACGCCGGCACGATGGGCTGTGTCCAGCACGACGGCTACCATGCGCTCTTTTACAAGCTCGGCGCCAGCGATCTCCTCCGCACCATCTGTTCCCCTGCCAAACGTCATGGCTGGGCAGCTGTCATGGGGGATACCCGTGCCATTCGCCCGCAGGAAGCGCAGAAAAGCGACCTCATCGTCCTCTGGAGCCTCTCCATGCTCGCGACCGACATCCACTTCGCCCACGACGTGCGCGCGGCAAAGGCAAAGGGTGCGAAGATCTTTGCCATCGACACCTATAGGACGCCGACGGCAAAACAGGCAGACCGCGCTTTCATCGTCCGCCCCGGTACCGACGGCGCCCTCGCCCTCGGCATCCTGCACATTCTGGCGAAAGAAAGTCTCACAGACGAAGGATTTTTAAAGAAACACACACATGGCTGGCAGGAGCTGAAGATGCACATCCTTCCCCGCTATACGCCCGCAAAAACCGCAGAGATCACCGGCCTCACGGAAGAAGAGACCGCCGAGCTCGCCCATGCCTATGCCCGCGCCCGCGCGCCCTTTATCCGCATCGGCAGCGGCTTTTCCCGCTACACGAACGGCGCCATGTCAACACGCCTGCTCGCCATCCTTCCCGCGGCTGTCGGCGCATGGGCGAAAAAAGGCGGCGGCATGCTCTCTGCTGTTGCCGGCAGCAAGGCACTCGACAAAGCGCTTGTCCAGCGGCCGGACTTTAAAAAGAACGTGCGCGCCACCAACATGATCGAGATCGGAAACGCGCTGACCACAGAGAATCATCCTCCGATCAAAAGTCTTTTTGTCTACGCCTCGAACCCCGCATGCACCGCGCCGGATCAGGCAAAGGTCACAGAAGGGCTTTTGCGCGAAGACCTCTTCACCGTCGTCCACGAACGCTATATGACCGACACGGCAAAATACGCCGACATCGTTCTTCCCGCAACGACCAGTCTTGAGCACAGTGACATCTACGCTTCTTACGGCAACTATACACTAGAGATCGCCCACGCCTGCATTCCGCCTTTAGGCGAGGCAAAATCCAATTGGAACACGGCGCGCCTCCTTGCCAAGGCGATGGACATCGACAATCCCTTTTTCGACAAAACGGAAGATGCGCTTGTCGATGAACTCATCGACCACACAGCAGAAAAGTGGGACATACCCTTCGATGTCGAAGCACTGCGAGCAGGAAGGCCCGTTGAACTTCCCGTAAGCGAAGACTACAAGATGGCATTTAAGACGCCCTCCGGAAAGATTCAAATCGTAAACGAAGCGGAAGAACCAAAGCTCCCCGACTACTTTCCGGCGACGGGCGATGACGAGCCCTTTCACCTCATCAGCGCTCCAGACCCGCGCATTTTGGATTCCTCCTTCAACGAGCGCACAGAGCTTACTAGAAGCAATATTATGATGCTCAAGATGCACCCGGCAGACGCCGAAAAGCTCCACTTAAAAACAGGCGTCTCCGTCATCTGCAAGAACAAACGCGGCAGCGCCCGCTTCACCCTGCATATCACAAAAGACGCCCCTAAGGGCACCGTCGTCACCGAGGGCGTATGGTGGCGCGAGCTCTGCCAAAACGGCCGCGGCATCAACATGCTCACCAGTCAGCGCAAAACGGATCGCGGCGGCGGCAGCACGTTCTACGATGTAAACGTCTGCGTGGAAGCCGCTGAGTGATGCACCCCGCAGCTAAAACTTAGAAGCGTCCCTGCATTCTGATAAGAATTTTTTGCGGTGGATTGACAAATGTCTTTTCCAGCGTTATGATAGGCATCGTTAATACAAACATCCACATATTGTGTACAGCCTGTGACAGGAACGAGTAAGCTTCTTCACCCATACACAGCGAGCCGGGCATGGTGAAAGCCGGCGATGGCAGGAAACAGAAAATCATCCTCGAGGCATTGCGCTGAACGCCCTTTGCTAATAAGCGTCTACGGCAGCCCACCGTTATTTAGGCCGCGTATGATAGTACGTTCGATTCACGTTCGTCCGTGCTTGGTGTACGAAGCGAGTGCCGTGCTTTTGCATGGAAACTGGGTGGTAACACGGTTTGCAGCCGTCCCTTGAAAGGGGACGGTTTTTTATTTATTCATTTTTGGAGGTCTTATCATGGATGCCGCAATGTTAAAACATATGAAACGCGCCCGAGACTGGCGCATCATCCTGCCGGTCTTCCTCGTCTCGATCATCGCCTGCATTGACCGCGTCAACATCGCCTATGCAAAGCTCACGATGACGCAGGATCTGCCCTGGATCACGCCGGAAGTTTTCGGTGCAGGCGCCGGCATCTTTTTTGTCGGCTATCTTCTGTTCGAGATCCCGGGGTCCCTTGTCGCGGCGCATTTTTCCGCAACGAAGTGGATCGCACGCATCATGTTCACCTGGGGACTCGTCTGCATCTTCATGGCCTTCATCACGACGGAATTTCAATTCTACCTGTGCCGCTTCCTTCTGGGCGCATCGGAGGCGAGCCTGTACCCCGTTATTTACTCCGTGCTCTTTCCGCGTTGGTTTACAGCAGGTGAGCGCGCACGCGCAACGAGCCTCATGCTGACCTCGCTCCTCCTCTCGAACATCCTCGGCGCTCCGATTGCGGGCATCCTGCTGGAATCCTCCTTCTTCGGGCTGCGCGGCTGGCAGGAACTCTTCATCCTAGAGGCAATCCCGGCGCTATCCTTTGCCGCTTTTTTCTTCTTCTTTGTAAAGGATCGCCCCGACCAAGTCAGCTGGCTCTCCGCCGAAGAAAAGACCTACCTCACGGAAAATTACGAAAAAGAACGCGCAGCCATGCAGCGTGTGAAAAAGTATTCCGTCCTCAAGGCATTTCGCGACCCGAAAGTTCTGAAACTCTGCCTGATTTATTTCCTCTGGGTCGTCGGTTTCTGGGGCTTCTACTTCTGGATGCCGACCGTTCTCAAAGAACTTTCCGGCCTTTCGAACTCGCTGCTCGGCGGCGCCATCGCCATTCCGATGATGGCGGCACTCATCGTACAGCTGATCATCAGCAAGACCGCGACGATCACCGGGGATAAAGTCTGGCACGTATTCGGCACGCTCTTCGTCGGTGCCATCGGCCTCACGCTCTCCCCATTTGCCAGCAACCTGACCATCGCCCTCATCCTCGTCTGCCTTTCCGCCATCGGCATCCACGCCGCCATGGGCGTCTGGTGGACGATACCAACAACTTTTCTCACCGGCCCCGCCGCTGCGGGCTCCATCGCCCTCATCAACTCCTGCGGCAACCTCGGCGGCTGGGTCGGCCCGAATATGATGGCTTGGGTCAAGGTCACGACAGGCAGCTTCGACCTCGGCTACTTCATCATGGGCGGCGCCATGCTCCTAAGCGGTCTTCTCGTCCTCACGATTAAGTACAATTTCTTTAGAAAGAACAGATAAAAAGTATAGTCATCGATAGACACCTATGATTGTATTCAGTCGGAGTATATCGATAAAATATATTTTTTACTTTAAAATAATAGAAACTATTCATAATTGAAAAAGAGGAAACATCCATGCAAATGGACGTTTCCTCTTTAATACATTATATTTTCTCAGTTTGTCGCCTCAACAGGGCATGCGTAAAGTACAGTCTCGCAATACGACGACGAATGATGGCGCACGTCGAAATGGTAGTCCGTCAGCTCCTTACGCAAATAAGAAAAAATGCGGTACATATCAGAGCAGCTATGATAGATGCACACTGCAATCTTCGGCCGATCGCGCTTGATGACATGTATACCGCCCCTTAACATGTCCATCTCATGCGATTCAATATCCGCCTTCAGAAAGCCAATATGCTCCTTCTCGAACAAATCGTCGAGCTTATAAATGCTGAGCATATTGTTATCGCCTGCCGCCTCTTCTTCGACAACATGCGACCCAAGCTGTGCATTTGTCCCCCCCCCAAGGACAATGCGACCATGGCAATTTTCCTTCCCAATGCCTGCCTTCACAAGTTGGATGCGATCTGCGCCGAGTGCCCATTCTCGGCGCAGGCGTTCCACGCGCACCGAAAGCGCCGCATAATTTGCATCGTTCGGCTCGATCCCGTAGATGCGCGTGAATGCCCCCTGCCGATCGTACAGGTACTGCTCAATCGTGTCGCCAACATACGAACCGATGTCGACAAAAACTTCGCGATGCGCACAGCCAGTGAACGTCGGCAGTGTGAAATACTGCCTGCGATCGAGATGCTGCATTGGACGGTTTTCAAGATGCGCCAGGATGCGGTCCGCATATACAGACAACGATGCCTCATCGAGGACAGCGGCATTTTCCAAAATTTCTTTCGCATGGCGGGAATAGACGTATTCTGCAACTAGAAGGAATGGAATGTCCATGGATTTAAGCTGTTCTCCGATTTCCCTGCATGTCCTGCGGGCATCCGTGCAAATTAGCACCACCCCATCCACATAGTGGGCAATCTCACTTGGGGGAATTACCGGCTTTCCATAGTAACCAGTCTGATACTTGAACGAGTCATTGTCCACATATGCAATCGGATGAATGCTCTCCGCTTCAAAGCACGGCTGATGAAGCTCTGCTGTCGCGCCTGTTCCGAATACGATCCATTACTTCTTTGTGCCACGAACTTCTTCCACACGTTTCGCTGCCTTCTCGAGACCTTCTTTTAGGCTCTGCAGCCATTTAGTCCCTGTCATCATGTTATTTATCTCCTTCTGTTCGTATCAAAAAGACTTTCCGTCACAAACGAGATTTCCATACGCCCCTGCGTGCTCGCCCGCACATCCTCGAACATGGATGCAATTTCCACATTGAGTTCATCCCAGCGATTATCGGGATTAAGTGTCGGTAGAGACGGGTCAGCATAGCTTTCGTTATAGGCATGGCGGAACCCATCAAAACCAGCAACCGCAACCTTCCTTGCGCCGATACTGTTTAGGAGGCGTAACGCCACAATCACGGCATTGTCAAAATGCGGCCAACCATGCTTGACAGCGCGATTGAAATTGAGCACAAGCTCGCCCATTTCGCCTTCCGTCTTAATGCTCGAAAGCACGATCTTCTTCGTCTTAGCAAAGCACTCTTCATGCGTGTTTTGCGCATAGTCATAACGTGCGCTGTTGACGAAGAACAAGTAGTCGTATCCGTAACCTTCACAGATCGCATTGACGCCGATAACGACAGGCTTTTCCCGTTCGATGAACGACTGCACGTCCTTCCGTTTGTCAAGGACAGACCGACCCGGCGCAACTAGGAGCACCGTGCGCCCATCGAATGCCTCGCTGAGCGTCTTCACGGTTACCTCGTCATCAATCAGGCGCGACTGGTTCTCAATATAGCGGTTCTCCAAGAGATCGTAGTCGTACTTACGCCGTTCCGCCTGAGAAAGCGAGGCGATGATGTTTCGCATGTCGCGCGCATTCGTCCGATGGTTGCGCTGCAGGTACGCGATGTTATTGACATGACATTGGTACATCCCTGCAATGAAGTACGGCGTCGAATAGCCCCAGGTATACTTCTGCTGGAAGGGCTCCATATAGGTGTCAATGGCGTCTAGAATTGCATCCATGTCGTAGTTGCCATCCTGCTTGCGGTCGAGATAGCTCGCAACAAGCTCGGTCGTCGCGTTTCCTGCGCCACGCCCCATACCGCAGAGACTCGCGTCGACAATCGCATTTCGCTCGCTCTTTTTGAGGAGCTCAACAAAGTGCATCGTGAGTGCGAAGGACATCTGCTGATTGTTATGCGAGTGGAAACCCATGGCAATGGAAGGGGCGAGTGCCGCATCGAGCGTATGGACGATGCGCTCCAAATCCTCCGCGAACATCGCACCGAATGTGTCCACGACAGAAATCGCGATGGGGCAAAATTCGTTAATACACCGCGCAAGATCCTTCAAATCCGACTCGCTGTAGGCAAGTGTGTTCGCCGCTTGAAGGAATATACGATAGCCTTTTTCGCGCACGCACCTTGCGACCGCAATTCCCTCTTTATGCTTTCCGTGTGGAAATACGACGCGCACGGCATTGATGGACTTTCCATCGCACGGCGGGAGATTGTCCACGTTGTAACGATCCCAGTCGATCATTGCGACGTATTCGATGTCTGCCTGGCGATCCACCATGTATGGCGCCACATCCTGCGGCAGATGGAAATAGGAACTGCCTTCTGCATGCGCTGCATCCTTCAGCCAGCCCACTTCGATGATATCTGCCCGTGCCTCCTGCAGCTTCTTGATGATTCCTTTGATGGCGCTCATCCCGAACTTCGATCCATTGATATACGCGCCATCACGCAACGTGCAGTCCAGCAGTGCAATCTTCTTTTTCATCGTATGACCTCCTTAGCCACAGTCAAACCACTTGCTTTCCATACTGCCATAGCCCCCGAAGCGTTTCATTCTCCGCCACGCGAACCCGTGCGGTAGGATAGCCTGCCGCAACTTCCATCCTAATCCGCTCAATCTGTCTAGCGACCCCGCCAGAGAACAGGATTTCCTTTACATCACCTTCTTTCCGTACCGCCCGTGCCGCCCACAGAAAGTTTTTTGCCATGGCGTGCAAGATGCTTGCCGCGAGCGTGCCAAGATGGAATCCATGTTCAGAGAAACCGGCAAGTAGTCCAGTGATCCGCTTGGAGCAGGGATTTTCAAAAAAGCTCATGTCTACTTCAAACAGCTCGCCTTCTTCCGCATCTGCCGCATCCAAAAACACTTGCCAAACCTTCGCTTCGTCAGCTTCTACGCCAAAGCGTGCGAGCACATCCTGCAAAAAACGGATATAGACGTTAAGCGCTCGACCGGATGGCAAATGAGGCAATGTTCGGATGTATTTCCCGAAGAAGTACGGGCGTATCTGCACGCCTTCCTCGTGCGTAAAATCATCTGTCAGAACGCTGACCTGCGCGCCCGTCCCAAGGTTGAACGAAAGCTGGCCGTCTGCGCGTAGCTCCGCGCCCAAAAGTGCTGCCTGCTGATCGCCGATGGCAGGCAGAGCCTCGTACGTCACACCGCCCATCTCGAAGGAAACAGGTGCTTCTCCGACGGATGGAAAACAAATACGCCCCGCAGCCACTTCCCCAAGAAGCGGCTTACTCCAAACCCTCTCCTGTAAATCGTAGAGGCCGCTCGCTGCGGCGTTCGTTGGATGCGTGAAAACGGCCTGCCCCGACAGTGCGCGCAGGATATAATCACCCAGCGTGCAGAAAACCAGCTCGCCCCTCATGCGCTTCAGGATGCCGCTCCGAGCAAGATACAGCAAGTTTGCGCTGGGAAGCGAACCGCGAAGCGGCATCCCCGTTTGGCGTACCGCCTCGCCACAGCGCCGCTTCATGCGGGAAACGGCCGTCTCGCCCGCCATGGAAACCGTGCCAAAGGAACGCTGCCAGGAGAGGTAGTCCATCTGCGGCATTCCCCTTGCGTCCGTGAGCAAAAAACCATGCATCTCATTCGCGATGCAGAGGAGCGCGCGACGCTGCCCTTTGGTAAGGCGTGCGAGCATCTCCCGCACAGCAGAAAGAAGCGCGCACGCCTGCCGTGGCGCAAGGAGATCCTCCGCCGATTCGCCATGGCAAACGGGCGGCGCCGCCACTTGCAGAGAGCGCTGCAGCGTGCCATCCACTGCAAAGGCAGCACCCTTTAAGAAGCTCGCCCCGCAGTCAAGCGCGATAGTAATCATGCGTCGTCTCCAAGTAATCGCAGAACATCCGGTACAAAGGCTCCCTTAGCTGCATCGGATGCACGATCAAATGGCTTTCCCCGTCGAGCATGGCAAAGGAGAGCGTGTTGCCGCGCACCTTCTTGTCCGTGCGAATCGTATCAAACACCGCGTGCGGATCCACAATCACAATCTCCTTCTTTAGGAAGGCGCGCTTAATGAGTGCCTTGACATCGAGGTAGATTGCCTCGCCTATCAGTCCTTCGCGCATCGCGAGATAGTTCGCGACGTCGATCCCCCAGATGACGGCCGTGCCATGCGCGACGGCGTGTTTCGTGTACGCCTCAAGCGCATGGCCGAAGGTGTGGCCGTAGTTCAGCACGCGGCGCAGGTCGGACTCGAACTCGTCCGCCTCGATGACCTTCTTCTTCTCCAACAGCCCGCGATGGATGTAGTGCGCGATGCGCGCGCAGGGAATGTAGGCAGGCTCTGCCTGGAGCTCGCGGTAGAACGCCGCATCGCTCGTCAGCGAAAACTTTAAGATCTCGCCCCAGCCGTTCAGGTAGTCCGCCTCTTGGAGCGTGTCAAGGAAATGTGTGTCGATGAAGATCTGTTTTGGCGGATAGAATACGCCGATCTGATTCTTGTACGCGCCGACATTGATGCCGCACTTTCCGCCGATGCAGGAGTCGCACATCGAGAGCAGCGTCGTCGGGAAGAAATACCAGTCGATGTTGCGCAGGAAAAGATTGCTCGCCATCGTCGTGAGATCCTGCGTGATGCCGCCGCCGAAGCAGATGACCTTCCAGTTCTTCCGCACGCCGAGCTGCTGAAAGAAGGAAATAAGGTTCAGCACTGTATACATATTCTTTTTCTCTTCCACGGGATCGACGAAGAATATGCGCCGTCTCTCGATGCCTGTAAATGCCGACTCATACAGATGGTAGACATTCCAGTCGAGGACGTAGACCTGTTCTCCCTTGATCCCGCTCAGCACGGAGCGGAAATCGTCTGTAAACAAGACGCGGTAATCGTAAAGATGCGAGTGTATGTCGAAATGTTCCATGATCCTACTGTCCTTTCATTCATCAAATGGAAGAGCCGCCGTCCACCGTGAGAATCGCCCCCGTGATGTAGGAAGCCTCCTCCGAGATGAGAAAGGCGGCCGCCCGCGCCACATCGAGCGGCTCGCCCATGCGCCCCATGGGAATGGACGGCAGAATGCGGGAAAAGTCCTCGTTCTCGTAGATGGGCGTGTCGTTCGGTCCGGGGCAAAGGCAGTTCACGCGGATATCCTTAGCATAATTCTTGGCGCAGAGCTGCGAGAACTCGATGAGTGCCGCCTTGGAAGGCGCATAAAGGTACTGGCTCCTGCCTGCAATATATGATTGCAGACCTCCGATCGAGGCAACGTTTAAGATATTGCCATGGCGCTCGCAGATCTCCTCGATAAATGCCTGTGTCATGAATATCGCTGCGGCAACATTCGTGCGAAATACTAGGTCATACGCTTGGGGCGTGATTTCTTCTAGCCGATATGTCTTGAAAACCCCCGCATTATTGACGAGGATATCAATGAAAAATCCGCTCTCTTGAACTGCCTTGCGCAAACTGTTAATTGCATTGGCCTCCGTCAGGTCGCATGGGAAAAACCGTGCGCGGACAGAAGGAATCTTTTCTACCAGATCCCGTATCAGCCGCTCGCCCCGCTCGCGGCTTCGTCCCACTGCAATAATGGCGGCGCCCTCCTCGGCGAAACGATGGGCCATCGCTTCGCCGAGCCCCGAAGTCGCTCCCGTAATCAGAATCGTCTTTCCCTGCAAGCGCTGCATATCGTCACCTCATGTTTCCAGATGCTGCCTTAAGATATCCGCATGGCTCTCTTTGTGCAGAAAGAAAAAGTTACGTTCTTCTGTCGCATCCGTCATCTGTATAATCTCAATAAGCTTTTGCCCACGAAATGTTGTGCAACAATAGTCAAGCTCCTTCATGTAGGAAATAATTTCGTTCGGATGGTAGCCAAAACGCTTCGCATGTTTTCGGAGCATTTCCGAATAAACGATTGGCCGCGATTCAATCAAGGTCTTCCTTGCACCACGCAGCACATCATACTCCGCCCCTTCGACATCGCATTTCAATACGTGGACACTCACAATTGCATTCGTCTCACAGAAGTGATCTACCGTATCAAGCTCACAACGCACTTCCTGCATCTTTTGCTGGCCCGTATACTCCCCCGTCGCCGTACTTTCAATCGAGTAATAGGCATCCTCATTCGGGCGCAACGACGCCGCCTCTGAAGCGCCAGGCAGATAGAACACCGCTTCGCCGACCTCCTTGGAAAGTCCTTTGTTATACGACTTCACCTTTTCTGCAAGCCTTGGGTTTAAGCGAAAATTTGCCTGCATTTTTGCATAGGTTGATGGAAGCGGTTCAAATGCAAAAATCTGCAAATTCTTCTTCTCCTGTGCAAGGCTCAGGCTGAATATACCCACATTTCCTCCAACATCAAGCACGACAGCATTTTCCGGCAAAAAACGACGAAGAAAGTCGAAATCCTCCTGTTCATAATCTCCCTTCATCGAGAACTCCGCCTCTGCCCGTGAGATTGTTTCCTCAAAATCCATGTAGAAGCGAATCCCGTCTTCGCGTTCATCTGCCCCCCCCGAGTGCACAAGGACAATGCCGTCCTTACGAATCTCAATGCGTGCGACATCATCATTCCACGCTAGAACCTCCTGCATCTCAGTCAACGGCTTCATCTTTTCGCGTACGAGTTTCCAGTACACCCACTTGTGCAGCTTTCCATCCTGAAAATCCTTTGCCAGTTCCAAGAATCTCATGTCCTGTCCTCCTGTCCTTCCTTCCATGAAAGCCGTTCCACCGGCAAGTCGTCAATTGCATCCTCTGGCCGATCGTGCAGCGGGAGCTCACACGTTGCACAGAGGGGGTGATGGATTCCCTTTGTCTTAAGCTGCATGATACGGAAGTCATAAAGGCGCTTCGACTCCCAAATTTCCTGCAATGTGCTTTCGCTCAAATTGCCCATTTTGGTATCGCGCGACCAATCCGTGCAGCAGACGACGACGTCCCCATTGCTGCGCACCGTCATATGTGTAAATGGGTAACGGCATGCTTTTCGTTCCTTGAATACACTGCTTTCCACAAATTTCTTTTGTGCTTCTTTGCCTGCCTCCTTACCTCCGTAGAGCTTGGAGAGTGCGCTTTCCTCCGTCTTCGGGAGTTCCCACGGAATATCAATGAGCTGTTCATCTGAAATCGGTGCGTAAATCGACCGAAATTCCTCATTTTCCACTTCACCCATATCCATGATCTTGGCACAGATGAATGGCTTCTGTTTCCCGCCCCGCTGGCGATAGTCGTAAAGGAAGCGGACATTTTGTGCGATGGTCTCCGGGTCAACACGCGTCTGCGTCACTTCTCTATGATGCTCTTTGCGTACCGAATAAATCGAAACGCGCAAATAGTCCAGCCCGTATGCGACGAACTCTTTTGCCATTTCCTGCGTCAGCAACGAGGCATTCGTCGTAATTTCGATCTGGTCACACACCTCGGCCGCCTTGATCCGGCGCACCATCTCGCCGATCTCCTTATGCAGCAGCGGTTCCCCTGTCGAGTAGAGTTTGATTAACTTGATCTTCTTGCCTGTCGCCGTGCAAAAGGATTTCGCATCCTGCAGGAATTTATCGAGCAATTCCATATCCATAGACTGGAAGGGGCCTCCATGCTCTCGGTACGCTTTTGTACTCTGCCAGCACATCTGACATTTGAAATTACAGACATTCGTCGGCTCAATGCAAATGCAAAGTGGCAGGGAGAGCGGCAGCACATCTAGGAGTCGCAGTCTTTTTTCATCGTATGCCTTCGACCATGGGATCACGTTTTCACTCATTTTCCTTCTCCTCATAACTTTGCAGTACACGTCGCATTCCATCCACTAATGTATGTGCCTGGCGATAGCCAAGTGATTGTAGCTTTCGAATGCTAATCTTGACTTGCTTTTTCGGTGCTTGAAGATATCCCTTTCGCTCTTCCTTCTTTACTGTGACGTGCAGTCCCCCACATGGCGCAAGCCCCGCGACGAGTTTAGCAAATACATAAATACTCGTATTCTCTTCCGCCGCCACATTATACGCCTCGCCCGATTTTCCGAAAAAAAGCACGCGAAAATAGGCACGGACAGCATCGGCGATATAAAGCATGGGACGCTCCGCGCTGCCATCACTATTGAGCGCAATATCCTCCTCACGCAGTGCATTGCCAATAAAATCCGCGAATACGCGCCCATCGTCAAGCGGCATGAGCGGCGCGTACGTATGCGCAATACGAACGATTTTCACGGGGACATTATGGGCAAGTACGTAGGCACGGCAAAGCGACTCGCTGGCAACCTTCCCCATCGGATAGCAGCTGCGATCAGCAAGCGGATCAAGCCGTCCAACGAATGACTCATCAAGCGTATCGGGATCCTCGTTAGAAAACCCTTCTCCATAACTATCGCAGCTGCTGAATTGCAACATACTTTTTACGCCTTTTTCCCATGCCAAAAGCAAGCTGTTACGCGTACCAAGAATATGTCCTTCTATTGTACCAACAGGGTCTTTCCCGTAGAACTTCGGACTTGCCTGCCCTGCCGCATGAATGATATAGTCGATTGGTTCTTCCACAAAAAGCGGTTCACGCATATCATGCGAACGAATTATGAGTTCTGCTCGCCGTTCATAATGTGCAAAACGATGTCGTGCCTTTTGCAGGTTGCGTACAATAGCGAGAACACGCACATTCAAGTGGCGCGTCTCATTCAAATACAAAAGTGTCTCCACGACATAGGACGCGAGGATTCCGCTCGCTCCTGTCACGAGAACCATGGCATCCTGCAGCCGTTCCCATGGAAGTCTTTCCGCTGCAATTTCCCTTAAATCCTGTTCAACAATACGATTCCGCACGATTGCCCTCCGTTCATTTTCTGCCTTGCTCCTCGACGAGGGGGATAATCATATTTTCTCGCAGCTCCTCGCGCGGGAGAAACGGTGCCATGTCCTCGAGCGGCGGGGAAAAGAGCGAACCGTCCGCGAGCCGTTTCGTCGCTGACTTTGGCTCAAAGGGTTGGTCTGTCGTGCAGACGACTTCGCAGAAGAGCGGACCTTCTGTCCCTAGCACTGCCTTTACCCCGCTCCATACACCTGCGTTCGTCTCGATGCGGGCGTATGGAAGACCAAATGCGGCGGCTAGCGTCTCCCATTCCGGAAAGCCGAGATCGCCGCTCGCAGAGCCGACACCGACCATCGTATGCCCTTTGAACACGTTTCCCTGCGTCTGGCGGATCTGATGGTAGCCCTCGTTGTTCAGCAGGAACACGAGGATGGGCAGGCGATTCGTCGCAACGGTCTGAAGCTCCTGCACGTTCATCATGATGCTGCCGTCGCCCTCGATGCAGAATACGCGCTGCCTGTCGTTTGCAAGGCATGCGCCGATGGCGGCAGGAAGCCCGTAGCCCATGGATGAAATTGCGCAGTTCATGAGGAAGCGGTCGCCCGCCTTGATATAGTAGGAATTACTCCCGACGACGCTCGCCGAACCATTGGCGACGACCGTCACCGCATCCTTTGGCAGGCTGCGGCTCAGCGCGTTCATGAAAGCGTACGGGTTCACCTTGCCCTGCGCGTCCTTGTGGCGCGGCAGGACGACGGGATAGCGCGCCTTCCACGAGGCGCACCGCGCCCGCCACTTCGGGTACAAAAGCGGCTGCCCCTGCACTGCCTCGATGAGCGCCTCCATGAACGCGCAGACGTCGGCGCAGATCGGAAGATCGATGCGCAGGATGGGCTTTTCGAGCTCCAAGGGGTCGATATCGACCATGGCGACGTACGCCGCCCGCGCCCACGTCTTCATATTCCAGCCGACCTGGTAGATGCTCATGCGCGCGCCGAGGCAGAGCAAAAAGTCGCTGTTCTGCACGGCGAAATTGCCCGCGCGGTCACCCATATTGCCGCCGCGACCCACGTAGAACGCATCGTCCGTCGCCATAGCGTCGATGCTGTCCCAGCACGTGACGACGGGGACGCCGATTGCCGCACGCAGGCGCTCAAAAAGCGCCATGCCACCTGCAAGACGAATGGCATTTCCCGCATAGAGGACGGGCCGCTCAGCTGCTCGGAGCCTTGCCAATACATCGCGTGCAGCCTTTTGCACGTCGGATCTTTCGCTCACCTTCGGCGGCGCAAAGACAGACAGTTCATCCGTTTCGATGGTCGCTCCCTGCACGTCGAGCGGGATATCAACCCAGCATGGGCCTGGCCGCCCTGTCCGCGCGAAGAAGAACGCCTCCTCAAGCGCACAACGTATCTCCTCGGGCCGCATGACCGTCCGCGCGAACTTCACCATATTCTGTCGGACGGCAGGAACAATGTCCGCCTCCTGCCCTCCAATCGTGCGGATCTTGCCGCCGCAGCCTGCGATGCAGAGCGTACTCTTCGCCTGCCCTGATAAGACCAGCATCGGAATTGAATCCTGATACGCGCCGATGACACCAGTCAACGCATTGACCGCGCCCGGTCCACTCGTCACACAGACGGCTGCTATCTCGCCATGCACGCGTGCATAGCACTCCGCCGCCATCGCCGAGGCCTGCTCATGATGGTTATAGATGCAAGAAATCTGCGCATGGTGACCGAGCGAATCATTAAGGTGCATCGCGCCGCCGCCTACGACTGAAAACACCTGATGCACCCCGTGACCTGCGAGAAAGTCTGCGATATAGTCCGATACCTTACGCCGCATCGACACTCCTCCTTCCAAAATCCTTATGCAATCAATTCAAGAACATTTCCCTCCGGATCAGCGCAAAATACACACGCCCTTCCCGTTGGAAATGTGACGGGCTCTATGAGCACGTGCCCGCCATGCGCACACAGGGCGGAAAGCGTCCCCGCCATATTGTCTATGCCGAGGCAGATGTGCGCCGTGCCTGCGGGGGCAATCGTGCAGATTGGCGATGTGCCCGCGCGGCAAACCGGCGCAACCTTTGGGCAGATGACTTCGATAAGCTCAATCATATCGCCGCTTCCTATCTGCTTGCCGCGCTCCGTAATAAGCTTTGAAATTTTCGCTGTTCCATCAAGTGACTCTAAAATCTCCTGCATCAACACATCACGCGTTTCCTCCTGCGAAACAATTACTTTCATATGAAATACCACTTGATAAAAATTTTGCTCGAGTGCAAGATTCTTTACATATATGCCAATATGGCGAAGCTCTATCATCGAATTTTTCCTCATAGTTGCTTGCATTTCATCAAAGTTATCTATGAACTGCCGCCATCAATGTATCAATCATATAGTCAATCTTTTCGTCTGTCATGCCGGGGTAGAGACCTACCCAGAATGTATCCTTCATGATGCGATCCGTATTTGCAAGCGAGCCTATAATACGATAGCCTTTACCGTTCTTGCGCATCTCATCAAAGCAGGGATGCTTGACGAGATTGCCGGCAAAGAGCATGCGGGTCTGGACGCCATGCGATTCGACGTAATCTACGACAGCCTTACGCTCAATGCCTTCGCGGCAAGTCAAAAGGAAGCCGAACCAACTTGGCTGCGACCCTGCGCATGGCTCTGGCAGGATGAATTTATCCGCTGCACCTGCAAGTCCCGCCTTCATGCGTGCGAAATTATGACGACGGCGCTCGACAAATGAAGGAAACTTTTTAAGCTGTGCAACGCCGATTGCTGCCTGCATATCTGTTGCCTTGAGATTATAGCCAAAGTGTGAATAAACATACTTATGGTCGTAGCCAAGCGGCAGCTCTCCATACTGGCGATCAAAGCGATGACCGCAGAAGCCGTCGTGCCCTGGCGGGCAAATGCAGTCACGCCCCCAATCACGCAGGGACTGGATAATTTTATGAAGTACCGCATTGTTTGTGTACACCGCACCACCTTCCCCCATCGTCATATGGTGTGGCGGGTAAAAGCTCGACGTGCCAATATCGCCGATCGTGCCTGTCAGCTTTTCTTCACCATCGATGCGATAGAGCGAACCTAGTGCATCACAGTTATCCTCGACGAGCCAAAGACCATGCTTTTCACAAAAGGCCTTGACAGCGGCAAGATTAAACGGATTGCCAAGCGTATGCGCTAGCATAACCGCCTTTGTTTTTTCGGAATGCGCCGCCTCAAGCTGCGTGACATCGATATTGTACTGCGGAATCGTCACGTCAACGAAGACAGGAATGGCACCAAACTGCACCATCGGCGCAACCGTCGTGGGGAATCCTGCTGCAACGGTAATAACCTCATCGCCAGGGTGCAGAGCACGCTCTCCAAGGAGCGGCGAGGTCAGCGCCATAAATGCCAAGAGATTTGCCGATGAGCCAGAATTGACGAGCGAAGCGTAGCGCACGCCGAGATACTTGGCAAAATCACGTTCAAAGGCTGCCGTGTAGCGACCTGCTGTCAGCCAGAACTCCAAGGCACTGTCAACGAGATTCACCATCTCTTCGTGGTCATAAATACGAGCTGCATAAGAAATGCGATCCCCCTTCTTATAGGGCTTTTCTCTATGATATGTATCACAGTATTCCTTGACGAGGTTCAGAATCTTATCACGCATCTCTTGCTCGCTTGATTTATCTTGCTCATTCACGTGCGGCTCGCCTCCAAAAATTCCTTGATCTCTTCATCCATGACAGAGGAGATGCTGTCTCCTCTATACCACGCCTTCGTCCACTCGACTGTTTTTTTTACTGCACAGTCGATGTGCCAGCGCGGCGACCAGCCGAGAGCCGCCTTTAGCTTCGTGCTGTCGAGCTTCAGGAAATTCGCTTCGTGCGGTGTATCCGCTGCAATAGTCTCCCAATGCGCCCCTTCGCCCCAAGCCTTGCAAAAGAGCGTGACAAGAGCCCCTGTCGTCACACAGTCACATTCATCCGGACCGATGTTATACCAGCCCGCAAGCGCCCGATTTTCGCATTGTGCACCGGCAAGCAGCAAGTAGGCAAAAAGCGGCTCCAAGACATATTGATACGGCCGCGTTGAATATGGATTGCGCAGGCGGATTGCGCTGCCGCGTACAGTCGCTCGAATGCAGTCGGGAATGATGCGGTTTTCTGCAAAGTCCCCGCCGCCAATAACGTTGCCGGCACGCATTGTCGAAATCGCTGTACCGCTATCCGCGAAGAAGCTCCTCGCATAACTGTGTGTCACAAGCTCTGAGCAGCTCTTGCTGTTCGAATAAGGGTCAAAACCGTCAAGCGGCTCGCTTTCGCGATACCCCCAAATCCACTCCTTATTTTCATAAACCTTGTCTGTTGTGACATTGAGGAACGACTTCACCGTCTCCGTTTCACGCACACATTCGAGAACATTCACAGTTCCCATGACGTTCGTCTCATACGTTTCTCGTGGGGCTCGATAACTTGTGAGCACGATTGGCTGCGCCGCAAGATGAAAGACGATCTCTGGCTTTGCTGCAGCAAAAGCCTTTTTTAGCGATGAAAAATCACGCATATCGCCAATCACGGCGTGCATATTATCCAGCACGCCGGATGCCTGAAGGGCTTTCTCTCCTTCTGCGGTTGGCGCAGGCAGTGCATATCCTGTAACCTCCGCACCGAAGAATTCAAGCACCTTGCAAAGCCACATTCCCTTGAACCCCGTATGTCCTGTGACGAAGACGCGCTTTCCCTGATAGAATTTTAAATCAAGTTTCAATTCTCCCACACTTTCCACGGTGCCCGCCCCGCCTTCCAAAGTGCTTCAAGCTCAAGTTTTTCACGCAAAGTATCCATGCACTGCCAAAATCCCTTATGTTGGTAACTCATCAGCTCGCCTTCTTCCGCCAGTTTCGCAAGCGGATCTTTTTCGAATATGCAGGCATCTCCCGTCAAGAGCTCAAAAACCTTCGGTTCTAGTACCATATAGCCCGCATTGACCATTGCTCCATCCGACACCGACTTCTCACGAAAGGAGCGCACTGTACTGTCCCCGTCAATATCAAGGATTCCCTTCGACTGGTCCTGCAGCACCGCGGTCAGCGTCGCAAGCTTTCCGTGCGACCGATGAAATGCAAGCAGTTTCTCGATATTGACATCACATACACCATCGCCGTATGTCATGCAAAATCTTTCATTCCCGATATATGGCTGAATCCGTTTGATGCGCCCTCCCGTCATTACGCCCAGTCCGGTATCGACCACCGTGACCCGCCATGGTTCGGAATGCTGAGCATGAAGGATGATTTTGTTTTTTGCCGTGAAATCAAAGGTAACGTCGCTCGTGTAAATAAAGTAGTTATTGAACCAGGCTTTGATCATCTCTTGCTTGTAACCGGCACAAATCACAAAATCCCTGACACCATAGTGCGAGTATCCCTTCATGATATGCCAAAGAATCGGCTTCCCTCCGATTTCGATCATCGGCTTTGGTTTATGTTGAGACTCCTCTGAAATCCGAGTACCAAAACCGCCTGCGAGCAAAACTGCTTTCATGCCAAGCCCCCCGATGATTCCCCTTCTTTATCTGCACCATCCATGCTAATGATGCGCTATCTGCCTCTATTCCTAGAAATCTAACAATTATTTTACACTTTCTTAGAAATACTGTCCAGTGCTAGGTATCCATGCATTCCGTTCTTTTCATCCTGGGAATTTTCGTCTATAATAGGAAGTGCAGCGGATGAAAAAGGCTTTTTAGCATCCTTGCACCCATCTTTTCACCGGCGCGAAGCTTTTTATCGTAAGCCTCCGCCTTTTGTATCCTAGGAGTCTTTTTATGGAAAACATTTATGACGTCCAGATAACATCCATCGGAAATCTCGCAAAGGCTTTTTTAAAAAACAACAGCAGTATGATCCTGCTCGATGAGGGCATCCGCCCGAATCTTTCGGATATGGTCGTCGAGCATACACCGGCGGATCTTTCCGGCACGATCGAGACCGGCGACAAACTCATCATCGGCAGTGCAAAATACACGGTGGTGAAGGTCGGCAGCGCGGTCAACAAAAATGTCCGTGAAGAAGGACACTGTACAATTGTCTTCAATGGAGAAGGCTCGATGCCAGGACAGATCATCGTGAAGGGAAAGACGACGCTCCCTGTCTTAAGCATCGGCGGACGCATTGCCATCACAAAGAGCTAATCCCTCAAAAATTATCTAGACACATAAAACAGCCGCTGCGAGAAATTTTGCAGCGGCTGTTTTTATACGAAAAACGCCCTCACTCATAAAAATGCCGCTAACTGTTATTCAGATATTTGGCAGCTGCCAATCGATGGGCGTTTCGCCGGTACTCTTTAGGAATTCGTTGGCACGCGAGAACGGGCGGCTGCCAAAGAAGCCGCGGTCAGCGGAAAAAGGGCTGGGGTGCGGACTTTCAATGATAAAGTGAAGCGGGTTTGTAATCATCGACTTTTTGCGCCGCGCAGGACTTCCCCATAGGATGAAGACAAGCGGCTTCTCCCGCTCGTTCAGGAGCTCGATGATGCGGTCGGTAAAAGTCTCCCAACCCATGCCGCGATGTGAATTTGCCTGATGTTCGCGGACGGTTAGGACGGTGTTTAAGAGCAGAACGCCTTGCTCTGTCCACGGCTTTAGGCATCCGTTGTTCGGCATTTTGCAGCCGAGATCTGTCTTAAGCTCTTTGAAGATATTGATGAGCGACGGCGGTGCGGGAACGCCGGGAAGGACAGAAAATGACAGCCCATGCGCCTGTCCAGGCCCATGATACGGATCCTGCCCAAGGATGACGACCTTTGCATCCGCATACGCCGTGTAGTGAAGTGCGTTAAAGATGCTGTACATATCGGGATAGATGCGGTGCGTCCGATATTCACCGATGAGAAAGGTGCGCAGCTTTTTGTAATACGGCTTTTCGAGCTCCGGCGTCAACAGCTCTTTCCAATCGTTATGAAAGATTTCCAAGAAAAGCACTTTCCTTTCGAACGAGATAGCAATAGCGCAGGTTTTTGCCGCGCTTTGTGGAAATGGCAGTGAACTCCGTAAGCTCCGGCAGAAAGACATCAGCATCGTAATCCCCGGTAAGCTCGGTCAGATACGCCTCTGCGGTATAGGGAAGAAGCATGCGGTAAAGGGATGCGCCGCCGATGCACCATATTTTTTGCGGTGGCAGCTTTGCCTCTCTGCGCTCTTCGGCGAGCTTGCCGAGAACGGCGAAGAGCTCTTCTTCATCCTTACAGACGCGAAATCCCTCGATCTTTCTCTTCGTCTGCGAAAGAACGATATTGATGCGCCCTTTAAGCGGGTGCCCGCCCGGAAGGGATTCCTGGGTTCGCCGCCCCATGATGACGATGCCGCCCAAGGTCAAGGCGCGAAAATGCCGCATGTCCTCACTGTTGTTGGCGAGAAGTTCACCTTCGTGACCGAGGCCGCGATTCTTGTCCATACAGGCGATAAGAGATATGGGATATGGATCGCTGAGCTCTGCCGAACGCTTGACCCCCTCCACTTCCTCTTTTGGAAGCGCTGCTAGAAGGCTTTGAATGCTTGTGCCTCCGACTTTTAGCTCCGGCGAGAGGTCAAGCAGCGGCACGAGGACAAAGGCGCGTACCTTCATGTAGGGGTGTGGCAGAATGGGGGCAGAGCTTCGGCAAATGCCCGGCATGAAGAGAAGGTCGATATCGATCGTCCGCGGTCCCCAATGCTCTCCCCCTGCCATACGCTTTCGTCCAAACTTCGCTTCGATCGCATGGCAGCGCATGAGGAGATCTTCCGCACTTATCTCGATGTCGATAAGTGCCGCGCCGTTGAGGAAAGCCGGCTGATCCGTCTTTCCCCATGGTCGCGTCTCATAAAAATGAGACACGGCGAGGAGGCGGACGCCGTCCATCCTCGCGATTTCCCGCAGTGCTGCACGCATCGTCTGCCCGCAGCTGCCGAGATTTGACCCAAGTCCAATGTAGCACTTTGCCATGTCAGTGTCCCCTTTCCCGCTCGATGGTGACATTTGCATCGGCAAACTTTCCAGCAATTGGCGCATGGGGCTTGTGGACGCAGATGCGCACCCTTTCCATGCACGGATAGGCAGAGAGCAGCACCGAAGCGATTTCTTCCGCAACAGTTTCGATCAGGTTCTTTGGTGCGCCCTCGACAACCGCTTTGATTTTCTCATAGGCCTCTGCATAGTTCACCGTTGCCTTAAGGTCATCCGCCGTTCCCGCTGCACGCAGGGAGAAAAAGAATTCAGCATCGACGAAAAATATCTGCCCGCTTGCTCGTTCCTCTGCAAGGCATCCGTGATAGCCGAAAAATTCCAGCCCGTCTAAACGTATGCTGTCCATACGTGCCCCACACTCTGCCAAATTACCGAACTCCCTTCAAGATTGCATCCGTCATGCGGCACATACGAACGATTGGCGCAACGTCATGCACGCGCACGATAGCGGCTCCCTTTAATATGCCGACGACGCAGCTTGCCCCTGTCGCTTCCATGCGTTCTTCCACCGGCAAATCGAGCGCCGCAGCGATGAAACTCTTGCGGCTCGTGCCGAGAAGGAGCGGATACAGCGTACCCTCCACCGTGAGAAGCTCTTCCTGACGCCGCAGTACTTCAAGATTTCCTTCCGACGTCTTGCCGAATCCAATACCGGGATCCAAAATAATCTTCTCCCGCGCCAAGCCCGCTGCATCTGCCAGCGCAATGCTCTTTCGAAAAAAATCCTGCATCGAAGCGATGATATCTCCATCATAACGCGTGCCTTCCTGGTTGTGCATGACAACGATCGGAAGGTCAAACTCTGCTGCAATACGCGCCATCTCCCCATATTCCGGCGCATACTGCAAGCCCCAGATATCATTTAGCATATCTGCGCCCGCCTTTGCCGCTTCCCGTGCCGTCTCTGCCTTGAAGGTATCGACGCTGACAGGAACGGGGCATTCGCGCACGACAGCTTCCAGGAAAGGCATAAGGCGTGCAATCTCCTGCGCCGCGGGCATGACCTGAAAGCCCGGACGGCTCGATTCCGCACCGATGTCGATGATTTCCGCTCCCGCGGCTACCATCTCCTCCATATGCTTTAACGCGCGATCCACATCGTTCCACTTGCCGCCGTCAGAAAAAGAATCCGGCGTGACGTTTAAAATCCCCATGACGACCGTGTGTCTGCCAAGGGTCAGTTTCTTGCCATTTCGGAAGGTATACGTGCGCATGGGACGCATGATCTCAGCCATCTTATTGCCGCCTTTCCCTGCCTTATCATCTGTCGTCAGCTCTTTTCACCACCGAGAAGCTGCCATGCCTCGCGGCAGCGGTCAGCATCTTCGGCAAAAATGCCGTTGCGCTCCGTCGTCAGCGTCCGCGTCTCATGCGCGACCTCGCCGCGCATCGTCATACACAGCTGCTGCGCTTCCAACGTCACAAGAACGCCGCGAGCGCCTAAATCCCGCCGCACAGCATCGGCAATCTCGCGCGTCAGCCGTTCCTGCAGCTGCGGACGATGCGAGAGAAGCGCGACGAGCGCCGCAAACTTTGAAAAGCCTGCGATACGCCCTCCCTGCGGCAGGTAAACGATGCTCGCCTCACCGAAGAACGGCACGAGATGATGCTCGCACATCGAGTAAAAGGGAATACGGCGGACAGCGACGAGCCCGCCGGCGCCTGCCGCAAAGGTCTCGCCCCAAACCGGCGCCGTCTCTTTGTGCAAGCCGTCAAAGAGGAACGCATACATCCTTGCCACGCGCGCCGGCGTTTTCGTCATCTCCGTCGCTTCGATATCGACGTCAAGCGCTGCCAAAAAATCCGCCACTGCGCGTTCTGCCCTTTCCAAATCCACGAATGCATCCCTCCTCTTGCTGCGCTCTGCCCGCCGCTATGTGCTCATTTTCTTTCATTATACACCGAAGCAAAAGCCATTGGCAATATGATGTATCACAGCAACAGGGAACTGAACCTCCTACGACTAAAGTCACAGGGTTCCTAGTGACAGTTCTCTAACGAAAACTCATTTCCTAGGCTATCCCCGT
>ERZ773003.387-NODE-387-length-32906-cov-7.426501_pt1 | contig 32906 bp, 26 predicted proteins | sample MGYA00580668_ERZ773003 | MGnify/ENA primary metagenome ERZ773003 (study PRJEB29015, sample SAMEA2738002) | human oral metagenome | biome: human oral; feature: human-associated habitat; material: dental | place: China | collected 2126 ...
CCTTCACACCGACCAATGCCGTCCAGAACGGTGACACCATGCTCACGCTGTCCGCAGCGGGCGGCGGCGTCGGCGGCCTCGTTTATGGCGGCAAATCGGATGGGACGAGTACCGTCAAAGGAAACGGCGTCCTCATGGACGGTGCGGCTGCGCCGGTGGACACACTGACGGGCGGCTACGGCGCGAGTGCAGAGAGCAACCGTGTCGAACTGAAAGACGGCACGGCGCATGTAGTCTATGGTGGTGATGCGACGACAGGCGATGCGATAAAGAACATCGTTACCATCACGGACGGCACGGTCACGGACAACATCTACGGCGGACAATCCCGCACCGGTGCAGCAAGCGAGAACATTGTCGACATCGGTGCGGTGCACATCCAGAACGGCATCGCAAACAAGGCCGTCGTGGGCGGCTATGCTGCTGCTGTCACTGACCACAATACGATTCATCTGCGCGGCACGGAGATCGACGGCATTGTCCTCGGCGGTGCCATCGAGGATACCGCTTCGCCGCTTGGTATGAAGGCGAACCCGGACGGCAAGGATAACACCCTCGCCATCCACGCGGCAGGGACGAAGATTGCCGACTTCGCAGGCGTACAGAACCTGCATTTCTATGTTCCTGAGGAGCGCACAGCGGCGGATACCATCCCGATGCTCACCCTGACAGCGAATGCCGACAAAGATATCCGTGGAGTGAAAGTCGGTATCGGCATCGCGGGTGACCACAGCGTTCTCGCGAAGGGCGACACCATCAGCCTCCTGAAGATTGCGGACGGCAAGACACTCACTACGGACGCGGAACTCAAGAATGAGACGACGGGTATGCAGGGCGTCAGCATGAGATATCGCTTTAACCTTGCAAGACAGGGGGACAACGAACTCATCGCCACCGTCAGCGACACCGACCTCAACCCGCAGACAAAATAGCTTGTTGAGACCCGTGCCGCCTCTGCCGCACTCATTAACAGCGGTGCAGATCTTCTCGCGGGCGGCGGCATGAACGCCGCTGTGAACGCCGCCGACGCGGGGACAGGAGCGGGTGCACAGAGCACGGCAAATGACCAGACCTATCATCTCTTGGCGGCACAAAGCGGCTCTGCCGTCCGCCTCGATACCGGTTCCCATGTCGACGCGAAGGGCTGGAACCTCAATCTCGGCTTTGCCCGGTAGAAGGCATCGGAGCGCAACACGCTCACGTACGGTCCCTTTGTCGAGTACGGGCACGGAAATTACGACTCCTATCTGGATGACGGCACGTACGGCGACGGTACGGCGAGCTACATCGGCGCGGGCGTTATGGCGAAGTCAGCCGCAGAGAACGGCTCCTATATTGAGGGCAGCGTGCGTGTCGGCCGCGCGAAGAGCGACTACACGGGAGACATCGCAGGCCGTCATGCGGGCTACGATATGAGCAGCACCTACTACGCCGCGCACATCGGCATCGGGCAGGAGAAGAAACTCGGAAACGGGACCATCGAGACCTATGCGAAGTACTTCTACACGCACCAGAACGGAGGCAGTGAGCGGCTGACCTCAGGTGATCTCTACGACTTTGATGACGTAGACTCCCAGCGCCTGCGCGTCGGTGCACGTTATACGAAGCAGAATGGCACAGGCGGATCATTCTATACGGGACTCGCCTACGAGTACGAGTTTGATGGAGATGCGCGTGCCTCCTATGCAGGGTACAGCACTCCGACACCGACGCTGAAGGGCGGCACGGGCATCCTCGAACTCGGCTACCGCTTCGCCCGCCCGGGCAGCAACGTCAGCTATGGACTCAACCTCATGGGCATGACGGGCAAACGCCGCGGCATCACAGGCGGTCTGCAGGTGAACTGGGCACTGTAAGAGAGTTACACACGCATCATGAAAAACGGGACAGCACAATTTTGTAGTGACCCCAAAAAGTTAGACATGAAAGCGTAGGAAAGCAAAATCCTGCGCTTTTTGCTATGCGGCGAGATGTTTGCGGCGATACTGTGCAGGACTGAGCCAACCGAGAGATTCCTTGATGCGGCGGTGGTCGCTATGGTAGACGATATATTCCGCAATTGCTGGTCTTGAGTTCCTCGTAGCTATGGGTAAGTACAACAATAGTAAATCGCTTGCTAAGAGCCCCGGAGAAGTTTTCCATCACTGTTATCCAGACGGTTTCCCTTCTGTGCAACAGTCCTTTCCTATTTCCATTGTTTCATATACGACTTTATCTGAATGTCCTTCTCTAATTAATGTACGCCGATAGGGTGTAAATCCACTACACTGTCTTGTGATTGATTGTGTGCCCAAAGAAGGGATACCTGTAATCTTTATGTTTTTCCTGAATGACAAGCATGAGTCGTGTCTTGTATTTTCATATCAATCAAATGAGCATGATCGAGAGAAGAGATGCATATATCGGAGAATGAGATTGTCCGGTTGTCGGTGGTTCCTTTACAATGAATATGACACCAAAATATAGAAAAATCTTAAAATTATGATTTACAAAATTCTTCGGATGTGCTATTATTCTTTTAGATAAAACGATTTATCAAATAAGAGCACATGGAAAATGATTGAGATAGGTTGTTTTATCGGCATGCAGAGCAACGTTTTATCAAGATGGGAGTGATGCACTGTGAAAGGCATTGGAAAACTGACTGTCTTTTTGATTCCGGTAGGAATCGCAGTCAATATTGTCGGAGGGCAGATCGCTATCCTACTGAAGTTGCCGATTTGGCTGGATGGGATCGGAACCATTCTGATTGGAGGTATTTGTGGCCTCGTACCGGGATTGATTGTTGCAGCGATTACACAGATTATCAATGCTATTTCCCTTCCGACGGTTTTGCCCTACATGATCGTCGGATTCGCAATGGCCGTAATGGGGGCATATTTTTCGAAGAAAGGCTTTTTTCTTTCCTTCCGAAAGTCTGTATTGCTGGGTGTCCTTGTAGCGGTTGTTACGACAGCGATGGCTGTTCCGATGGATGTTATTATCTTTGGCGGCTTTATTGGGACTGGCAACAGCATCGTTGCGGCGGGGTTGATGAGCCTTGGCTTGTCGATTCCTGTTGCGGTGACGATCAGTTCGTTTTCATTCGGCCTTGTGGATAAGACCTTGAGCGTGCTGGCTTGTTACTTCATTATCAAGAGTATGCCGCTGAATTTCTTGTCCAAACTGCCGATGAGTGAGTATATTCTTCCGCGCAAACAGTAAGGAAAAGATGGTGCATATATTTAGATAAAACGATTTATCAAATATATGCACCTGTTTTGTAAGAGGCCATGAAAGAAAACAGTTCGGTTTAGCTTGAAATAGGGGGTACCACATGAAAGGCGTTGGAAAGCTGACGGCGTTTTTGATTCCAGTGGGAATTGCCGTCAATGTTGTCGGCGGGCAGATTGCTCTTCTGCTGAAGCTGCCGATTTGGCTGGATGGGATTGGAACCATCCTGATCGGAGGTATTTGTGGGCTTGTGCCGGGACTGATTGTTGCGGCGATCACACAGATCATCAATGCCATTTCGCTTCCGACAGTTTTGCCCTATATGATTGTCGGTTTTGCAATGGCGTTGATGGGGACATATTTTTCAAAGAGGGGATTCTTCCTTTCCTTCCAGAAAGCCGTCATTCTCGGCATTCTCGTAGCGATCGTTACGACCGTAATGGCTGTGCCAATTGATGTTATCCTGTTTGGCGGGTTCATGGGAGACGGCAACAGCCTTCTGGCGGCCGGGCTAATGACAATGGGTCTGTCGATTCCAGTTGCCGTGGCGGTTAGTTCCTTTACGTTCGGACTGGTAGATAAGACGCTGAGCGTTCTGGTCTGCTACTTTATCATTAAGAGCATGCCCTTGAACTTCCTGGCAAAGCTGCCAATGAGCGACTATATTCTCCCGTCGAAGAAGTGAGCGCGCCGCTGCAGCGTCAAATAAAGCGTTCGACGGTGCTGAGGAGCTGATCTTAGCGTGAGAGAGGAGATGAACCGCTTGGACTGGTCGTTTACAGATACCTTTCTGCGCCCTCGTATCAAGGGAAATGTGCTGCTCGATATGAATCCGATGAGTAAGGCCAACATTTTAGCGTCACTTACGGTATCGGCATTCATTCTGTTTGACATTGTGTACGCATTTATCCTTTCCGGGGTGATGGTATTGCTTGCCGCGTGCGCAGGCCGGTTGAGATCTTTTGTTTCGGTATATTGGAAAATTGTCGTGTTCTTCGCGTCCTTGTTGTTTCTCGTGCGCGCGGCTTTTACGAACGGTTCTGAGGTGCTCTTTCAACTGGGAGGGATTCATGTGACCCCCGAGGGCATTCATCTGGGACTTATATCGGCTGGCCTCGTGATGGCGTTCAGTGGTGCTTTCATCCTTTTCATCAAGACGACGGAGATGGAGGAACTCGTCTGGGTGCTTGAGCAAAAAGGCATGTCGCATACATTCTCCTACATCGTGCTGTCGGCATTTCAGACGATAATTGATCTGGGCAAATCCGCGCAGACGATTATGGACTCGCAGAAATGCAGGGGCATCGAGACGGAGGGTGGCATGATGACGAGGGCGAAGGCCTTTATCCCGATTCTCGGCCCACTGGTTCTCGGTGCGATTTCCAATGCTGAGGAAAAGACGATCGCAATGGACGCGCGAGCGTTCTCATCGCCGACAAAGCATACGAGTCTGATGTTGCTGAAGGAGCCGCCGCTCGCCGAAAAGCTCGTCGTTTGGGCGTTTGATCTGGCTCTGTTGGCCCTCATAGCTTGGAGGATTTACACATGGATCGGATAGAACTGCAGCATGTGTCGTTTTCCTATGCCCTGTCGAATAAGAAGGCACTGAACGATGTGTCCTTTACGTTTGAGAAAGGCCGTTTTTACGGTGTGATCGGTGAGAATGGCGGCGGTAAGACCTCCCTATGTAGTCTGATTCGCGGTCTGATTCCTCATTTCTACAAAGGGGAATTTTCGGGACACGTTCTATATGACGGGATGGATATGTCCGAGATGGATGTTGATGCACTTTCTGTGGACATTGGATATGTCTTTCAGAACCCCTTTACGCAGATCAGTGGAGTCAAAAAGACGGTGTTTGAAGAGGTCGCACTGGGGCTGGAAAATTTGGGCATTCCGCCGAAGGAGATTGTTGAGCGGGTCGTTGCGGTATTGGAGCTGCTCGATATCGGTCATCTTGCACAGAACAATCCGACGGAACTTTCCGGCGGTCAGCGGCAGCGTGTCGCATTTGCCTCAATCATCGTGATGGATCCCGATATTCTCGTCATTGACGAGCCAACGTCGCAGCTGGATCCAGAAGGCTCACAGCAGATCTTTCGGATCATTGAGCAGCTGAAGAAACGAGATAAGACGATTATTCTCGTGGAGCACAAAATCGATATGATTGCGGCCTACTGTGATGAGGTTCTTGTTGTTAAAGACGGCAGTATCCTAAAATGCGGGACAACTCAGGAAGTTCTGTCTGATGTTGGGCTTCCTGCACTCGGCGTGAAGCTGCCGGAGGCTGCGCAGCTGGCATACGAATTGGCAGAGGCTGGGATTCCGCTGCCCTCTATTCCGATTACAGATGAGGAATGCTGTCGCATGATCCGCGAAGGGTGGGGATTCTAATGGAAGGTATTGAACTGAAGGATGTTTCGTTCTCCTATCCGAACGGATTCTTGGCAAATGAGCAGCTGAACCTTACCGTGCGGCCCGGCGAGCGCGTCGCCATTGTTGGACAGAACGGTGCAGGAAAGACGACAGCTGTCAAGATGATGAATGGGCTCAACCGACCGACACAGGGAGATGTTCTGGTGGACGGCATCAATACCAAGGATCGGACGACTGCCCAAGTTGCGAGAATGGTGGGGTATGTCTTTCAGAATCCGGATGAGCAGATTTTCAACAGTACAGTAGTGAAAGAGATCGAGTATATGCCGCGCTATTTTCACATGGAGGAGGATGAGATCGGGCGGCGCACGGAAGAAGTTCTGCGCCTCACAGGGCTCGAAGAGTGCAGAGATATGAACCCCTTTGATATTTCCTACTCCACTAGAAAATTTGTAACGATCGCGGCGGTACTTGCGACAAAGCCGCGCTATACGATCTGGGATGAGCCCACTGCAGGACAGGATTGCTGGCATATTGCGATCCTGTGCGATATTTTGGACCATCTGCAGCGAGAGAATACGGCGGTCGTTGTCATAACGCACGATATGGAGTTCGTTGTCAGTGCGTTTGAGCGTGTTGTTGTCATGGCGAATAAGCATATTATCGCGGACGGGCGGCCGGAGGATATATTCAGCCGCGATGACATTATCAAAGAGGCACGAATTACGCGACCACAGATTGGAGCGATTGCCCATAAGATCGGGTTAGAGAAAACAATCCTTCATCGCTCGGAATTTGTGTCCTATCTACAGGAGAGGAGATGTGTCCCGCATGGATAAACTGATGAAATTCATTGATGCACACGCAGATGAGTATGTGAAGTATCTCGTGGAGTTGGTGAAGATCGATACGCACGATATAGAGCACGGCATCGGCGGCGGACGTGAAAAAGAGGGACAGCTGTATATGAAGCAGCTGTTTTCCTCCATGGGAGCTTCTCGTATCGTTGAGGATCCTCTGACGGAGGATGTCATCCTAGCGTGTCGGGAAAAATATCATGAGGGAAATCTCGGTCATGCTTATGATGATCGGTTCAATGTCTATGCGGAATTTACCGGCTGCGGATCGAAGAGCATTCTCTTCAACGGTCATATTGATACGATGCCCGTCGGTGATCCAGAGAAATGGGAATACGACCCCTATGGCGGCATCATCACGGGCGGACGACTCTATGGCGTCGGTGCCTGTGATATGAAAGCAGGGCTCATGGGAGCGGTCATGGCAGTCAAGGCGATACAGGATGCGGGGCTTGAGCTGCCGGGTACGGTCAAATTTGCCTCGGTCTGTGATGAGGAGGGCGGGGGCAACGGCTCTCTCGTTGCGGCGATGCATGGGCAAAAGGCAGATGCCGTCGTTGTATGTGAGCCTACGGACTATGAACTGGTTGCCGCCCATATGGGATGGGTCTTTTTCAAAATCGAGACAGAGGGCGTTGCCGTCCACTCAGGTTTGAAGATCGGTGGCGTGAATGCCATCGATAAGACTGTCAAGATTATGCGCGCTCTGGAGGAACTGGAACATCGCTGGCTCCTGACACATAAACATATACTGCTTCCGCCCCCATCGGGGAATGTCGGTGTTATTCAGGGCGGTGAAGCGGGGTCTACGGTTCCGAACTACTGCTGCATACAGCTTTGCGTGCACTATCTTCCTGGCATGACGTACGATGAGGTCGTCAAGGACTATACGGATACCGTAATGCGCTGTGCAGACGGCGATGAGTGGCTCAGGGAACATCGACCGAAGATCAGTATTTATCAGACGGGGAATCCGTTCGAGATGGATTTAGCACATCCTTTTGTCGATGCATTCAAGACTTCCTATGAGCGGGCGATGGGCGAACCTGTCCGTATTGTCGGCTCTCCTGCCGGGTGCGATTCTCGGACGTGGCGCAATATCGCGGGGTGTCCGACGCTTCAATACGGTCCCGGACGGCTTGCACAGTGCCATGCAGTGAATGAGTATGTGGAGATCAAGCAATACCTTGACGCCATAAAGATATATGCGAATTTGATCATGAATTATTGCGCGTAAGGAGGAGTTATCATGGAAATGAAGAAAATATTGGTAGCGGGGGAATCGTGGACGAGTTTTACCACCCATGTGAAGGGCTTTGACACTTTTGTGACAAGTGTGTATGAAGAGGGGATTGAGTTCCTGGCGAAGGCGATTGATAAGGCCGGCTATGAACTCGTCTATCTCCCAGGACAGTATGTTGCGGAACGCTTTCCCCGTACAGCAGAGGAACTTTCTGAATACGCATGCGTTGTGCTCTCCGATATCGGCTCGAATACACTGTTGCTTTCGGATGATACTTTTAAGCGCGGTGTCAAAGCTCCGAACCGCTGCCAGTCGATTGCGGAATATGTTCAAGGGGGCGGCTCCTTCCTCATGGTAGGTGGTTATATGTCGTTCTCCGGTATTGATGGGAAAGCGCGTTACGGAGAGACCGCAGTTCAGGACATTCTCCCCATTGTTTGTATTCCCGGTGACGACCGCGCAGAGCATCCGGAGGGCATCACTCCGCAGGTTGTGGCTCCGCATTCGGCGTTGGCTTCCCTGCCAAATCAGTGGCCGCATTTCCTTGGGTACAATAAGGTCCTTCCGCGTGAGGGATGTGACGTTCCCATTACGATCGGTGGAGACCCTCTGGTCGCATTCGGACAGTTCGGGAAGGGGAAGACGGCTGCCTTTACCTCGGACTGCGCGCCGCACTGGGGGCCGCAGGAATTCCTTGCATGGGAAGGCTATAATGTGCTCTGGAAGGGAATCTTTGACTATCTGACAAATTGAGAGAGGAAAAAACGATGGATCGTGATGAGGCACTGTCCGTCCTAAAGATGCTTGTCGAAACCAATACGACAAATCCACCGGGCAATGAACAACGGCTCGCTGAAAAAATCAAGGGACTTTTGGACGGCAGTGCTGCTGAGAGTTATATCGTACCCTGCGGAGAGGACAGAGCCAGTCTTGTTTCCAGGATTGTTGGTACGGGGAAGGAACCTCCCTTGATTCTCTGCGGTCATATGGATACAGTTCCGTTCGGTGATCCGGAGCGTTGGTCATTCCCGCCCGATCAGCTCACGCAGAAGGGAGATCTCCTGTACGGTCGCGGAACGAGCGATATGAAGAGCGGTCTCGCAGCAATGCTCTGCGCATTTCGCACCGCTGCACAGCGGGAAGAGTTGCCCAGAGGAGATATCTACCTCGCATTGACGGCGGATGAAGAGTCGTCAGGACTTGGAGCTGAGACGATTGCGGCGGAGCTCCCGCTCCAAGGCGGTATTCTATATATTGCAGAGCCGACGGATAATGCGATCGGTATATGCTCCAAGGGGACGCTGTGGGTCAGACTCAATGTACAGGGCCAGACGGCACATGGTGCCTATCCTGAGAAAGGCGTCAATGCTGTTGATGCTGCTTATGAAGCGTACACAAATATACGCAAATATGTTGAGGGGTTTCATCATGCACTGCTCGGGCACGCGACCTGCACGCTTTCGGGAATTTCCGGCGGTGTAAAGGAGAATATGGTAGCGGATCGGTGTACGATGACACTTGATATTCGAACGACGCCGAATCTGTCGAACCAAGATGCTCTGCAGCAGATAAAGCGCATCTGCTGCGAGGTCTGTGGGGGGCACACAGGTGCTGTTATAAGCCTTGATGTCCTGAACGATCGGAGTCCCGTGTCGATCGACCCAGAGGCATCTGCCGTCCAATCCCTCCGGAAAATAGTGCATAAATGCACGGGGGTGATGCCTATGCATAAGGGAATTAAGTTTTTTTCGGATGCATCGATCTTCATTCGTCACTGCTCGAAACTTCAGTGCATTCAGTTCGGCCCTGGACGGGATGATTGCGCACACATTGCGGATGAGTTCGTTGAGACGAACAAATATCTTGCTGCCGTTGTTTGCTATGACGAACTGCTGCGTGCGTATTTTGACTAAGGATTGGAAGATGGCTACAACGCTGAAGGATGTTGCGAAGGCGACTGGGCTCTCGACGACCACTGTTTCTTTGGTCCTTAATGGGAAACCCCACCGTATTTCTGAGGAAAAATGCAAACTGGTCGAGGATACAGCCAAGAAAATGGACTATCACCCGAATAAATTTGCCGTCGGTTTGGTAAAAAACATTACGAAGACCATCGGTCTCATTATTCCGGATATCACGAATGTATTCTTCTCGGAGATTGTAAAGGGACTTGAAGACAAGCTTCACGAAAATGAGTACAACCTGATGCTCGGCAACTCCAATGACAAGCACCGTTTGGAACTGTCTTCCGTCAATATGATGAATACTCAGATGGTTGATGGTTTGGTTATGATCATGTCATCGGAAACCTTGGGGGAGAAAGAGAGACAGACGCTCTCGGCACTCAGAAAGATGAATCGGCCGGTCGTTCTCATCGATTGCTTTAACGAACCTGGCGGGTTCAGCACTGTTTCGATCGACAACTACAAAGCTTCTTATATGGCCGTGGAATACTTGCTCTCACTGGGACATCATCGGATTGCATGTATTTGTGGTCCGTTGGGGCTCAAGACGAATGACGATCGTTTGCGCGGCTACACGACAGCGCTGGAACAGCATGGGGTTTCCTATGACCCGGCGCTGATTGTTGAAGGGGATTTTCGTTACCGTAGCGGCTATGCCTCCATACCTGTTCTTCTCCCAAAGGCTCCCACTGCGATTCTCTGTTTGAATGACATGATGGCATACGGTGCGATCAATGCCTTGAAGGATCAGGGAGTTGAAGTTCCGGATGATATCTCCGTTATGGGGTTTGACGATATCTTTTTCTCACAGATTATCGCCGTTCCGCTGACCTCTATCCGTCAGCCGGCATATACTATGGGGAATAAAGCAGGGGATCTCATCCTGCAGGAGATTTCTCGTCACACAAAACCTCGGCGTGTGATTCTTGATCCCACCATCGAGATTCGAAAAAGCACACAAAAACTTAGAGAAGCGGGAGGAAAGCCGGAATGATTGCCGTGATTGGTTCCAACAACATGGATTTAATCTCCTATGTACAGCGAATGCCGGAGCCGGGCGAGACGCTTGCAATGAAGGATTTTTCGATCGCGTATGGCGGGAAAGGTGCCAACCAAGCTGTGGCTGCTGCACGTATGGGAGCGGATATTCTGATGCTGACTGCTGTCGGCACGGATGTTTTCGGACAGGATATCGATGTACATTTGCGTGCAGAGGGAATCCGAGGAGATTACATAAAGCACGTTGATGCTCCCAATGGAACCGCCAGCATCTGGGTGGATGATACGGCACAAAATCGCATTCTGATCCATAAGGGGGCGAATGCCCTGCTCAATGTTCAAGATATTGAGCGTGCAGCAGAGGATTTGCGGAAGTGTTCGATGATTATTCTGCAGTTAGAAGTCGACTACGATGTCGTTTATCATGCTGTTTCCTTTGGTCGGGAGCATGGTGTACCTATTTTGCTTAATCCGGCGCCTGCCAGCACGGAACTGGATATGGCACGTATCTCTTGCTGTGACTTTTTCATGCCGAATGAGACGGAGTTGGAGATTCTCACGAACCATGTGGTCGACACGATGGATGCCATCCAGGAGGCGGGAGCAATTCTGCTTGCACAGGGGATGAAAAATGTTATTGTAACACTCGGTTCAAAGGGCGTTCTTTGGCTGCATGCAGGTGGAGCTGAATTGATTCCAGCATTTGTGGTAGAGGCAGTGGATACGACCGGTGCGGGAGATTCCTTTATTGGATGCTTTGCTGCCGTGTATGAACGGGAGAAAAATGTCAGAGATGCACTTCGGTGGGCGAATGCGTTTGCTGCATTGGGGGTACAGAAGCGAGGTGCGCAGTCATCATATCCAACCCGCGGAGATGTGGAGCAATTTATCACGGGAGGGCGGTACGGAGTCTCTCAAAAATATGGAATCACTGATAAAATAGTCCGTCAGATTGGTGTAGATTCTTCGGCTGAATAAGGAGGAAAACTGGACGCAGAGTAGTGTTCTGTGGAGGGGGCTCCATCGGAGTGCAGGAAAAAAGATGTACCAAGAGAGCAAGCTGAATTTATCAGCGTTTCCTAACGCGGGGCTGTACGTCGAAGCTGAAAAGCTTCGACGTACAGCCCCTTCTTGATTCAGTGCAGCATGGAGCGAAAATTTTTGAAAAATGCACGACAATAAGCAGAAATACAATAAGGGGATAACGAAAAATTATCAATTATAATTTTTCTTTGATAAAGGGGGGGATGAGATGAAGAAGCTGCTGCACTTGTGCATGGCGTTTGTACTGCTTGCGCTCGCCGGCGGCTGTGGCGAGAACCGCGCAGACGAGGATCACGGAGTGCGGATTGTCTATGGGTCGAGAGACTACGATCAGATCAATCCTCTTCGGAACGAGTACGGAGTGATCGACCAGCTGCTCTTTGACGGGGTGATGCGGCGGGATGCGACGGGGGCGACAGTGCCGGGGCTGGCGGCGTCGTACGAATACGATCCGGAGACCTATACCTATGTATTCCGACTGCGTGACGACGTGTTCTGGCACGACGGGAAGCCGCTGCGTGCGGCGGATGTGAAGTTCACCATCGAGGCGATCCGAGATTCGCTGACGGACTCGCTCAATACGCAGAACTTCGAGGATGTGCGTGAGATCACCGAGCTCGACGACAAGACCGTGCGCATCCGCCTGTCTGCGCCGAACACAGCCTTCCTCGACTACATGGTACAGTCGATCCTGCCCGCACATCTCTTGGCGGGGCGGGATCTGCGGACGACAGGATTCTTCCACAATTTTGCCCGCATCGAGATCGTCCATGCTGTAGCGGAGCAGCTGTGCGCCGCCGGTATCCACTGTACGGTGGAGACCCCGGCGCAGATTGACTGGGGCGGGCAGATGGCGTATCTCGTCGGCTGGGGCAGCCCGCTCGATGCGGACGTACATACCTACAAGGTGTTTGCGACAAACGGGAAAGTGAATGTGGGCCGCTACTCGAACGCACGCGTCGATGAATATCTCATGGCGGCGCGGCGTACGAGCAACCCCGATGAGCGGATGCGGCTCTACGGACTCTTTCAGGAGGAGCTGGCAAAGGATCCGCCCTATGTGTTCCTCTGCTACATCGATGCCGTCTACGTGGCGAACGCACGCATACACGGCATCGCGGAGGACAACCTGCTCGGACATCGCGCCATCGGCTTCTTTGGGAATGTGAACGAGTGGACGGTGGAGTAGGGGCGCACGGATATATTCAGGGATTCTTTAGGAATCGCTGATAAAACAGTCCTGCAGATTGGCGTAGATTTTTTCGTCCGAACAAGGAGACAAACCTAACGCTGCAGGGGCTATGTGGAGGATTCTAGGGCACAGTGCGGGCAAAAAAGATGCGCTAAGATGGCGCGGCTGAATTTATCAGTGCTTCCTTATGTTCTTTAGCCGCCGAATCCGAACAGGCTGCGCAATCTCTGTCCGAATGATTTTTGCAGTGCCGCATCGAGCGGGATGGCGCGGTGCAGGAACGGCGAGCCGACGCGTTTGACCGCGACGGGCGGCGTGCGCACCGTGTGCTCCGTCGACATCGCCCGCGGATGGGACGGCGCACGCGTGGCGTAGCGCTCCTCCTTGCCATAGCGGTAGAAGAGTGCGGCGGCTTTGCCTGTCTGTCCGTTCACCGCGATGCGCATCTGGCGCGCCGCCTCGCCATCCTCCGCGCGCCGATCCAGATAGTAGACGGGCAGGAGGAACGTCGCACTCTTGTGCCTCCGGAAATCCCTGCCCCAGAGTATGATTTTCGCCTTTGTCAGCGCGAAGCCGTCCTTCAGATCCGTGACAAGCCGCTCTGCGAGGATGTTGTCGATCACCTCTGTACGCGCGACGTTGTTTGCCATAGATGCGACGCGGAAGAGTCCCTCGGCAAACGCGGGATCGAACGGAACCACTGCGCCGAAATCCCATGGGTCGAGGCGGTCGAGCAGATGGATGTCGTAGAGCGTCGTGTCGGGACACGCCCAGTTGACAATCTCCTCATACGCCTCGAAATCGCCGCGATTGCTGTGGACGGACATCTTGACGCTGAGATCGGCGAGCGAGAACGGGATGTAGACCGTCGTCATCTCGGTGCGGATACGCCGCTCGATGTCCTGATTTGCAAACTCCTGCGGGAACTGTTGTGCGAGCACGCGCGCCGCGTTCTGCGCCTGCGTCATCGTGATGACGAACGGAATCGCCTTCTCTGGCATTCTCCGCGCCGACGCCCATGATGAACTCACGCCGATATGCGCCGGGGCGTACGAGCTGCTCGTCCTCGAACGTATTGTTGCAGTAGTCGCACGTAAAGAAATGCTGCGTCGAATCCCCCGTGAACTCGCCGCCGCAGAAGGGGCAGACGAACGTGAGCCGGCAGACACCCGCAAACGCATCCGCCGTTGTATCGTCCCAGAGAGCCAGCTTATCTGCAACGCTGTTCTGGCGGTATCTCTGACTCAGCACACGCGCGTCGTGCGGATCAACCCCCGTCATTACCTCGACGTGACCGAGCTTCATCGCGCCATCTATGATCTGTACCGGCTTGTGACGGAACGTGATCGGCGACGCCCAAAACTCCGGCGCCTCCCTCCACGGAGCCGACGTGCCGCAGAATGCACAGACATACGCCGCTGCCTTTTGGTCGGAGTACATCGCTCCGCCGCAGCTGCGGCACTGGATCGCGCAAACCTCCTCGGGCATGAGACTCACCTGCCTTTCGATGGATGAAAGATTGAGAGAATCCGATTGAGTTTATCTTACCATGAAAATGGTCGCTTGTGACCTGTTGTAAATGACAGGTTTTTGAAAATATTGGCGTTCCTTGTGCTATACTGTGCATATCAAACAGATAGGAGTGATGATCTTGGAGACGAACACATCGCAGAATGAGATGGTCTATTTCGTGGGTGATATTACGACGCTCGCCTCAGATGCCATCGTAAACGCGGCGAATCGGAGCCTCCTCGGCGGCGGTGGCGTTGACGGAGCGATTCATCGGGCGGCGGGCAGAGAACTCCTCGCGGAGTGCCGTACGCTCGGCGGCTGCGAGACGGGCGCGGCAAAGATCACGAAGGGATATCGTCTGCCCGCGCGTTACGTGATTCATACGGTCGGCCCCGTCTACAGCGGCAGTGCATCCGATGCACAGCTCCTGCGCTCCTGTTATCGGAACTCCCTCGACCTCGCACGGGAACACGGGCTGCATAGCATCGCCTTCCCTGCCATCTCGACCGGCGTCTACGGCTACCCAAAGGAGGCGGCGGCAGAGATCGCACTCATGACGATTCGGGCGTGGTTTGACGCACACCCCGATGCGGGCATGCGCGTGACCATCGTGAGCTTCAGCGCGCAGGATGATGCGATCTATCAGAATCTACAGAGGGGACTTGGGCAATCATAGACAGGGTGAAATGAGATGAGGGAATACGAATGAATATGATCACAGCTGACATATCTGCAAGTTGTAAAATATGCTGAATACTATGAAAAGAAAATAGCCTAATAGTTGAATCAGTTGAAGGCGTTGTGCATCAAAAAAGGCTGTCACACGTTGATGCGAGTGCAACAGCCTTCGGTTATGGCTCCCTAGAGGGGCATGTATAAACCATCCGATTGACGGATGATGTGATTATCTGGCGGGGTTGCAAGGAGTCGAACCTTGCCATAGCGCTTTGCTATTTTGAAAAGTGCAGCCTCTTTCGACTACTGCTCCCATTATTGGCATTAACCCCGCAATGCGCTATCATACCCCGCCAATAAAGTACAAGCCGTCATAAGAAATCCTCCGATCAGAACAAACATCTTCTTGAGCCTTGTTTTACAAGTAGGATAAACCTGAATGACCAAGGTGGTTAGAAATGACGTGATGGAGCTGAAATTCCCAAGATCCGCTACACTTAAAAATACTTTTTTGTTATAATATCATATAAAAGACAAAAAGTCAATAGGTTTGCAAGAGTGACTGATTGTGGTAAAATACATTTGTTATAGATTAGGAAGGTGAGCAAAGGCATGAGCATTTTTGCGGGGAATGATTTCTTGCGAGATGCGCTGCTGCAGCTCCTTCGCCGTCATTTTCCCAATGGGTATCGGCTCAATTCGCCGATTGCAATGCGGCAGCTGCGTGAACGCTGGCGGGAAGATCATGGTGGTGAGGAGCTGCTGGCATCGGATCATGCTGTGCGTGCACAGATTGCTGCGTTCACCATACAGGACGGGCAGATGGCATTTCTGATTCCTCGCGATGTCTTGGACTGGCTGCAGTTTATTGTTACGACTTATCTCGGAAAGTCGCAGGTCATCTTCTATGAGGTGTTTTTCGCACGCCATCAAAAGGAGTTGAGCGATGCGCATATATTTAGCGAATCCATCTTGATTGCTGTCTTGCGGCAATTATTCCCCGACCTGCACTACGAAAAAATGTACTTTGGGAAGCGGGATGGTACTCTTTTTGATGTAATCACAGACGACATAATAGCGATCTGGGGTGATAAGATACTGTGGACGTATGAGGAACTGGCGGATCGGCTCTATATCCCCTATGACAAAATCAAGCAGACATTGGGGGCGCGTGGTGAGTTCCTGCGGGTGTCGAACGAGACGTATACGCATGTTTCGCGTGTTGCAATCCGTGATGAGGTGAAGGTTCGGCTGCGCGAAAAGGCGGAAGAGCTTTCGGCACAGCAGCCGTTCTGGAGCATCAAGGAACTGCCCATCGATGATGTTCTCGCCGAGAACTATGAACTCGAGACGGAGAGCTGTTCCGCGATTTATGATGCGATTTATGCGATCTGTCTGGCGGATTATTACGATAAAAAAGGTGTCACCGTGACGCAAAAAGGGCATTCATCAGTGGCGGAGGGGCGGAAAATGTCGGCGATTGACCGAATGCGTGCGTTCTGTCGTGAGCGAGATGTCTGTACGTTGTCGGAGATGCAAGAATATGCGAAAACGATCGTAAAAGAAACAAGACATTTTTCCATGTGCGCGGCTGCAGATAGTATGATTCGCGTCGAAGTAGAGCGATATGTTGCAGATAAATATGTGGATTTTGATATTCCGGGAACGGATGCTGTTCTTACAGAATTTGTAACAGGTGAGTATCTTCCGTTGAAATCCTTTTCCACGTTTGGTCGTTTTCCGTCATGTGGGCAGCCGTGGAACTTATTCTTGCTTGAAAGCTATTGCCGACGATTTAGTCGACAATTTCGTTTTGATGTCCCTTATCCGAATACAAGATGCGCAGGTACTGTTATAAAAAAATCATGCGAGTTGGATTACAATAATTTGCTCGTGGATGCAGTGCGTCGTGCAAATATCGAATTGAAACTAGAAGAGGTGGGGACATTTCTTTGTGATTCTGGTTATGTCGGTAAGATGCCCATTGAGCGACAGCTAAATGAAATCATCAAATTAGCGAAGGTGAGGGGTTGAAATTTATTCCTATACGTATGATGACGAGACGGGGGGCCTGCTGTTAAACTCCTCACCGACGAAGATGTCCAAGGAGCCTCGTCCTGTATATGCTGCCGAGCTGGATGTTTTGGGATTTGATGCGTATTGGAAGTATGCACATCAGAATGAGTTGCCCTATCTCTGGGCAGAGGCGAATTGCTACTACTACCGTGGGCAGATGGTTGCAAAGCTCAAGGGCGGCGATGTCTATACCGCACCGCAGATTGAGCTGATGCCGGATGAGAACGGCGACCTACTTCTTCCGAAAGGCGCGGAGCTCATCTGTGTGGATGTCCCTCGTATGGTCGCGAAGAATCGTGAGATGCTGGAGTTGATCGAGCAGACAACGGTGAAGAAGATCGTCGCGGTTTATGAGAAGTACCGAGCGAAGCTGGATTGTTTTCATGTTGCGTTCTCGGGAGGGAAGGACAGCTGTGTTCTGCTTGATCTCGTGAAAAAGGCACTGCCTCAGGGCAGCTTTGTTGTTGTATTCGGAGATACGGGGATGGAGTTCCCAGACACCTACGCGCTCGTCGATCAGGTAGAGGCGGAGTGCAAAGCCGAGGAGATACCGTTCTATCGGGCTGCCTCGCATTTTACACCCGCCGAGTCATGGAATCTCTTTGGTCCCCCATCGCGTACACTTCGCTGGTGCTGCTCGGTTCATAAGAGCACACCACAAGTGTTGAAATTAAGAGAAATTACCGGTAAGAACGACTATCGAGGTTTGGCTTTTGTTGGCGTGCGTGCACATGAAAGTGTTCGGCGGGCTGGATACCAATACTTCATTGATGGGGATAAAACACGAGGTCAGTATGGTTTTTTTCCATTACTAGAATGGACTTCAGCAGAGCTTTTCCTCTATATTTACACGTATGATATTTCTGTTAATGAGGCATATAAAAAAGGAAATTCCAGAGCAGGGTGTTTGGAGTGTCCTCTATCCAGTGGCTCAAGTGAATTTATTCGTCATACGGTATATCGGCAAGAAATTGCTCCATATTTCGATATTATTGAGAAAACGAGAGAAACGACATTTTCTCAAGAGGGGTTTCGAGATTTTATCAATCGAGGAGATTGGAAGCATCGGACAGATGGGCGCTTTATCGAGGGCGTCAAAAAAAAATATATAGAGGAAACAAAGGCGGGCGTTACCCATATAACAATTACAGGGGCTTTGTCTGACTGGAAAGAGTGGATGAAAACACTGGATTGGGATATTCCGTATACTGTTGAAGAGGGGAAGAATAGTTATACGATTTCTGTAGCAGAGCAGATACTAAAGAGCAACCCGTCAAAAGCGAAGATTTTTCGGCAAGTCTTTCGCAAAGCGGCATATTGTTCGTCTTGTACGGTTTGTGCCGGGCACTGCAGACATGGATGTATATCGTTTGCAACAGGCAAGGTCAAGATAGCAGACTGCAAGCATTGTATGGCGTGCCATGATATACCAGGCGGCTGCTTAATATATGATTCGTTGAAGATACCGACTGGAGGCGGAAACGTGAGATCAATTAACTCACTAGGGGCGCATAGTCCTAAGACGGAGTGGTTGGAGGCATTTTTCCAAGGAAAGGATGATTTTTTCAATGAAAACGCCTTGGCAGCACCTCAGTTATTAAAATTCAAGCTCTTTCTACATGATGCCGGATTGATTGATAAAGTACATCTTACGGAATTTGGCGAACTGATTTGTGATATTGGATGGAGCACAGAAATTGCGTGGGGACTAATACTAACCAATTTAGCGGCAGAGAATCCCCAGCTTTCTTGGTATATCAAAAAAATGGAGATTGGCGCGAGCTATTCGAGAAAAAATTTGATAGATATGCTGCAAATTGAGGGGCTGAAGGAACGTCCTTCCGAGCTGGTAGCTACTGCTTATCGCAGAATTGTCTCCACGCCCCTCGGCACTGTCCTAAACTTTGGCTATGTGTCGGAGGGGGGGAGTCTCTGCCGAACGAAATGTGTGCTTTCGGATGCGCGTGTGTTCCTCTATGGGCTGTTTAAGTTCGCGGAGAAATGCAGCGACTATAAGGCGTTCACGCTCTCGACGCTGCTCAATGACACAATTGAGCGCGACGGTATCAGTCCGACGCGGATCTTCGGTGTGACGCGCGAGGAGGCAGAGCCGATGCTGCGGGGGCTTTCGGCGAAGTACCCGGATTTCATTGATGTGTCCTTTACGCATGATTTGGAAAAGATCACGCTGGCAGAGGATAGGAGTTCCGCAGATGTATTGGAACTCTTCCGCACCGAGGAGGTCTGAGGAAATGGCACAGGGAATGTATCGCACATATTTTGACTTTGACGAGAACTATTTTCCTCAGATAACGGACTCCTCGATTCGGGACTCGGAGAATCTGTGGCTGAAAACCTATCCACATGAGAAGTTTCTGGAACTGTTGAAAAAGATGGAGCGCGTGATGGCGCGGCAGGAGAAACGCTCGGTGTGGATCTCAGGCGCATACGGCACGGGCAAGTCGCAGTGCGCCTATACGCTCAAGAAGATTCTCGATGTATCAGAGTCGGAACTACGCGCCTACTGGGAAGACTATAAGGCACTTGCGCATGAGCGTGATTTGCTTGGTAAATTGCTTGGACACAAGCAGGCAGGCAATGGCATCGTAACGGTGTACCGCTACGCGGGTACGCCGCATTCGACACGCGATCTGCTCTTTGCCGTGCAGGAGAGTGTGCAGGCGGAGCTCCATGCGCGTGGTCTTTACGAAGGAGAGCATACGCTCAAGGAGAGTGTCATCGCATGGCTGGAAAAGGATGACGCAAACAAGGGGTTCGTCGATAGCAAGCTACAGCAGCCGCAATGGACAGCATCGTTCGGCGGGATGATGGTCGACGATATTGTCGCACGCCTGCGGGAGGGCGATGAGGTGCGTGACCTCATGGAACGCATTACGCGATTCTCCAACGCCGAGGGCTTTACCATGATGCAGCTCGATGTTGACCGTCTGATTGCGTGGTTGACGGATGTCATTGAGCAGAACAATATCAAACTCGTCTTTATCTGGGATGAGTTCTCGGATTATTTCCGCGTGAATCGTGGGAGTTTGGCAGATTTTCAAAAGCTGGCGGAGCTCGTGAATGCAAAGCCGTTCTTCTTCGTTCCTGTAACGCATGAGACGGATCATCTCTTTACGCAGGCAGATGAGACGTGGAAGAAGACGCGCGACCGCTTCATCGATGTCGGGATTACGCTGCCGGACAATATCGCGTTTGATCTCATCGGCGCGGCGTTTCAACCGAAAGCTGCGGCAGAGCAGGACTGGGCGGAGGTGGAGGGCGATCTCAATGGTCGTCTTCATGAGTCGCGGCGTCGTGTGATGGATGTTGCGGGCATCACGTCGGAGGATGTGATCCGAAATATCATGCCTCTGCATCCGATGACGGCTCTGGTTCTCAAACATATTGCGTCCTCGTTCCAGTCGAACCAGCGCAGTATGTTTGATTTTATCAAGTCGGTTGGAGATGAGCAGGTCAAGGCATTCCAATATTTCATTGATCATACGGGTCCGTATGACGAGCATCCTCTGCTGACGGTGGATCAGCTCTGGGATTTCTTCTATGTGCGCGGAAAGGCAGATCTGGCAACCCATATCCGCATGATTCTGGACACCTATGAGCAGCAGAAGGATTTGCGTGAGGAGCAGCAGACGGTGCTCAAGGCGATTTTGATCCTGCTCGCGGTGGATAAGCAGCTGGGCGGCAGCATCGAACTTCTGCACGCGACGGATCAGAATCTCTCCTATGTGTTTGAGGGGGATGATGATCTGGGCTCTCGTGCTGCCGCGATTGCACAGTCTCTCAAGACGCAGGGGATTTTGATCCAAACGTCGCGGCAAAAGGGAGGACCGACGTATGAGTTGGCACTGCTCAGTGGTGATCAGGGGAAGATCGAGCAGTACAAGGAGGGGCTGCGCAAGACAAAGACGGATAAGCTGGTGGAGACGGGGAATCTGGGCAAGATCCTGACACTCCACCCCGAGGGGTTGAAGCCGCGCTTCCTGAGCAGTCTCGGCAGCATTCAGACGGTGACGGCCGATAACTTTACCCGTATTATCAATGGGATGGAGAAGTCGGAGGAGGCGTGGCGTTTTCAAGCCGTCCTTGCCTTCGCCAAGGACGATATGGAGGCGGCTGCTTTCCGTTCCAAGATCAAGGACACAGCACGTGATCCGAAGTATGGGCATATCATTTTTATCGATGCACTGAGCACGCCGCTTGGAGCGGACGATTTCGAGAAATACGTGGAATACTCCGCAATGGCGGAATACTATCAGGGGAATAATCGGACGGCGGCCGATCAGCAAGCAAGACATGCGAACGCTGTACTGGAGCAGAGCTGGAAGAACCGTATCTACAGCGGTCGCTTTATCGTATATACGGCACAGCAGCCGGACGGAATCTCTCTGACGCAGGCAAGTGAGGTGTCCGGCGTTCTTAAAGCGATTGTGCTGCGTCAATTTCCGAACGCATTTGATGTTGAGAAGACAACCACGGAAGGGTATTATAAGACAAATGCGCTAAAGCCATCGGCACTCGCCGGCATCAATGGTGTAGTGTCAGGTACGATCAAGGATGCGGACAATCGCGTCTTGTCCGAGGTGTGGACGCTCCCCGACTATTGGCAGAGAGCAGAGACGAAGAGTCTTCCCATCTCTGTGATCAAGAGGGATCTGGAAGCTCGCATCGCTGCCCAATTCTCTCAGGCGGGGCAGATCGGCGTTGCCGAGCTATGCGATGTGCTCCTGTCGGAGTATGGGATGCCTCCGTGCAATCTCACGGCGTTCATGCTCGGTTTCCTGTTGCGTCCATACGCAGGCGATCCCTATCGCTACGGCGATGCGGCGGGCAGCTCGGGGGCGATGACTGCCGAGAAGCTGAAAGAGATGCTGGGGGACTGTATTGGCGATCTGGCAAAGGGAAAGACACCGCAGGATACCTTTATCGTGGAGATGACGGCAGAGGAGCGCGCCTTTTATGAGATCACGCAAAAGGCGTGGGGGCTATCGGAGGCAAGCTGTACGTCTGTGGCGCGGGTCTCCATTGGCATCCAAAATCGCATGAAGGAATGGCAGCTGCCGCTTTGGTGTCTCGCGTATGTGGCAGAGGAGAATCTGTTCGCTGTTGTTGAGTTGTATTCCCTTCTGCAGCAGAAAGAGGGGCGCGAGGCACACGGCATCATGATGACGCTTGGCAGTTCTCCACAAGAACATCCCTCGTTGGCGGATGAGCTGAAAGCACTGCTCTGTGTGGAACGGCTGGAGGAGGGGATGAATCTCTTCCTGAAATCCTTTGCCGATGGTGAACTCCTGCATCTTGCGGATGAACTTGGGCGACGCGGTCAGCTGCTCCAAGATATACGACACAAGTTTTCACAGAAGTACGCCTGTCTTTGGAGCAAGGAGACGGGGGAGGAACTCCTGCGGGAACTCTGCACCGAGTACCGCGCGGTTCGCGCGACGAATCGGGTGCTCAATGCGCAGCTTCAGGAGTGGACTGCGGCGCGTGCGGCGTGGAAGGAGCGCCTGAGCTTCCTGCGTATCTCGGCAGAACTTCTGGCGGAGCAGTCCGAAGCGTTTGCGAAGACGAGGCATATTCTCCAACTGTTGGCGAAGGGCGGCGATGTCCTGCCCGAGCATGTGCGTGACTTTGTTTCGCTGATGGAACAGTATGGTGCCGAGATGGAGCAGGTGCTCGGCGAGGAGGATGTGTTCTTTGCCAAGGCGTATGCTCCCTATCTGGATGGGCTTTCAGAGGCAGAGCGGAAAACGATACGGAGCAAGGTGGAGCAGGGGCTTTTCCTCAAAACGAAAACCCACTGCAATGAGGCGGTACGTTCCTGTGCGGAGGAATATCGGCGCAGTCAGCTCAAGGAACAGCTGCGCGATCTCTGGAAGAAGAAAACGGGCTCGCTCACTCCGCGCAAATGGTCGGAGCAGTACCAAACGCCTGTACTTGCCTGCGTGGGGGCGGATGAATACGATGCGGCGCAGCGTGTATTCTCCTATATTGACCATCGCGACGGCAAGGACGAGGAACTGAAGGCGGCGATTGCCTTTTTGGAGAAGGCGGATTTTATCACGGTGCTTTCGGATGGGGCACAGAGAGATGCGGCATTCCGCAAAAATGTCATCGGGAAGTATGCGGGACTCCTGACTGATTTGCCGGTAGTACGTGAAAAACTGACTGCACTCGGTATCTCTCCGTATGACTGGAGGGGGCATCTACGCGTTGAGGAAAAACTGAAGCAGCTTGCCAAGGCGAGCTATGATGCAGGTGGTTCATCCAAGGTGCTCTTGAAGATCGACAGCATGGACGATGCAACGCTCAAGGCATATTTGAAGCGCCTTGTGGCAGATAATATGACGGTCGGGATGGAGATTCTGGAAAACTCGTAAACGGGAGTGAAATGCAATGATGCCGGATTTGACAGCTGTCGAGCGATATTTGCAGGACAGGGAGCGAACGCCGTTCTTCCTCTTTGCGGGGGACTCGGTCTATGCGCAGCTGCGCCACAGGCTGCAAGGTCTGGGGCTTCATTTGCTTACGCTGAGTTCGCTTTCCTCTGAGGAGGATCGGCTGCCGCTTCCCGATGACATTGTTACGACCATCAAAACGAAGGTGCAGAGCGGTGAGAAGATCCTCCTCATCGGCTTGGCGGAGTATCTCGCCCTGTGTGGGGAGGCGGCGGCGCGCCGTCTCTTTTCCCGTCTCAAGTCGATGCCCTGTGGGGATGGTGCTGCTCTATTGCTGCTGCGCGGATTTTTCCGTTATGCGTCGGAGCTGTCCGAGGATCCCCGTATCGCAAACGGTGAGCGTCGCTTGGCACTGCGGCGCAGTGCTGAAGATGCGGCGGAGGACTCTGTGCTGGGGATGGATGTCTCCCTGAGCGTATTGCCGCCGGAGATTCCTGTGGAGGTGGGAATACACGGTGCACGGTCTTTGCTGGCGGCATTGGAGCAGGGCCGCGACGGCGCTCATATCGTACAAAGTCGGCAGAGTTTTCCCCATGCGCTCCTTCGTGTTCATCATGTGAGGGATGCGTTTGGGGTGATTTCGCATTTTTGTGAGGAATTTGCCCCCCTGCGTTCCTGCGGGACGGAGGCGGAATGGCAGCGGCTCTTGCAGGAACTCTCCAAGGAACAGTGGAAGATGTCTGCCGTGTTCGCGCACTACGGACTGCACGGAGATTTGGCACAGCTTTTTCATGAGCGAACCAATGCCTCTGACTTTGATACATGGTTGTATTTTATTGCCCTGCGGCTGGCAGGGGAGGATCTCGCGAAGAAGCATCCCTATCTTTTCTTTGCCGCACAGCAGGCGGAAAGTGCAGCAGGACTTCGTACGGCGGTTATTCATGCCATCTCAAATATTTCACTTCAAAATCCGGAGTTTCAGAAGCTGTATCAGGAGCGGAAACGTCTCCTGCGCAACTGCTCCGAGGCAGAAATGGCGGAGTTTGTGCGGAAAAATCGCAGGATTCGCGCAGAGCGCATCTATCGTTTGACGGATCTGACGGAGATGGAGCGCGAGGATATGATCGCGGCTCTTTCGCATGATGCAGATGATGGCTACGATGACTGGAAAAATTGTGGAATTTTGCAAACGGTCTATCCTTCGCTCTATGCCTATGCCTCCGACTACGTGTTCAAGGATTGTGTGCGGGCGGCGGAACTGACGGAGTATTTCATTGCCTACAAGCGGCAGAAACTCAGCAACTGCCTGGAAGAGGCGTTCCTATCTAAAGTGGATGCGCTTGCTGCGGCGCGGATTTATAATGAGCTTCCTGCGCGTGAGTCACTGTTGGATGGTGTTCCGCAGGAGGGAACGCATCTCTTTTGGCTGGATGCGCTCGGCGTGGAGTATCTTGCTCTGATTGGGTCGTTTAGCAAACAGCTCGGATTGAAGATACGGGTGCAGGTGGGGCGTGCGATGCTCCCGACGATTACCTCGGTGAATCGGGCGTTTTACGCGCAATGGCAGGGCAGCAAAGCGGCAAGCAAGCGACTGGATGATCTGAAACATGGAGAAGAGAGCCGCTATAACTATACGCTGGAGAAGCATCCCATCCACCTTGCGAAAGAAATTGATGTGATTGAAGAAATACTGCGTGATGCTGCGACGCAGCTTGCGGCGGGGAAGTGTCGCAGGTTTGTCATTGTGAGCGATCACGGGGCCTCTCGTCTGGCGGTGCGCAGGGAGAAGGAGGAGAAGTACGAGACGGATACGAAGGGGGAGCATTCGGGGCGGTGTTGCCGTATGTTTCCGAACTATGCACATGATTTGCCTTTTGCAACGGAGGAGGGCGACTACCTCGTACTTGCCGACTATGGCAGGTTCAAGGGCAGCCGTAAGGCGAGTGTGGAGGTACACGGCGGCGCATCGTTGGAAGAGGTGCTTGTGCCGCTCATCACATTGGAGCGTGCCGATGGGCAGACGGTTCATGTGAGCCTTGCGGATGAAAATGTGTTTGTAGATCGTAAGACCGGGATTTGTCTCGCTCTTTTTGCCGATGCGCCGATCAACACATTGGGGATCGTTTGGCAAGGTAAATTTTATGCGGGGCAAATGCAGGATGCCCAGCATTTCGTGGTGCAGATTCCCGATCTTACGCACGCCGGCACGTACACCCTTGCGGTGTATGAGGGGGATACTCCCCTGAATGTGCTTGTGGTAGAGGCGCAGAGCAAAGGGATGAAGATGAACGATGGTTTTGACTTCTGATGTGAAGAGGGGAGGTTATGTTGATGATCGATAAGCTCAAAAATGCCTTTGATGAGATGATTGTTTACAAGGATTTGAAGAAGAGCAGTTTTCTTTCGGCACTCGGACTTCCTTCTTTTCTCCGCGATTGGCTATTGAAGCGGTTTGCAAATGCGGCTGGTGTATTCGACGCAGAGGAACTTGCGAACTTCGTGCATCGCTTTTTGCCGCGAAAGGAGGAATGGACGGCAATCAAGAGCCGCATTGTGATCGAGCGGGAGCAGGTAAAGCTGCTTGCACGTATTTCGATCGATATTGATATTAAGACGGGCGCGGTGTCCTTTTCTTTGCCGGACTTTGGGCTGATGAGCAAGGAGACGTTGATCGAGGATCATGTCTGGCAGGATTGCAAGGATGAACTCGTTGCGGCGCGTGAGACGTGGGGGATGGTGGAGCTGGGCTACCGTCCACCGGTTGGAAAGTCGGTACAGGACAAAGGGAAAATCAAACTCGTCGCATTTAAGAGCTTCTGCCCCTATACAATTGATTTAGACTACTATAAGGACGCACGACGGGACTTCACAACCGAAGAATGGATGGATGTGCTGCTGGGGGCGGTGGACTACAACCCCGCAGGGTATGCGAGCGAGGAAGAGAAGCTGACGATGCTGACACGGCTCCTCCCCTTTGCCGAAAAGAAGTTGAACCTCATCGAACTCGCACCGAAGGGGACGGGGAAATCCTATCTGTTTGGGCGCGTAAGCCGCTTTGGCTGGCTGGCGAGCGGTGGCGTGATGAGCCGTGCAAAGATGTTCTATGATGTGGCACGGCGACAGGACGGGCTTGTGACGAATCATGATTTTGTGACGCTGGATGAGGTGCAGACGATCACGTTCCCCGATGTGGATGAGATGCGCGGTGCACTCAAGTCCTTCTGTGAGAATGGATACTGCAATATCGGAACGCATCGCGTGGATGGGGATGCCGGTGTGATTCTCTGCGGAAATATCAAGAAGGAGGTCATGGACCAGGATGGCTATGGCAATATGTTTGAGGAACTGCCGAAGGTGTTCCACGAGTCGGCTCTGATCGAGCGCTTTCATGGATTTATCAAGGGGTGGAATATCCCGCGTATGAAGGAGGATCTGAAGGTCTCCGGCTGGGCGATGAACTCGGAGTATTTCTCGACGATTCTTCATCAGCTGCGCGATGATTTGTCTTATCGCGCCATCGTGGATGAGATCGTGGAGGTGCCAGAGGAAGCCGATACGCGCGATACGGAGGCGATCAAGCGCATTGCAACGGCATATATGAAGCTGCTCTTCCCACATATCCGCACGGCGGCAGATGTCAATGTGCGCGAGTTTGATCGCTACTGCCTGCGGCGGGCACACAAGATGCGCGATACGATCAAGATACAGCTGGGCGTTCTGGATATCGAGTACAGGGGCAAGGATGTACCGAAGCTGCGGCTGCGGGAGATATAGAAGATGGCGCAGGAGAAGTTTTGTCGGGAATGTGGAAATCCTTTGTCAAAGGATGAGATCGGTCTAACGAAGAAGCTGCTGGATATGAAGGCAAAGGATTTCTTTTGCTTTTCATGCCTTGCGGAATACCTTGAGGTGGAGGAGGAGTTCCTTCGGGAGAAGGTCGAAGAGTTCAGAGATGAGGGCTGTACGTTGTTTTGAAGAAGGGAGACGCTTCGCGAGGATAGGAAGCGTCTCTTCTTGTTTTGTGAAGTTGGTGAATAAACGGATGATATATGCAGATCATGCGGCGACGACCGCGCTCTCAGAGAGAGCTCTTGCTGCCGCTATGCCTTTTTTTCGAGAGAGCTATGGGAATGCATCGAGTGCCTATTCGTTTGGCAAGCAGGCGAGAAAAGCCGTCGAGCGGGCGCGTGAACAGGTGGCGTGCGCTGTTGGGGCGCACGCGGCGGAGATCGTATTTACGGCGGGTGGCTCAGAGGGGAACAATACGGTTCTGCGTGGTGTGGTGGAGCAGGCGTGGCAAGTGAAGAAGCCTGTACATATCGTTGTTAGCACGATCGAGCATCCATCGATTCTCGTGACATGCAGAGCTTTGGAGCGTTGTGGTGTAGAAGTTTCCTACTTGCCTGTTTCGAAGGGGGGGCGTGTTTCGTCCGTGTCTGTTATCGGTGCGCTACGAACGGATACTCGTCTGGTGTCTGTCATGCTTGCCAATAACGAGGTGGGGACGGTACAGGATATTGCAGAAATTGCGAGCGTGTTGAAGGGCTGTGGCATCCCTTTTCACACGGATGCGGTGCAGGCGGTCGGGCATATTCCCGTTGATGTTCGGGAGCTCGGCGTAACGTATCTCACAGCATCGGGGCATAAATTCTACGGGATGAAGGGGACGGGCTTCCTCTATCAAAAGGCAGGTGCGGAGCTGCCCGCGCTGATTGTGGGCGGCGGGCAGGAGCGCGGACTGCGTGCGGGGACGGAGAACACGGCGGGGATTGTCGCATTGGGCGAAGCTCTGACGGAGAGCTGTGAATGTATGGCGGATGAGGCCGTGCATCTAGATGGGCTTGTATCATGTACGGTGCAGGAGATTCGGGCGAATCTGCCCGAGACACGCGTGCATGGAGAAGGCGGTGGGCACTTGCCGGGGCTGGTGAACATTGGCGTTCCCGGCGTGCGAAGCGAGTCCCTTGTGCATTTGCTTGATCTCAAGGGCATTTGTGTTTCGGCGGCATCTGCCTGCAGCGCAGGGACGGATGTGCCGTCCCATGTACTTCTTGCAATGGGGTACAGTGAGAAGGAGGCAATGGAAGCACTGCGCATCTCCTATGGACGGGAGACTACGGAACAGGATGTGCACGCGATCATGCGGGCGATTGCGGGAGCAGTCGGGAAGATTCGGAGGCTTTGAGGGAGACACTATGGATGCGATGGAATTTGATAAATTGATACGGGGGAAGAATATAAATTTTTTGATAGGCTCAGGGGCGAGTGCATCGCTTTACCCGACGTTGAGCTTGGGGGAGAACTGTCCCTCGTTTGAAGATGTGGTTTGCCATGATAATATTTCCGACAAAGCCAAAATATTTATGTACCTGTATTATTTCAGAAAAGTGATTGTGCCTATGGCATTTGGCAGAATCAAATTTGATGAAATATATGGAAAAAGTGAAGGATACGAACAGTATAAAAAGTTTGTAGAACTCCTATACAGATTTTTGAAGGGCGAAAGCAATGAACGACCCAAAAGAGCAAATATATTTTCGACGAATTATGATTTAATGATTGAGAGAGCGTGTGATGTTTTTTTAATGAAGTATCCTTTGGCGTTCTTCAATGATGGTTCTAGGGGCGCGTTCAGAAGATATATTAGTAATCAGAATTTTTATCTGAATGTTACACACAGCGGGTACAATGACGCCTATAGACGAGAGATTCCAACCATCAATTTGATCAAACTACATGGCTCTGTATCATGGGAAGTTGATCAAGATAAGATACTTGCTGTCTATCATAATGCACATATCTGCTGTGTGCAGAAAAACTTTGATGCAGTAGGGATTAGCCTTGAGACGATAGAGAAACAGATTGAAGACTGTCAGGCACAAGAGACAGCTGTTTTTGTTGATAGACTAAATGATAAGGTGTCATCAGCTGAGTTGGATACGGAAAAATTACAGGATTTTTTCACATCGTATGAGAACCTTCCCATTATCAACCCTGATAAAAGAAAATTTTCCAGTACACTATTTCAACAACACTATTATCAAATGCTACGGTCATTCAGTTATGAATTAGAGGGTAAACAGGCAGTTTTAATTGTGTTTGGTTTTTCGTTTGCGGATGAACATATTACGGATATTTTCCGACGCTCATTGTTGAATCCTGAGCTTTTGGTTATTATTATTTCTTATTCGTTGGAAGAACAGGAGAAACATAAAAATTTATTCAAGGGGCATGAAAATATCGTTTATTTGCCTAAAAGTTACGAGAATCAAAAAGGGGATTTTGAATTTCTGTTGTCCTTGTTAGGTGAGTGTGATGCATGATAACTATGTTGTTGGCAATGTCACTTCGATTGATGGTCTAAAAATCAGTGTACTGATGAACGAACAATCGAATCTGGAATCGTTTCACTACAATGGCGTTATCTATGATGGCATTTCCATTGGGAGCTATATCGGCATCATAAGAGGTTCGCATAAAATTATCTGTCGCGTGGAAAAGGAGTTTTTGCAGGATAAAAAGAATGAGCCGTCTGTACAGGAATTTTCCAGAGATCGTTTTGAACGGTATATAGAGGTTAGCTTGGTTGGCGATATTTATCGCGGTGTATTTGAGTTCGGAATCAAGCGGTTTCCGATGATTTTTAACGAAGCGGTTTTGCTCACAGAAAATGAAATAAGCAGTGTATTACAAAAAGATTCCTCAAATTCGACGCATAAACTTTCCATAGGGAAAAGTGTATCCAATCATATACCAGTTGATCTTGCTTGGGATGAACTGTTTAATACGCATATTGGTATCTTTGGCAATACTGGCAGCGGTAAGTCCAATACACTGACAAAAATATATACCGAATTATTTGCGAAGGAGAATACCGAGATTGTTGAAAACTTTGGAGGCAATAGCAAGTTCGTTATTTTTGATTTTAATGGGGAGTATATAAAAGACGGGGTGTTGCACCATGGAAAAAATTCCGTAAAATTGTCGACACACAGCAATAAAGGAGAAAAACTACCGCTGACACCGCGTGTATTTTGGGATATAGAAACCTTGTCGATCCTATATTCTGCTACCGAAAAAACACAGCGCCCCTTTTTGAAATCAGCTATCAAATATTATGTGGATCATGTCAAACATGACATAACGAGTGAAACAATAATTCAGGGACTAGGATCGTCATTTTATAATATTTTTAAGCAGAATAACAACAAGGAAATGCTCAGTTTGCTGCATAAATCCTTGGATATTATAGACTTTGATACAAAAGCAACATATTATGACAAACAAGGAGAAGCAATTGATCTTAGTTGGCTGAATGCACTGTGGCATTCACAGAGCAACACCTATTATACAAAGGAAGGAGTTTATCTTCACAGCATAGAGACCAATGAGATTGTGAGCAAGAGCGAAGGCTTTGTCTATGCTTTACGACATACAGGTGCTTTTAATGTAATTCGACGCCTAACTGCAACAGAAAAACTTAGGGTCGCAGTTCACTCGCAATTGATTTATTTTCTTGCATATGGAAAAGTGAATTTTGAGCATATCAACCCTCTGATTCAGAGAATCGAAAGTCGATCTGATTTTATAGAAAAAACAATTCGTCTATCCGAAGACCAGGAAGATGGGGGCTTATTAACTGTTATATCATTTCGCCATTGTAACTCCGAAGCGAAAAAAATGATTCCCCTACTTGTCGCTAAACAGTTGTACGATGAGCACAAGAAAAAAGTTTCTGATGCCTCCGGAATAATGAAAACAGTACACCTTATCATAGATGAAGCGCATAATATCTTGTCGTCCCAATCCACCCGAGAGGAAGAGTCGTGGAAGGACTATCGTCTGGAGGTATTTGAGGAGATTATAAAGGAAGGGCGTAAATTTGGTTTTTACATCACGTTAGCCAGCCAACGTCCATATGATATATCACCTACGATTGTGTCTCAGCTGCATAATTATTTTATTCATCGTTTAGTAAACGAGCAGGATTTGAAGATGATTGCGAACACTGTAAATACCTTGGATACGATCTCTCGCAATCAGATCCCAACCCTTGCGCCAGGGCAATGCATCATTACGGGAACGAGTTTTGAAATGCCTCTCCTGATTCAGGTGGAGAAACTGTCTAAGGAAAAATCTCCGACAAGTGAAAGTGCAGATTTAGTTAAATTGTGGACATAAGAAGTTTTGTCGGTTATAACCGATAACAATCGGAAGCCCGGGGGCAATCGGTTGTAACTGAAAAAATTCCTATACAAACAAATCCCCCGCGCAATTGGCGGGGGATTGTTCGTGAGAATATAGGGGAAAGGACAGGTCTGTCAGGCTGCCATCAGGTGATGGATGCCTGATAGATGCTGTCGATTGCCTTCTTGAGGACGGCGTTGAAATCATCGTCGCTCTGCGAGAAGCGCAGATCCTGCGCGAGGGCGCGGGAGAAGCTGGCGATGAGGCCGTGGTTGCGCGCGAGTTTTTCGTTCGCATCGTCCTGCGTGTAGCCGCCGCTGAGGGCGACGACACGTACGACGTGCGGGTCTTTCATGATACCTTCGTAGAGGTTGTCGACGGTCGGGATGGTGACCTTGAACATGATCTTGGCATCGGCGGGCAGCTTTGCGAGGTGCTCCTTCATGCAGCCGAGCATGATCTCCTCTGCCTTTGCCTTGTCGGGGCAGTGGATGTCGACCTCGGGTTCGAGGATGGGGACGAGCCCCTTGCGGACGATCTGCATGCCGACCTCGAACTGCTGGTCAATGACGGCGCGGATGCCGTCGGGGTTCGCCTGTTTGATGACGGAGCGCATCTTCGTGCCGAAAATGTGGCGTGCGTTCGCGCGGTCAAGGAGTGTGCTGAGGTCAGGGATGGGCTTCATGAGTTGGACGCCGTCCGCCTCGGGCGCAAGCCCCTTGTCGACCTTCAGGATGGGGATGATGCCCTTTTTCTCCCAGAGATAGTCGGCGGTGTAGAGCCCGTCGATCTTGCGGTCCATTGTGTTCTCAAAGAGGATGGCGGCAAGGATTTTGCTCTTGTCGAATGCGGGGCTCTTGATGATGCGCGTGCGGCATCTCGTGAACGCACGTAAACATCTCCTCGTCACCGTGGTAGGCGCTCTCGTCGATGCCGTATGCTTTCAATGCCTTCGGCGTCGAGCCGCCGCTCTGATCGAGTGCGGCGACAAAGCCCTTGTCGTGCTCCATGCGGGTGAGCTGCTGCTGGTTCATAACAGATTCCTCCTTGTTTGTTTTGCTGCACAAGCAGAAACACAACGAAGATGATATTTTTTAGGTTCATTGTAAAATGAAATCGGACACATAAAAAAGTAGAACATACAGAATCAAT
>ERZ773003.388-NODE-388-length-32828-cov-26.768285_pt1 | contig 32828 bp, 37 predicted proteins | sample MGYA00580668_ERZ773003 | MGnify/ENA primary metagenome ERZ773003 (study PRJEB29015, sample SAMEA2738002) | human oral metagenome | biome: human oral; feature: human-associated habitat; material: dental | place: China | collected 2126 ...
TATCCAAGCTCCAAAACCTGCCATGCCTGCGGGCATATCCATAAAGGTCTGAAACTCAAAGACCGTGTGTATGTTTGCCCCGCATGTGGCTATACTGAGGATAGAGATATCAATGCTTCACTAAATTTACGGGATGCCGAAGAATATCGGGTCGCTTAATAATAAGAGTTCTGATATATGTACCGATGGCTAGTCGGGAATTTACGTCTTTGGAGTGCTGTACAAACGCCAGTAGCCTGTCTTCTTTGCGGCGAGAGCGAGTACGATGAACAAGGAAGTTTCTAAGACATTTAGAGGGGAGGTATCTCCGTATCTAAGTGCTTCATTGCTTTAGTATGGCTTTGACTGAGCTTGGTAAATTTTGATTTTATGGAAATAGATAAAAAAGATACGGAAGGGATGGCGCAGGTATATAGAAAGACGCGGCGTCGTGTAAAGCGAAGCTATCGCCGCGCTGTCCTTTTAGGAATCGTTCTTCTCGTTCTTTGCTTTTCAATCACCGGTATTTATGCGATGATGCATTCAAAGCTGAAGAGAGGCGCAGCCGTTGGCGACGATAACATCATCCGTATCATGCTCCTAGGTGTCGATCAGAGAAAAGATGATGTTGGGCGCAGCGATACGCTCATGGTTGCTGCTGTCGATACGACGAGTGAGAAGACAGCGCTTCTGTCCATTCCGCGTGATACATGCACGGAGATCGACGGAAATGGATACGATAAGATTAACCACGCATATGCCTTTGGCGGACATGAGCTTTCACAGAAAAGTGTTGAGCATCTTCTCGGCGTCCCGATGGATCACTATATCATCATCGACATTCAGGCGTTTAAGCGTATCATCAATATGATCGGCGGCGTCGATATTGATGTGGAAAAGCGCATGCATTACGAAGACCCTTGGGACGATGACGGCGGGCTCGTCATAGACCTTTCCCCAGGCGAGCAGCATATGGACGGAGAAAAGGCGATTCAGTATGTGCGTTACCGCGACGGTGAAGGGGATATCGGACGCATTGGACGGCAGCAGAAATTTATGAAAGCTGTACTTGCCAAAGTCATATCGCCGGAGATTCTGCCGCGTTTGCCGAAGCTCATCGATGAGATGAAACGTGCAGTCGTGACGGATATGACGGTGTCCGAACTCATGGACTTTGTACAGATCTTGAAGAGCGTCCATGACAATGGATTTGCCGCACATATGGTTCCGGGGCAGCCTGCCTTCCATAAAGACATCAGTTATTGGATTCCGGATATCTCGGACACGCGTGAACTTCTTTACAGCGAACTTGGCCTTTCTATGAAAGAGGAAGATCGGGAAAGGGCAGAGAAAGATGAGAAAGAATACTTAGCTGCATTGCCAAAGGATCTTCAAATTACCCAGAAGAAAGAAGGCGAGGCGGCTGCTCTGCCAAAGAAGACGGAAGACAAACCGATGAAGCCAAACGAAATCTCTGTGATGGTCATCAACTCGTCCGGTATCAACGGCGCGGGCGCATCGGTTGCGGAGGCGATGCAGAAAAAAGGATTTATTATCTCAGGCGTTGAGACGGGAGAGACCGATTCCCGCGAACAGACCACCATTACGACGTCGTCGAGAAATACCGATGTTTTCTACGGGATGCCCTTTCCCTGCATCATTCGTGACGGCGGCAGTTCGAATCAGGCGGTCGTCAATATTGGACGCGATTATAAACGATGAGATGTTTTAGGACGATTCTCATTAGGATAAGGTGAGGTAGAACGTTGAGCGCGCTCAAGGCAGTTGGATTAAAGAAAGAATTTGGAGCAGAAACGCTCTTTGACCAAGTCTCTTTTGATGTTATGCGTGGGGACAAGGTCGGATTCGTTGGGCCAAATGGTGCTGGAAAGACGACGCTGATGAAGTGTCTCTTGGGACTAGAAGAGCTTGACGGCGGCACAGTGGACTTTGCAGCGGCGACAGTTGGCTACGTCGAGCAGCAAGCAGATTTTTCCAATGGCACGCTTTATGAGGAATTTCTTCGTGCCTTTGATGATATCATTGCGCTCGAAGCAAAAAAGCGTGAGCTTGAGCGGCGCATAGCAGACGGCGATGCAAAGGAGCTTGAGGCATACGGCAAGGTGGTCGACCGCTTTGAAGATCTTGGCGGGTATGACTTCGAGAGCCGCATTCGCCGTGTCGCCTTTGGACTCGGTTTTACAGAAGCAGATTTTAAGAAGAACACCGCACATTTTTCAGGCGGACAGAAGACACGTATCTGCCTGACAAAAGCGTTGCTGCGCGAGCCGGACTTCCTTTTTCTTGATGAGCCGACAAACCACCTCGATATCGAGATGACGCAATGGCTCGAAAACTTTTTGCGAAACTATGCGGGCGGCGTTCTCATCATCAGCCATGACCGCTACTTTCTCGATCGTGTCGCGACGCGCATCTTAGAGCTTGATGGCGGGCAGGTGACAGCATATGCGGGCAATTATACCTATTATAAAAAGGTGAAATCCGAGCGCCGAGCAGCACTTGTCTCAGCCTATGAAAAGCAGCAGGAGCATATCAAAAAGACTGAGGAGTATATAAGAAAATACCGTGCGGGGATTAAAAGCAAGCAGGCGCGCGGCAGGGAAAGCCAGCTGAGGCGCATGGAGCGTATTGTTCTTCCGCCGGAGGATGCGACGTTTAACTACTTTGCGTTGGCAAAGCCGCCGGAATGTGCGCAGCGCGTAGCAGAGATGGAAGACGTCTCTTTTTCCTTCGGTCGCCACTGCATTTTTTCACACGTATCGCTTCTTATCCGAAACGGCGATGGCGTCGCGCTGGTCGGTCCCAATGGTGCGGGAAAGACGACGCTGCTTCGTTTGCTTGTCGAAGAACTTCAGCCGGAAAACGGGCGCCTGAAGATCGGTTCCCGCGTCAAGATTGGGTACTTTTCGCAGCAGCACGAAGGTCTTCACATGGAAAATACAATCCTTGATGAAATCATGTACGAGTTTGGCCTCGATGAAGAGCAGGCAAGACGTTATCTTGGTGCCTTTCTCTTCCATGGAGATGAGGTTCTGCGCATTATCGGCGACCTCTCGGGCGGAGAGCAGTCGCGTGTCGCCTTTTTAAAATTGATGCTGACGGGGGCGAACTTTCTCATTCTTGACGAACCTACGAACCATCTTGATATCCCTGCGAGGGAAGCCGTAGAAGAGGCCTTGATGGCATACCCGGGCACATTCCTTGCTGTTTCGCATGACCGTTATTTCCTAGACAAGGTCGCAAACTGTACCTTGGAACTCAAAGACGGTGCTCTGACTGAGTTTTGCGGCGGCTACAGTTACTATCTGATGAAAAAGGAAGCAGAAGAAGAGGCGCGTGCAGCGGAAATAGCAGCAAGTTTGGCAGATGAGAAAAAGGCAGCAGCGGCAAAACCTATACGCCATGTGCAGTCGTCCGAAAATGAAAATCGCCGGCAGGAAAGAGCGGCTACAGAGGCAGAGAAAGACGTCGAGCGCGCGGAAGAAGGCCGCTTGAAGAGCATGAGCGATGAAAAGCGCGCAGAACTGGCAGCACGCGCGGAAGCTGAAATCGCCATGGCGGAGGCCGAACTCAAAGGACTGGAGTATCAGATGAACCAGCCCGATGTGCAGGCCGATCCAGCAAAGAGCATCGAAATTGCAGAGGCGTACGAGGAAAAGGAAAAAGAGATTGCCGAGCGCTACGCAAAGTGGGAAAAGCTCGTACAATAATTTTAGAAAAAATGACAGCCATCGTCTCTTTATGATTTTGCTGGAAGATCTCATAAAGTGAAAAGGCAAATGCTGGGATAAGGCGCGGTCTTTTAGAGAGGCTGTCAGAAGTTTAAAAAGTTTTGTTTTGAAAGGAGGGGAGAAGATGACCGTTGAGCAGCAGACATTAGATGGATTGGTTCCACCAATTCCCGATACAAAGGAAACTTTGGAAGGAACGGTGGATTCTGTCATCTTTTCCCGGGAAGACGGGGGCTTCACCGTCTTTCGTATGAAACCCCTTCATCAGAACAGTCGTATTACCGTGACAGCAGAAACTGCGGCGCCGCTTCTCGGTCAGCAGGTCAAGCTTTTGGGCACATGGGTGCAGCACCCGCGTTTCGGGCAGCAGTTTAAGGCGGTTTCGCTTCACATTGAGGCACCGTCTAGCGTCGAGGGTATTGAGCGCTTTCTTTCCTCCGGCGCCATTGACGGCATCGGCTCTGCACTGGCGCATCGCATTACCGAGCATTTCGGCAAGGATACGATGAAGATTTTGGAAGAACATCCGCACCGCTTAAAAGAAGTGACGGGTATCGGTCAGAAAAAGCTCGAGACAATCATAACTTCCTTTAAGAGTCAGTCAGAACTTCGCGATATTATGCTCTGGCTCGAGGTTCATGGTATCTCCAGTACTTTTGCTGCGCGCATCTATAAGAAATATTCTTCCTCTTCGCTGACTATGTTAGAACATCACCCGTATCAGCTCGCGCGTGAGGTCGAGGGCATTGGGTTTCTTACAGCGGATGCGATTGCTAAATCCATCGGTATCGAGGGCGATGACGCAGCGCGCATTGAAGCGGGCATTGACTATGTGCTTTCCAAAATCGCGACGAGCGGGCACTGCTGCATGCCGGAAGACCCATTAGCAGAAAAAACAGCGGAGCTTCTCGGTGTTGATACCAGGCGTATTCGTACAATCCTTGCAGACGCACTGAAAAGGAAGCATCTCTCTGCTGAAGATGTCGGCGCTGAGACGCTGATTTATCCGCCCTATCTCTACCGTGCTGAAAAGGCAGTGGCAAAAAAGCTGCTTCGTTTGAAGAATAAGGCGAAGTGCATCGACCCGGCAGAAGATCCCTTTGACCTCGTCCACGGCTGGGAACAGGCGGGAGGCATGGAGCTTGCCAAAGCCCAGAAAGAGGCCGTTGCCGGCGCCATTTTGCATGGCATTTTCGTCTTGACCGGCGGTCCTGGTACGGGTAAGACAACCGTTATTCGCGCGATGCTCGACCTTCTCGAAGCGGAAGGCAGTTCGATTCTTCTCGGTGCGCCGACGGGGCGTGCTGCCAAGCGTCTTCAGGAAGCGACGGGGCGGAAGGCAGTGACCATTCATCGCCTCTTAGAAGCGCAGGGCGTCGGCGGAGAGCTCATCTTTATGAAAAACGAGGACGAGCCGCTGGAAGCGGATGTCGTCATCCTTGACGAGGTCTCGATGATGGACGTCGTTCTTTTAGATAACTTTCTCAAGGCAGTGGCCGATGGGACGCATGTCATCTTTGTCGGTGACGTGGATCAGCTGCCTGCCGTTGGCCCTGGCGCTGTTTTGAAGGATATCCTTGCCTCTGGCGTGGTTCCGAGCGTGTGCCTGACGGAAGTTTTCCGCCAAGCGGGAGAGAGCACGATTGTATTCAATGCACACGCAATCAATGCAGGACGATTGCCCGTGACAGCGCATGAAGGAGACTTTCAGTTTTGGGAGATTCGTGATGCAGAGACAACGGCGAAGAAAATTGTCTCTCTTTGTGCGAATTATCTGCCGAAACAAGGTCTTTCACCGCTTTACGATGTACAGGTCCTCTCTCCCATGCACCGCCAGCCTTGCGGCGTTGACAACTTAAACCGCCTGTTGCAAGAAGCCATCAATCCGCCAAATCCGACAAAGAGTGAGTTTCGCTCAGCGACCATGGTTTTTCGCGAAGGCGATAAGGTCATGCAGATGAAGAACGACTACCAAAAACAGGTCTTTAACGGCGATATCGGCTTCATCACATCGCTTAGCCCCGACGGCATTGCGGTGCGCTTTTCTGAGGAAACAGTGAAGTATGAAAAGCAGGAGCTCGGCGAACTGACGCTTGCCTATGCGATGAGCGTTCACAAGAGTCAGGGAAGCGAGTACCCTGTTGTCGTTATGCCGCTTGTGCCGGGGCATCGCATCATGCTGCAAAGAAATCTTCTCTACACTGCCGTGACGCGTGCAAAAAAGACCGTTATTCTTCTCGGTTCACGAGCGGCACTCAATGCGGCCGTTGAGAACGACCGCACGAAAAAACGTTATACCTTGCTCGCTCAGCGATTATATCATGGAAATTAAACAAGGAACTATTGATGGATCATCCGAAGACAAAAGAAGAACTCATTGAGAGACAGGCGCAGCAGATTGCTGTACTTGAGGAAGAAAACGAACGACTGAAGGGAGAGCGCGATAAGCTTTTGCGCCGCCTTGCTCATCATCGCGAAAGCTCCGCACCAGCAGGCGGTTCTGTGGAAGTTGAACTTTACCCCGGAGAGAAGATGGAGATCCTCGTCGAAGTCGTGCGGGATGCAAGATACCGTCTCCTTGAGGGAAGCCGCCGTGCAGATATCATCGACGACTTTCTGAGGGGAAACCCGACGAAAAATTTGCCGGCACAGAAGGGCGAGAAGCTCAAGAAGATTCTCAAAGGCTATAAAGTTTTAGACGCTGCGACGCGTTCGAAACTTGAAGATCTTGGTATCGATATCGAAGTGACAAAGAAGCACTATAAACTGCGCTACTACGGCGACAGCCGCTATACACTCTCACTTCCCTGCAGCGGGAGCGACAATCTTCGCGGCGGAAAGAACAGTGCGTCGAATATTATCAAAAGATTTTTTTAACGAAATCTACCGAGGCGTACCGTGCACTTTCTGCGCTTGCTTCACTAAGGTTTGTTCAGGCGTATCATATTCTTCCATAACATTTATGATATATCTAGAATCTTTCCCAAAGTGTATAAAAGCGGCGCTTTTTCGGCGTCGCTTTTATCATTCGATACAATGATAATTTTTTGAGGAGGTAACCATGCAGAAAGCAACCGATTTATCCATCCGTCATTTTAACTTCTGGCCAAATCTTTCCGAAGAGGAAAAAGAGCTTCTCAGTCGGCACACCCGTCTCGTGACATTTAAAAAGGGTGACCAAGTGCATCGCGGGCCTCTCGACTGTATTGGTGTTCTCCTCATTAAGAGTGGGCAGCTCCGTGTCTACACACTTTCGGAAGATGGGCGTGAAGTCACGTTCTACCGCCTTTTTTCAGATGACCTTTCCATTCTTTCCGCCGCCTGTACACTGGAAGCTGTTTCCTTTGATGTCTACATTGATGCAGAGGAAGATACTGAGGTATTACTGACAGATGCGGAGACGCTGAAAAAACTTCTCGAGCAGAATATCCATGCGCGCTGCTATGCTTATGAGCTCGCCGCGACGAGGCTCTCCGAGATGCTTTTCAAGATGCAGCAGATTCTTTTCCTTTCGGCAGATCGCCGCCTTGCCATCTTTCTGTTAGAGGAGAGCAAGAAATGGAAAAGCGATGTCATCATGCTGACGCATGAACAAATTGCACGCTACATGGGCACAGCGCGTGAAGTTGTCAGCCGCCTTGTCAAATACTTCAGTCAAGAAGGATGGATCAAGACAGCAAGAGGGCGCGTGGAGATCATCGATAAGAAAGCGCTGACAGACGTGGCAGGTATCTGAATGCCGGATTCAGGAAAGAAAGGCCTCCAATTCTTCGGCGGAAAGCTGTCCGACAGAAGTCTTTTCTTTTGCGCCGTTCTGGAACATCATGAGTGTCGGGATGCTCGTGATGCCAAATTCCTGTGCAAGTTCTGGTTCATCGTCAATATTCACTTTGCAGAGCTTGATTTCAGGATGTTTTTCAACATATGCATCGAGTATGGGGGCGAGCAAGCGGCACGGCATGCACCAGCTGGCCCAGAAATCTATCAGAACAGTTCCAGAAGCCTGCCTGACCTCTGCATCAAAATTTTCCTTTGTAATTGTAATTTCCATCATAGTGAACCTCCATATAAACGATGATTTTAGTATAGTGAAACCACAATGAAAAATCCGTGAGCCGCGCACAGTCGATGGAAAGATTTATCCTTTGCAAGTACATTGTTGACAAGCATAAAAAAACATGATATAATTAATATTATTAAAGCGAAATGCAGAGATTGAGATAAGTAATCTTACTCATGTTTTTAGAGAGTGGCAGGCTGGTGCGATGCCATAGCAGGATAGGATGAAATACACTCATGAGCAGCAGGTTGAACGGATTTCAATAGGTAAGTTTAAGTAGGCTGTGCCGGAACGCCACCGTTATCATAGGCTAGGATATGTTTGTATCTGAAAAGAGAGGCTTGCATCAGCAAGCAGGGTGGTACCGCGAGTTATCAGCTCGTCCCTGTTCAGGGGCGAGCTTTTTTGTTTTTAGAAAACAAACATAGAAATTTATTTCATCATAAGGTATTCATTCAGGAGGAATTACAATGATCATCGTCATGAGCCCAAAGGCAACGCAGGAAAATATCGACCGTGTGATTGAGCGTCTGCATGAGCGCGGTCTTACGGAAAACCTCTCAAAAGGTGCAGAGAACACCATAATCGGTGTCATCGGTGACCGCAAGGTCATCTCGGGACTTGAAGTCGGCATGATGGACGGCGTTGAAAAGACGGTTCGCATCACGGAGAAATACAAGCTCGTCAGCCGCAACTTCCATCCGCAGGATACGATTGTCGATGTTGCAGGCTTCCCTGTCGGCGGCAAGGAACTCGCGATCATGGCAGGTCCGTGCTCCGTTGAGAGCAAAGAGCAACTCTTGGAAGCAGCGAAGGCAGTGAAGGCAGGAGGCGCACAGTTTCTCCGCGGCGGTGCTTTCAAGCCGCGCACGAGCCCGTATGACTTCCAGGGACTGGCACTCGATGGACTCATGATGCTTCGCGAAGTGGCGGATGAAGTTGGGCTTCGCGTCGTTACGGAGATTGTCGATAAGGAAGATATCGAAGCCGTTGGTGCATATGCGGATGTCTATCAGGTCGGTGCGCGCAATATGCAGAATTTCCAGCTGCTCAAAGCACTTGGCAAGACAAAGAAACCGGTGATGCTCAAGCGGGGGCTTGCAGCAACAATCAGCGAATGGCTGAATGCCGCAGAGTACATTATGGCGGGTGGCAATGAGAACGTTATTTTCTGCGAGCGCGGTATCCGCACGTATGAGACATTCACGCGCAATACACTTGACCTCAGTGCTGTCGCAGCAGTGAAGGAGCTTTCGCACCTTCCGATCATCGTCGACCCGAGCCATGGTACGGGTCGCTGGCAGATGGTTTGTCCGATGGCGCGCGCTGGTGTTGCAGCAGGCTGCGACGGCCTCATCATCGAGGTGCATCCGCATCCGGAAGTCGCCCTCTCCGATGGCGATCAGAGCCTTACGCCGAAGAACTTCAATGCGCTGATGAGTGAACTCGGTAAGATTGCAAATGTCATGGGGCGCACTCTGTGAACCGGACAAATCTAGCCATTATCGGCGTCGGTCTTATCGGCGGCTCTCTGGGGCTTTGCCTAAAGGCGACCATGGGAGAGGCGATTCACATCACGGGATACTGCCGCACGCAGGCCTCCATGGATAAAGCGGTGCTTATGAGCGCGGTCGATGAGGTTTCTCCGGATATCAAAGCGGTCGTAAGAGACGCAGACATCGTATTCTTAAGCCCTCCGGTTCTTCAGATTGTCCCGACGGTAGAAAAAATTCTTCCTTTCCTGAAGCCGGGAACGATTTTGACAGATGCCGGCAGTACGAAGGAGTATATCTGGAAGCATCTCAAGAAAATTCTTCCCGATAACATCTATTATATCGCAGGTCATCCGATGGCGGGACGTGAAAAGAGCGGTGTCGAGGCGGCAACGAAAGATCTTTTCCAGGGAAAGGCCTATGTCATCGTCGAAAATACCGGCGCGCCAAAAGAAGCTCATGAAAGGCTCATGCGTATTCTCCGCCACACCGGGGCAAACTTTACCACGCTAGATATCAAGGCGCATGATCGCTGCGCTGCTGTCATCAGCCATGTTCCGCATGTCGCTGCCTCAGCGCTCGTCACCCTTTTGAGCCGTTCGGGGAGCGATATCAACTCCTGTATGAAGCTCATCGGCGGCGGCTTTACCGATACGACGCGCATTGCGTCTTCAAATGCGGATATGTGGGCGGATATCTGCATGACGAATAAGCAGGCAATCGTCGACAATTTGAAAGGCTTGCAGACCATCCTCGGTGAGGTCATCCGGTCGATAGAGAGCAACGACCGTCCGGCAATCTACGACTACTTTACTGCGGCAAAAGAACGCCGCGACCTTGCACTGGAAAAAGCGACGAAGAAGTTCGATCCGAACTGAGGAGAATAAAATAAAAAAGGTCAGGGCTTTTCTGCAAGACGACAGAATGCCTTGACCTTTTTTATCATGGTAAGTATGTTGTATCAAGAAGAGGAAGTAAAACATGAAGGTAAATTTAGCGGATCTTGCCAAGGTATTTCAGATATCTGATGTCTGTCAAGGTTACGTTGATGTACAAGAGGGGAAGGTCATATCACTGGGGCGTGAGAGCGATGAGGCGGAGATGGAACGCACGCTGAAGTTAGAAGAAAACTGGGCGCGTTTCATTCCCATTCCCAATGTGATCGACGAAATAAGGCGCGATATGATGGAAAAATTCGCCGCTCGCCAACCAAGGAAGAAGCGTGAAGAACTGATACATATCCTGAAGAAAGCCGGTGCAATGACAAAATTTTATAAAGCCATTCGACAAGGCGACCTTAGCAGCGCATGGGAAGCTTTTCAAAAGGCGTATATGAAAGAGGCAGCAAGAGCGTGGTGCGAAGAAAATCAGATAAAGTACGGCGAATAGAAAGTATAAGATCCTTTTATTTTCATATTAAGCAGGAATTTTTAGAGAAAGATAGAATATAAAAACAAAATATAAGATAATTATAAAATTTCTATAAAGAAAAGGGGGAATTAAAATGGCAAAGTTTTGTAAACAATGTGGTGGATCTCTTGCCCTGACGGATAAAGTCTGTAGTAATTGTGGAACACCGGTTGTAGATGCAGCAGCGACGCCGGCAACGACACCCATTGAAAATATAAGTACATCACCTGTAGCATCTCCAGATTCAGTCTCGGCACAGTCGATAACTACAGCGAATCAACCGAGCATAGGTGCAGCAGCGACGATGGAAAAGCGCAGCTTGGTTAAACTGATACTTCTTTCTATTATTACGCTTGGTATCTATGCAATCTATTGGCAGTATACGTTTACTGAAGATATACATCAGATGGTAGGGAGGAAGACGACACCGAATTATATCTTAGTTTTAATATATAGCATCATTACACTTGGTATCTACGGTCTTATCTACCTGTCAAAGGTCTGTGCGACGTTGAATGAGGCGAAGGATATACGACAGATGGAAAGTGAGCGTCTATCAGATTCGACAATTATCATTCTTGCTATTGTCGGTGCGCTGTTATTCCCCCCCTTGACGTTTTTTGCTCAGTATAAAATAATTGTTGCTTATAACGATATCGTTATATACGACAAGGAAGCTGTCGGTATGGCTGCTTGAGCGATAAAAAGGACCACTTATATTAGTGGTCCTTTTTATGTTGGTATCTGCTTCAATAGATTATATTCAGCTGATAGCCGTTTTTATGCAGTGCCGTAATGATGCGGTCGATGTGATCGTGGTCATGGGTCTCAACAGTGACTGTCAGAACGACTTTTTGGAAGCTGTCGGTGACTTGCGTCTGGTCGTGATCAAGATTGATGACGTTCGCATTTTCCTCAGCTAAGATGCGCGAGACGTTGAGCAGCTGACCAGGCTTATCCGGCAGGAGAACAGAGAAGCGGAAGACGCGGCCGCGGGCGATGAGCGCCTTGTCGATAAGAGCGGAGATGGTAGAAATATCGACGTTGCCGCCAGAGATAATGGCGACGACTTTCTTGCCGTGAAAGTCGAGCTTTTGGAGGGCAGCGAGCGAGAGAGCACCGGCGCCTTCTGCGACGAGTTTGTGCTTTTCGATGAGGGAGAGGAGTGCGTTCATGATTTCGACTTCGGAGACAGTGATGATGTCGTCGAGATATTTTTTACAGAAAGCATAGGAAAGCGTACCGGCGGTCTTGACGGCACAGCCGTCGGCAACGGTGTCCGCAGAAGAAAGCGTCGCAATCTTTCCCTTTTGTATAGCTGCCTTCATACAGGCGGCATTTTCTGGTTCGACGCCGATGACTTTGACTTGAGGGTTGATGGATTTTGCTGCAAGCGCAACACCTGAGGCAAGGCCGCCGCCGCCGATAGGGCAGAGAATGGCATCAACGTCCTTTAGTTCCTCGGCGATCTCGAGCGCCGTCGTACCTTGTCCTAAAATGACCTCGAGGTCGTTGAATGGATGAACATAGATGTAGCCGTGCTGTTTCTGCAGCTCGAGGCTGTGTGCAAAGGCATCGTCAAAGCCATCGCCGAAGAGGACGACTTCGGCACCGTAGGCGCGCGTCGCTTCGACCTTTAGAATCGGCGTGGTTGCAGGCATGCAGATGACGGCCTTGACGCCGAGTTTCTGCGCTGCAAAGGCAACGCCCTGTGCATGGTTGCCGGCAGAAGCGGTGATGACGCCGCACTTCTTCTCGTCTTCACTGAGCTGACTGATGCGGTTGAAGGCACCGCGGAGCTTGAAAGCGCCTGTGTGCTGGAGATTTTCCGGTTTTAAGTAGACATGGTTGCCGGAGAGCTCGGAAAAGTAGTCGCTTTCGATGAGCTGCGTCTTTCGCGTGGTACCTTCAAGCTGCTTTGCCGCGCGATAGATGTCGGCGATCGTGATCTTTTCTACGAGTTCTTCAACGGTCGGTGCTGTTTTTTCTTCTGCCATGGAGGCTCCTTCTTTCTGATACAAAAGGTGTGCGGTTTGTTTAAGTAGTCTATAGAAAAATGAGGCATGTGTCAATTCTGAGAAAGCATTTCTTGCCGAGGTAGGATTTTTCTCCGCGCCCCTTGCATGCGGGGGCATAACACCATATAATGATGTAAATAAAGAACAGGTAGAACCTCACGGAGGAATTTCCATGCAGTTTACAAAATGGCAGGGCTGCGGCAATGATTTCATCGTGCTCGATGCACTTGACGGCATTCACCGCAACTATGCGCTGATGGCGCAAAAACTTTGTGACCGTCACTATGGGATCGGAGCCGATGGCATTCTCGCCATCGAGCCGTCGGATAAGGCAGATTTCCGCATGCGCGTCATCAATGCAGACGGAAGTGAGGCGGAGATGTGCGGCAACGGCATTCGCTGCGTCTCGCGTTATCTTTACGATAACAAGCTGACGGTGAAAAAGGAATTTCAGATGGAGACAGGAGCAGGTATTCTTGTCCCAAAGATTATGGAAGAAGGCGGAAAAGTGACGGGCGTCCGCGTGGATATGGGCGAGCCGCGTCTTCTCGCTGCGGAAATTCCGGTCACTGGTTATGGTGACGGCAAGGTTGTTGATGAGAATATCGAAGTGCTCGGCAAGGTATACAAGATGACCTGTGTCTCGATGGGCAATCCGCATGCCGTTGTCTTTGTCGATGCGATCAAGAGCTTTCCAATTCATGAAGTTGGCACACATTTTGAGCATCATGCGGCATTTCCTAAGCGCACGAATACAGAGTTTGTTGAAGTGCTCGATAGGGGACATGTCCGTATGCGCGTTTGGGAGCGCGGCGCAGCAGTGACGCTCGCCTGCGGCACGGGAGCTTGTGCGACGCTTGTCGCGAGTGTCCTAACTGGTCGGACAAATCGCAAAGCAGAAGTACAGCTTGACGGCGGCACGCTGCTTATTGAATGGGCGGAAAATAATCATGTCCTTATGACAGGTCCTGCAGAGCTCGTCTTCACGGGCGAAGTGGAGGAATGACATGCTTCGCAGTATGACAGGCTTTGGTGCAAGTGAGAAGGCGGCAGAAGATTTTTCTCTCCGCGTCGAGGTGCGTGCTGTCAATCAGAGATTTCTCGAGCTGAACTTCCATATGCCGTTCGCTCTTGTCTCTGTCGAAGACAAGCTGCGCAAACTCGCGCGGACGTATCTTTCCCGCGGCAAGGTTGATTTCTACATACGTTTTGCAAGCATGGCAGGATGTGTGCAGGAGATTCGTGTCAATGAAGCGCTCGTGTATGCTTATCGTGATGCATGGAGAAAAATCGGCAATATTCTTCATGTGGCGGCGCCCGACGACGTGCTTGCCATTGCTTCCTATCCCGATGTTTTGACGGTAGAAGAAGGAAAGCTTCCTGAAGGATTTGAAGGACTGCTGATAGAAGCAGCGGAAGAAGCCCTGCAGCATCTCGATGCCATGCGGCAGCAGGAGGGCGTGTACATCGGCAAAGATTTTTCCTGCCGACTGCATACGTTGGAGGAAAGCCGCGAAGCACTGCAAAAGCTTGCACCAAAAATCGCTGCGCAGTACCGTGCGCATTTAAAAGAGGCGATGGAAGAGCTCCTGGGCGATGCGGCAGTGGACGAAACACGTCTCATTCAAGAGGCTGCCATCTACGCCGACAAAACGGATTTTACAGAGGAGCTCGTGCGGTTGAAAAGCCATTTCGACCAGTTTAAGAACATGCTAGCGAATGCAGAAGAGCCGGTCGGGCGCAAGCTCGATTTCCTCGTACAGGAGATGAACCGCGAGACAAATACGATTGGCTCAAAGTGTAATTTTGCTGACGCAACGCGCATCGTCATCTCGATGAAGAGCGAGCTGGAAAAAGTACGCGAGCAGGTGCAGAATCTTGAGTAAGAACTACGCGGAAAGGGTATGCGATGGACATCCGATTGATCAATATTGGTTTTGGAAACTTTGTTTCAGGCAATCGACTGACTGCAATAGTAAGCCCAGAATCCGCGCCCATCAAGCGCATCATACAGGAGGCACGCGATGAGAACCGTCTGATTGACGCGACGTATGGACGCCGGACGCGTGCCGTTCTTGTGATGGACAACGATCATATCGTCCTTTCTGCCGTACAGCCGGAGACGGTAGCCGGTCGCGCGGCGGCAGAACAGTCGGACGATAAGGGAAAGAAGGAGACCGAGTTGGAGGATGCGCTATGAGCAAGGGACTTCTCATCGTCGTTTCCGGCGCGTCGGGAACGGGAAAGGGCACGGTCTGCTCAGCACTTCTCGCAGCAACGCCGACGCTTGGCTACTCGATTTCGGCGACGACGCGTGCGCCGCGGGAAGGCGAAGTTGACGGAGAGAATTACTATTTCTTGACAAAGGAAGCTTTTGAACAGAAGATTGCCGAAGACGGCTTTCTCGAGTACGCGAATGTGTACGGCAATTACTATGGAACGCCACTCGGAAAGATTTTAGAGCGGCGCAAAAAAGGACAGGACGTACTTCTTGAAATTGATACCCAGGGGGCACTGGATGTCATGAAAAAGTGCCCCGATGGTATTTTCATCTTTCTTTTGCCGCCGAGCCTTGCAGAACTTGAGCGGCGCATACGCGGACGCGGCACGGAGACGGAAGAATCCATCGCACGGCGCTTTGGCGCAGCAAAGAAAGAAATCGCCATCGGCAAGAAATATCAATATGTTGTCCTGAATGACGAAGTCAATCGGGCGGTGGAAAGGATTCAATCCATTATCACGGCGGAACACAGCCGTGCAGAAAAAAATGAACGGATAGACGAGGTGCTTAAAAAATGAAAGTCAGCAGCCAGATAGAAATGAGCATGGTTAACCCTTCGACAGACGCTTTGATGCAGAAAGTCGACAGCCGTTATGGTCTCGTCGTTCTCGCTTCGCGCCGCGCTCGTCAGCTTCTCGACGGCGTGCCTCTTAAGAAACTCAAGGCACATTCCACGAAGAACGTGACGAATGCACTCGAAGAGATTGTCGAGGGTAAGATCAGCTACAAGATTGCCAAGGAGAATCAATAAATGAATGTGCTCGCAGATAGGCACATAGTCCTGGGGGTCACAGGCGGCATTGCTGTCTATAAGGCGGTGGAAATTACAAGCCGCTTGAAGAAGCTCGGCGCACATGTCCATGTCGTCATGACGAAGGAAGCGACGGCGTTTGTCACAGAGCGTCTTTTTCAAGAAATTTCAGGCGAGGCGGTCGTCGCTGATATGTGGGCAAAGACTGCCTTTCATGTCGAACACATCGCACTTGCGCGGCTTGCTGACGTCATGCTGATTGCACCTGCGACAGCAAACATACTTGCAAAGGCAGCGGCTGGCATCGCAGACGATATGCTCTCGACAACGATTCTTGCGACAACGGCACCCGTATTTTATGCGCCGGCGATGAATACAAATATGTACGAAAACCCTGTGACACAGGAGAATATCGAACGTTTGAAGGCACGCGGTGCCCAAATAATAGAACCTGCGACGGGAGTTCTTGCCTGCGGTGTTGAGGGTAAGGGGCGCCTGCCAGAGCCTGCCGCTATCGTGGCGGTGCTGGAAAACTTCTTTCAGAAGAAACAGACGCTTGCGGGGAAGAAGATTTTGGTCACGGCGGGCGGTACGGTCGAACCGCTCGACCCTGTCCGCTATCTTGGCAATCGCTCGACGGGACGCATGGGCTACGCTGTGGCAGAAGCTGCAGCACTTCGCGGCGCAGACGTCGTCCTCGTCTCGGGACCGACTGCGCTGCAGGTGCCCACGGGCGTTCGGCACATTCCGGTGGAATCCGCACGTGATATGCACGATGCTGTGCTGAAAGAATTCGAAAGCGCAGACGCTGTCGTAAAAGCTGCTGCCGTTGCCGACTATCGGCCGGCGCGCGTCGCAGTGGATAAGATCAAGAAAAAGGATGGCGAACTTCAACTAACTCTCGTTCGAAATCCGGATATTTTGAAAGAACTCGGAGAGAAAAAGCAGCATCAGATCCTTATGGGGTTTGCAGCGGAGACGCAGAATGTCGAAGAATATGCCAAGGGAAAGCTTGAAAAAAAGAACCTTGACTTCATCGTAGCAAACGACGTTTCGAAAAAGGACGCGGGCTTTGCCGTCGACACGAACCGCATCATTGTCTTTTCCCGCGAGGGAAGCAAAGAGTCCTATCCGCTGATGAAAAAGCGGGAGCTTGCGGATATTCTCCTCGACAAGATAGAAGAAAAGCTCTCTGTCCGCTGACTGGCAGAACTTCTTTTAAAGGAAGTGACAAGATGATATTTACAGCCACCGTCATGGAATATATCCCGACGAATGCGTACTTCTATATCGATGACGAGACGAAACACGGCTTTTTAATTGACCCCGGCGCACAGGCAAAAGAACTTTTGAAACTGATTCGCGAGAAAAACCTTACGATTGAAAAGATTCTTCTGACGCATGGTCATGCCGACCACATCGGTGCCGTGAACGAACTGCAAAAAGCATTGGATGTTTCTGTCATCATGGGGGAACATGGCCGCGACTACAGCGAAAATCCTGTCTGGAACCTTTCCACAGAGTTTGGAAAGCCGATTTGCCTTGAAAACGTCACCTATATGACAGAGGAAAGCCGGATTGCTCTTGAGGGAAAGCCGGATTTCTATGTAACGGTCATCAATGCCCCGGGGCATACGACGGACGGTGTCTTATATTACAGCGAGAAAGACAGCGTTGCCTTTGTCGGCGATACGATTTTTAAGGCAAGTTTTGGCAGGACGGATATGTATGGTGGGGATTATCAGACCTTGATGCAGACCATCCGGGAAAAAGTCTTGACGCTGCCGGACGATACCGTTCTCCTCTCGGGGCATTCGGAACCTACGAGTGTGGCAGAGGAAAAAGGAAATTCTTATTATAGCGACTAAATGAGAGAAAACCGCTGCCGAGATAAAGTTAAAAAGCGGGCAACATGAGCTTTTCGTGTTACCCGCTTTGCTGTAGTTTAAGAGATGATACGATGCTTTTCAAAGCAGGAATCACCTGCATGAATATGGCGCGTGTCAATGATTGAAATGTGAGACGATGGATAGGATGAAATACGTCAGTCCGCCGGCGATCAAAGGGCCTACGGCAATGCCTTTCAGGAAGAAGACACCTGCCATCGTGCCGAGGATGAGCGAGGGGACGAACTGCGGCTGTTCCTTTAGAAGTGTCAGCCCGCCGCCGCCTGCGACAGCTGCGAGGACACCGGCGATGATGGCGACGATACCCATCGGACTCTTTAAGGACTCGAGCATGGTCGTTCCCGTGATGGTGCCTGTCGCAATGGGGACGAGGATAGCAGCGGTGAGGAGGATGATGCCCCAATTGAGTCCCTGCGATCCCAATGCGTTTAGGAGCGTTGTCAGTCCGAGGACTTTGAGCGCGAGGACGATGAGCGTCGCGTAGACAACGGTCATATTGTGCCCGAAGAAGCTCAAGGCGAGAACGATGAGAAGAAGGATGTATTCGCTTGCCAAGATGATACCTCCTGAAATTGTGTTTTAAAAAAATTTAACGGATTTTACTAGGTGAGAATGGCTCACGAAAGCATACTTATACTACCCCTTGTCCGTTGTCTTTGCAAGGAAAAATAGGGAGATTCTTTTTCTTCGCATCGCTCAGGAAAGGAAAGATTCATGCTGCAGGATATTGCACCAAAACACCTCGATAATACCTATCGGCCGGAAACTGTGCCCCATATGGGAAGCGTTGTCTTCGTTTTCAGGGGAAATGACGTTCTCGTGCGGGAAGGGGAAGGGAAACTCTTTCCGACATACGCTGAGATGAATCAGCCGGAAGTGATTATCTACCTGTTTACAATCGGCGATGCTGCCTTTTATCTGGCAGAGAAAGTCGAAGCGGTTCCCACGGGATTTTCCTATACGTCAATGCGAAAAGTGCGTGAGACGAAGAATGCGAAGCAAGCGAGTTTTTTTGCGCTTTATACTGCGTATCACTTAGCGGCTTGGTACCGTGCCAATCGCTTTTGCGGAACGTGTGGAGAGACGACAGTCATGGGAGAGAAGGAGCGCAGCCTAATCTGTCCGCACTGCGGCAATACAATTTATCCGCGCATCAACCCGGCGGTCATCGTTGCCATCATCCATGACGGAAAGATTCTGTTGACAAAGTATGCAGGGCCGCGCGGGTATTACTATGCGCTTGTTGCAGGTTTTACAGAAATCGGCGAGACTTTCGAGGAGACGGCTGCGCGCGAAGCCATGGAGGAAGTCGGTCTGAAGCTCAAGAATATCCGCTATTATAAGTCGCAGCCATGGGGAAGCGCAGCGGATATTCTGGCAGGCTTTTATGCCGACCTTGATGGGACGGATGAGATACATCTTGACCGTATGGAGCTTAAGACTGCCGAATGGAAGCGCCCGGAAGAAGTGGATCTGCAGCCGGATGACTGGAGTCTGACAAATGAGATGATGAAGCGTTTCAAGAATGGCCTTCCCTGTTGATACGCTCTAAAGGGAAAAGTGTTTGCTATTTTCCCATGGATGTGCTATAGTTAGCTTTAAACGAATAAAAGCATTTGTCTTTGGGGCGGGGAGTATTTCCTCACCGGCGGTATAGCCCGCGAGCCTTTTGGCAGGATTCGGTGAAATTCCGAAGCCGACCGTATAGTCGGGATGAGAAAAGACAAGTATGTGCAAGGGAATGCGGTGTTTTGGCATGGACGCTGCCGTATCGCTTTCTCTATTGCTGGTTTTCACATACCTGTGTTTCCGCCGCCGAGGTTTTCGGTGGCTTTTTTATTCTATCTTCGGAGGTGAGATGTGTGGAGGATGAATTCTTTATGCGCGAAGCACTTCGCATTGCGCGCAATGCTGAGGGGCGGACAGCGCCGAACCCCATGGTGGGTGCCGTTATTGTAAAGGATGGGCGCATCGTTGCCGAGGGATGGCATAGAAAGGCGGGCACAGCGCATGCGGAAATTCATGCGCTCAAGATGGCGGGCGAGCTTGCTCGTGGAGCGACGCTCTATGTGACACTAGAACCTTGCGCACATTACGGGCGCACAGGACCTTGTGCAAAGGCGGTTGCTGAGAGCGGCATTCAGCGCGTCGTCGCTGCCATGCGTGATCCGAATCCACTCGTTGCAGGCAAGGGCATGAAGATACTTGAGGATGCAGGTATCGAAGTCAAGGTCGGTGTCTTAGCGGATGAAGCGCAAAAGCTCAATGAAGTCTTTTTGAAGTGGGTGGTCACAAAGTGTCCCTTTGTCGTCTTAAAGACTGCTATGTCACTTGACGGAAAGATCGCAACGCGATCAGGTGCTTCGCAGTGGATAACTGGAGAAGCGGCAAGGCATTGTGTTCATAAACTTCGCGACATCTATGCAGGCATTCTCGTCGGCATTGGCACTGTGCTCGCCGATGACCCGCGCCTTACGACGCGCTTACCCGGCGGAAGTGGAAAGAATCCCGTCCGCATCATCTTAGACAGCAAAGCGCGGACACCGCTCACTGCAAAGGTGTTGACCGATGGTGCAGCGGAAACGATTATCGCCGCTACACAAAACGCACCGAAGACGCGCATCGAAAGGCTCAAGGCGGCGGGCGCCGTCGTTCTCGTTTGCGGCAAGGAGAAGGTCGATCTTGCGGCACTGATGAAGATGCTTGGAGAACGCGAAATTTCATCCGTTTTCGTCGAAGGCGGTGGGGGCGTGAACTTTAGCTTTCTTCGCGCAGGACTGGTCGATAAGATACATGCCTTCCTCGCACCGAAGCTCATCGGCGGCAGGGATGCTCTGACGCCCGTCGAGGGAGAGGGATTTGCAGATCTGGCGGATGCTGTCGAACTTGAACATATAAAGACGGAGATTCTTGGCAGTGACCTGCACCTTTCCGCGTATGTTAAAACGTGTGAGAAGGAGGGGGCAGATGTTCACAGGAATTATTGAAGAACTTGGCCTGGTCCAAAAGATTGGCGGCGGCAAGCTGACGATTAAGGCGCATGAAGTTTTGACCGATGTTCACATTGGCGACAGCATCGCAGTCAATGGCGTTTGTCTGACGGTGACACAGTTTACCGCTGCGTCCTTTACCGCAGATGTCATGCCCGAGACGATACGGCGCACCTCGTATGCGAATCTTAGCGTAGGCGTGCCCGTCAATCTCGAGCGCGCGCTCCTTGTGGGGCACCGCTTCGGCGGGCACATTGTCAGCGGGCACATCGATGGGCGTGGTATCATTGAGGAAATAAAGGATGAGGGAAATGCTATTCTCGTTCGTATTGCAGCAGAGCCAAAAATTTTGCGGGGCATCGTCGAAAAAGGCTCCGTTGCGCTTGATGGCATCAGTCTGACGGTCGTCTCTGTCAGCGATAGAGATTTTACCGTCAGCATTATTCCGCATTCGCGGCAGGTAACAAATCTCAGCGTGAAGAAGGTTGGCGACTTTCTAAACATTGAAAACGATATTGTCGGAAAATATGTGGAAAGAATGCTTTCTTTGCCGCCCGAAACACGGGAGGCAGAGCCTGTGAGGCGGTATGCAGAAGCATCGAAGCTCACGCGAAACTTTCTCATGGAATATGGATTTTGATTCAAGAGGCGCTGCCCAAGCTTAGTTTAGTGATAGGAAATTCCACGGATAAGGGGGATATTATGTCGGATTTTGCAACGATTGAACAGGCGATTGATGACCTGAAGCATGGAAAGATGATCGTCGTCGTCGATGATGAAGACCGCGAGAATGAGGGCGATATCATCTGTTCGGCAGAGTTTTTAACACCAGAACAGATGAACTTTATCGCAAGCTATGCCAAGGGGCTTATCTGTACGCCCTGTGACGGCGAGCTCCTCGATAAGCTCGGACTGTCACAGATGGTTGCGAACAATACGGATAACCATGAAACGGCATTTACGGTCTCCATCGACGCCTATGACACGGAGACGGGCATCTCAGCTTACGAGCGCTGCAAGACAGTCAAGAAGATGATCGATCCGATGGCAAAACCCTCGAGTTTCCGCCGTCCGGGACATGTTTTTCCGCTGCGTCCTGTCGAGGGCGGCGTCCTTCGCCGTGCGGGGCATACGGAGGCAACGACCGATCTCTTGCGTCTTGCGGGGCTCTATCCCTGCGGCCTTTGTTGCGAAATCATGGATGACGATGGCCACATGATGCGCACACCGCATCTCAAGGAATTTGCAAAGAAGCATGGGATGCATATCATTTCCATCGAAGACCTCATCGCTTACCGCAAACGTACGGAAAGCTTTGTCCGTGAGGTCGCAAATGTTGACTTTCCAAGCAAATACGGTCATTTTCGCATTCATGCCTTTGAAAATACACTCAACAAGAAGTGTGATATTGCCGTCGTAAAGGGCGATGTTCGCGGCAAGAAGGACGTCCTCGTTCGCGTGCACTCCGAGTGTCTGACCGGAGACGCCTTGGGCTCGCTCCGCTGCGACTGCGGCGATCAACTCGCCCTTGCACTCAAGAAAATCGAAGCGGAAGGCGAAGGCGTCGTCCTCTATATGCGCCAGGAAGGACGTGGCATCGGGCTGGCCAATAAAATGCGCGCTTATGCACTGCAGGATCAGGGGCTCGATACGGTTGAAGCGAACGTAAAGCTCGGCTTTGCACCGGATCTTCGCGACTATGGCCTTGGCGCACAAATCCTTTCAGAGCTGGGGCTTACGAGCATCCGTCTCATGACGAACAATCCGGCAAAGCGAGCGGGACTTGAAGGTTATGGTCTTGAAATCACAGGCCGTGTGCCGCTGCAAATTCATGTGACAAAATTCGACAAAAAGTATATGGCAGTCAAGAAGACAAAAATGGGGCATCTCCTTGATGAGGAGACCCTTGGCGAAGAAAAATAAGCATTTTTCACGATAGATTTTGGAGGCAAGACCATGGCTAATATTATCGAAGGACATATTTCCGGCAAAGGACTGAAATTCGGTATTGTCGTCGCGCGATTCAATGAATTTATCACGAGCAAGCTCCTTGGCGGCGCGCTCGATACCCTCCATCGTCATGAGGCAGAAGATGAGGATGTCGATGTTGCCTGGGTGCCGGGCGCATTTGAGATTCCAATGGTTGCAAAGAAGATGGCAGAGTCCGGTAAATACGACGCGGTTATCTGTCTCGGCACGGTGATTCGCGGCTCAACGAGCCATTACGACTATGTCTGCAACGAAGTTTCAAAGGGCGTCGCACAGGTAGGTTTATCGACGGGCGTTCCAACCATCTTCGGCGTGCTCACGACGGAAAATATCGAGCAGGCGATCGAACGTGCGGGCACGAAGGCAGGCAACAAGGGAGCAGATGGTGCCATGGCTGCGATGGAGATGGCCAATCTTTTAAAGAAGGTCGGTTGAGATGAAGATCGGTATTATCAGCGATACGCACGGCCATGAAGACGCATGGCAAAAGGCCTTTGACAAGCATTTTAAGGATGCGGATCTCATCCTTCATGCAGGGGATGTACTTTACCACGGGCCGCGCAACCCGATGAAGGCGGATTATAATCCTGCGGGGCTTGCAGAAAAAATCAACCATTCTCCCATTCCAGTCGTTATCGCAAGGGGAAACTGTGACGCAAGCGTCGATGCGAGCTGCTTAGAGACACCGATTCTTGCGCCGTATGCCTATGTCTACATGGAGGGAAAGCGCATCATCGTCACACATGGGGATGCCTGCATGACGGATGCGGAAAAGGATGCGATGGCAAAGCACCTCAAGGCGGATATCTTCATTTCGGGGCACATCCATGTCACAGTATTGGAAAAGCGTGGTCATACGATTTTCTTAAATCCTGGCTCTGCTGCTCTTACGAAGCGTGAGGACGGGCGCAATACAATAGCGGTGCTTGAAGATGGCGTGATTCACATCTATGACATTGATACCGACGAAGTGCTTGCTGAAGGAGAATTTTCCTAAATGGCGAAAAAAAACGATCATCTTGTCAAAGCTGTCGCAGACGGCGTACGTGTCTACGCTGCTGTGACAACCGACCTCGTAAATGAAGCCATCCGTCGTCACGGCTGTTATCACGTGGCAGGTGCGGCACTTGGGCGGACGATGACGGGCGCACTGCTTCTGGCGGCAAACTTAAAGAATAAAGAAGCATTGACGCTTAGCTTTGACGGGCATGGACCGCTTGGAAAGGTTACCGCAGACGCGACGCCTGAGGGGTATGTGCGTGGCATGGTCACCGACCCAAAAGTCGAGCTTCCGCTGAATCCGCTCGGAAAAATTGACGTTGGCGGCGGTATCGGCACGGATGGACTCGTCACCGTCACGCGCTTCACGGGGCTGCGAAATCCCATCGTCGGCAGTGTTGCGATTACAGACGGTGAAATCGCAGATGATATCACAAACTATCTCTACGTCTCGGAACAGACACCGTCGAGTGTCGGGCTCGGCGTTCTCATTGCGCCGGATTATCACTGTCTCGGTGCTGGTGGTTTCATCATTCAGCCGATGCCGGATGCGACAGAGGAAACCATCGGGAAGCTCGAGAAAAATCTCCATGCAGTCAAGTCCATCTCCCGCATGGTAGAAGACGGCTATGATGCCCGCGGTATCATCGGTGAATTGCTTACAGGTTTTGCCGTCGATTACCTCACGGAGACAGCGCTTGCTTTTCGCTGTCCGTGTTCGAAAAAGCGCATCGAAAGCGTTCTCATGAGCCTTGGCAGAGCGGATCTAAAAAGTCTTGTCGATGATGGCCATGCAGAGGTTGTCTGCCATTTCTGTGGCGAAACATACGAATTTGATGGCAAGGAACTTGAAACGATGTATCGTATGGCAATGCAGGACTGATTTTTGATACGCATAAGGCACGTGAAAATTTGCCTATGAGGAACGGTTCCGTGGGGAGTGTCAAATCTGCATTCCCTATGCTATAATGAGTGCATGAGGCGTATGTTTTCAATAATAGGAGGAATCTCTTGTGAGTCGACCTGCAAATGAAATGATTCTGGTGCTGGATTTCGGCGGCCAGTATAACCAGTTGATTGCACGGCGTGTACGTGAAAATCATGTTTATTGTGAAGTACATCCGCATACATTTCCCATCGAGAGCATCAAGGCGATGGCACCAAAGGGAATCATTCTGACAGGCGGCCCCAACAGTGTCTATGCTGAGGGATCTGCGCTCGCACCGAAAGAGCTCTTTACGCTCGGGATTCCTGTACTCGGCATCTGCTATGGTTCACAGCTCATGACGCATATGCTTGGCGGCAAGGTCGAACCTGCAGAGACGAGCGAATACGGAAAGACGGATGTCACGCTTTCAGCAGAAGGAAAGATTTCGGCGCTCTTTTCCGATGTTTTGGAAAAAAGCATCTGCTGGATGAGTCACACGGATCGCATCACCGAATTTCCGAAAGGCTTTGTCACAACTGCGACAACGCCCGTTTGCCCGATCGCGGCTATGGAAAACGCAGCGGAAGGGCTTTACGCGACGCAGTTTCACCCGGAAGTCATGCATACGGCGTATGGACATGTTATGCTGAAGAATTTTATTTATGACATCTGCAAGTGTGCAGGAGACTGGCAGATGGGTTCTTTCGTTGCAAAATCCATCCGACAGCTTCGTGAGAAGATTGGCACAGGCAAGGTTCTTTGCGCCCTCTCCGGCGGTGTCGACTCTGCTGTTGCCGCTGTTCTTCTTTCAAAAGCTGTCGGCAGGCAGCTGACCTGTGTTTTCGTTGATCATGGTCTTCTGCGGCACAACGAAGGCGATGAAGTTGAAGCGGTCTTTGGTGCAGAAGGGCAGTATGAACTTAACTTCATCCGTGTCAACGCAAAGCAGCGTTTCTATGAAAGGCTCGCTGGCGTCATAGAGCCTGAGCAGAAACGAAAGATCATTGGTGAAGAATTTATCCGTGTCTTTGAGGAAGAGTCAAAAAAGATCGGCGCGGTGGATTATCTCGTTCAAGGGACGATTTACCCGGATGTCATTGAAAGTGGGCTTGGAAACTCTGCCGTCATCAAGAGCCATCATAATGTTGGCGGTCTTCCCGACTATGTCGACTTTAAAGAAATCATCGAACCGCTTCGCCTGCTCTTTAAAGACGAGGTTCGCGCTGCCGGCCGTGAGTTAGGTCTTCCGGAAAACATCGTCAGCCGTCAGCCCTTCCCGGGGCCTGGTCTCGGCATCCGTATCATCGGTGAAGTCACAGAGGCAAAGGTTAAGATCTTGCAGGAAGCTGACTTTATCTATCGTGACGAGCTGGATAAATCTGGCGTTTCAAAAGACCTTGGGCAGTACTTTGCAGCTTTGACCAACATGCGAAGCGTCGGCGTCATGGGCGACGGCCGCACTTACGATTATGCCATTGCACTTCGCGCTGTGAAGACCAGCGATTTCATGACTGCGGATACGGCAGAGATTCCATGGGAGATTTTGCAGCGCATTACGAACCGCATCGTAAACGAGGTACAGGGCATCAACCGTGTGCTGTATGACTGTACCAGCAAGCCGCCCGCTACGATCGAGTGGGAGTAGAGCATATTTCTTCAGAAACGGCTTGTTTTCAAGCTTTATATCCCGTCAAAATAAACAACTGGGACAAAATTGGGTAAAAAATTCAAAAAGAATAAATTGAGTAATAGCTTCAAGTGGCTTTACAAATTAAGATAAAAAATTAGACCGTAGCTTAGTTGTTACGGTCTTTTTGTACTTGGCAAATTCAAAATTTTAAGAATTTCGTTATGAAAATAGAAGTCCCTAAATTGCAATTTCAAGTTGAATACTTGAGGCAATAAATTAAGCTACCTGCTCTTTATTAACTGAATATACCTGATCTAGGAACTCTTCGAAAAGTTCCGCCGATGTTGAATAACCGAGTTGTCGCCGAGGCAAGTCGTTTATTTCATCAGCGAACCATAGAATCTGTTCAGCGGTATAGTTATCAATGGATACTCCCTTGGGAACATATCTGCGGAGCAATCTGTTGTGGCACTCGTTCTGTGCTCTTTCCCAAGATGAATACGGATGAGCACAGTAAACCTGAACACCCCATTCTTCAATGCTTTTAAGATTCTCAAATTCAGCCCCGTTGTCAGCGGTAATAGTCTTGAATATCTTGGAGAAATTCTTTTCACCATATTCTTGCCTGAGTACTTCCATAGCAGCATTAACCGAAACAGAATCCTTGCCGGGAATCTTTATGGCTATATAGTAGTCAGTCTTTTTCTCGACTAATGTCAGGACGACAGATTCCTTGCCGGCTTTATGTCCTACAACGGTAGCTATTTCCCAGTGACCACACTCAATTTTGAGTGAAGCAATCTCAGGACGTTCATCTATGCTAGTGCCAAGAATATGTTTATTAGTATGAGCTTTATGTGCCTTACGTTTTCTTGTTAAAGCTTCAGGAACATCGAATGGTGTAAGAGCAGATTCCCAGCCCAAAGCTCATTGTAGAGCGTCTTTGTGCAAGGAATTTTCTCTGCAGGAAAAAGTTCATGCTTCCTTGCGTAACCTACACAAGCATCAAGTGACCAATTGTGAGTTCTAACCTGCTCAACAACCCATTTGACGAATTCAGAATTCACATCAAGCTTATGTGGCTTGTGACAACGGGAACGGTTGATTTGGTAATTCTTTTGTCCACGTTTGGCAGAATATTCAGGATTACGTCCTCTTGTCTCATTACGCTTTCCGGTACCTCTGTGAATTTCGTTTAGAACCGTAGAAGCGGAGCAACCAACAGCTTCGGCAGTCTTACGGAGAGAATAATCAAGTTTAGTAAAGATGCGAATGCTGCATCTGTCCTCAAAGTTTAAGTGCTGACCTCTTTTCATATCAGGTGTAAATGTAGTAGAATTGAATTGATCCATGATGTTGATTCCTTTCTTGAATTTCTTTGATAACTTAATTCTACCAAAGAATCCATCATGGATTACTTTTTTATTCAAGTGTTCAAGTTGATTTTACAATTAACCGAAAATAGAAGTCTTTATAATTAGAGAAAATTTATTCTTAGTTGCTTGACAGGCAAATAATACATTAGAATATTTAATATAAATCAAGGACTCGTTCGATTTTTTTCTTTTTTTCGACAATCACTCTTGAAATAAACTGTTCATAACTTTCATCAGGATAAAGTGGATTGGGTTCAACAATCTTCTCTCCTAATGATAAATTAGTGATAGAGCTAAAAGCTGAAGCTATTTTATTTAAAGGTGAGTTTTTATAATATACATGATTTTTTTTAATCGTTTCATAGAGAACTCTTAATTGTTTTAAATGCTCATCTAATTGAAGAGGTTCTCCTTTAGAAGGATATAAATATTGCATTCGTCTGTTAATTATTGCATGCAGTTCTTCTTCATTTGCTATTTCACAAGAGGTTCCTCGGCGAATATAAATCATATTTTGTTTAAGTTTGCCACTTTCCTTTTTTGATAAAAAAGGGATATATTTAGGTATATCGTCTACAAACAATATTTGAAATTTTTTGTTTTCCAATGCTTCATATTCTGATGTTGTATATGAAAAATCATAGATTTCATATTTTAAATTTGACGATATTAAATTCTTTATTTCGTTGGAAATAACTGCTTTATCTTTTATTCCAGGTAATCCGTCAATACATATACTACTATCCTCATTTTCTGCTACTCCAAATACAATAATACCACCTTTTGAGTTCGCTAATGCTAACATTTCTTTTGCTAAAGTGGCACCTTCAATCCATTGTTTTTTAAAGTCGATGGAATTATGCTCTCCTGTTTGTGCATGCAAAAAATCTCTAAATTTATCTAATGTAGGTTCTTGCAACAAATTATATACTATATCTTTTAATTGCTTTGGAAATTCCACAGGCATCCTCCTTTATTGAGCAATATATATTTTGGGTGATAAGTTAACAAACAATTACATTATTAATACGACTGCTTTATTATTTATTTTTCTTCAAAAATCTTGAACTTTTAGGAAAAGACAACTTCCAATCTTCAAATTCTTCATCGGATATTTCTCCGTTATAATGTTTCTTTCTCATTTCGTCCCATTCTAATAGAAAATCATCAAAATGAGGATTGTGGGATAAAAGAGAAGTAGGCTCGCCATTTCCTGCAAGGGGACGGAATTTCATTTCCTTTTCATAGTCAAAGATGATATGCATGATTTCAAAAATAGAATTCGGTTCATGGTCGATTAAAGCTGAAATATCACAGTTCAGTGCATCTGCTATTTTTCTTAATTGTTCCTTGTTTGGAGATCTATTTCCCAATTCATAATTACGAATTGCAGCATCAGTTAATCCGGACATGATGGCAAGTTCTTTCTGTGTTAGTTTTCGAAACAAACGAATTTGTTTTAATTTCTTACCGGAAATCATTTTAGGACTCCTATCTTAAAAATTTCTTTCATATTTTATCATAAATAACCACAAAACACAACATAAGTGTTCTGTTTGATGTTTTAAAAACGCCTTAATATCAGGAATCACAGAAGAAAATAGTTTATAATAAGGCCTAATAGAACATAAATGAACTATTGTAATGCGGATATATAGTTCAAATGCGAACTGTTGAAACGCAAGATATTTAGATTGACGCTCGTCCTATCTTAAGACATGGATAAGGACTATAAGCTCCTTGAAGACTATGATAAGAAGAATTTGTTTGACATAGAAAACTATATGAAACGAAAAGGTAAAGCGAAGCTTAATAGGAATATGACAATTGCAAGATTGTAATATTTTATATTTTCTCATATTACTTTATAGAAATTGGTATATTTGATACAATAAAAGATATGTTTGTATGAGGCGACAAACTATTCAAAGTCAAGTGAATTTTAGAAAATAATTTATGGCATTCTAAATGAGCCACCGATTGGGAGGCTTTTAGGAAAAACACTGGTTGCCACTACTCAATCAGCAAAGTTTTGAAGAGTCAAAATCGATATCATTTTTTTTAAGATGATATATGACACGAATAAGTTTCTTAATAAGATGCGAACATGCTACTCTGTGATGTTTACCCTCTGAACGCTTCTTGTCGTAATATGCAGCAAAAACGTAATTGTATTGAATCAATGGAATACATAGATTCATAAGGGTGTATCTCAAATGAGATGATCCTCTTTTGACCATATGTCCCCCCGTGTTCTGAGGTATCGGATTGATAGTAACCTGGCTCAAGACCGGCAAAAGACAGCATTTGCGCAGGTGAATTAAACTTTGATAGGTCACCAAATTCAGCGTAAATTACTGCAGCTGATAGGAGGTCGATTCCTGGAATCGTCATATAGTGAGGGTTGATATTATTGATTAGTTTAGTAATCTGAACTTCGATTGATTCAATTTCAGAAACACATTGGCGACACAGAGATAATAAGCTGTTAAGCTGCATTAGAAATATTTCATTGGATTCACCAACGGTATTAGTTGCTAATTCCTTAAGTTTTATAAACTTTTGAATAGAAAACTTACCACGAGATAATTTTCGTAGATGCTCATATGAAGCAGAGTTCATGCGAGATATCTTTTCAGAAGAACCATAGTTTTCAAGCAGATAAAGTGCAGTAGCACCTAATCTGTTATTGAAAAAAGGCTTAAACTCAGGGAATATAACATCGAGGACGTTGGTTATCTTAATCAGATAAAAAGACGTTGTTTAACAAGTGTTTCGCGAAGTCTTGTTAGTGATTTCAAAGAATAGGTATGGTAAAATCCACTTGTATGGGGTTTGAACTCTACCGTACCTAGCCACCGGGCAATGGAGTAGCAATCAATTGCATCCGTCTTGGTTATTATGAGAGATTGAGACTTGTTGAACTTCGCGAGAAGTACAGTATTGAATTCCATGAAAGCGTAGTGGGCTTTTCAAGGAATAGCTTCAGATTCAGAGCATAGTGTGCGGTAGATTCAAACCCTATTTTTATGTCTTCTGAATCTGGAAGAAAATTAAGCGTATCCAAGAACAAAACAAAGCCATCGGCATCATTTTTGAAGCTAAATGGCTCACGAATTACTGCACCATCACTATCAAGAATGCAACAATCATGCTTGTACTTGGAGATGTCGATTCCGACAAGAAACATAGTGAAAACCTCCTTTGGGAAATATTAGAGTACTTCTGTTTTCCACAGAGTTTTCGTCTATGTAAACACGTGAATAGAAACGTCAAAGTGTTGACAAACTAATTAACAATAGAGACGAAAAACTGTGGTTTGAGTCACCTCATAACAGTCAAAGCTGTAAAAACATAGAAACAAATCCACAGTGCTTCGTAAAATATTATATAGGACAAATCAAATCACCGAGAATACTCGGAGAAAGGAAAAATCCAGATCTATATCAGGTAACTGGATTATACGTGAAGAGGTAATGAGAGAATATTCAGTCGCATATAGTAATTTAACAAAGCGAATAAAAGAAAAATATAATGGCAAGAGCAGATCTTCAAAAGAAATTACTTCTTTTGTAAGGAGTAACACTATTAAAATTAACACATTTCAAGATTTGATAATGGAAATAGCAGAGCTTTCGTATAAAAATCCAGATGTTATGTTGTTTTATCGAGGTCAGAATAGTAATTACATTAAAACGAAGCATATTACTTTATATCCTACTATATATCGTTCAAATAATGAAAAAGATATTAGATTTGAATTTGATATATTAGAAAAATCAGCAAATAATCTACTTAATCTATTAGAAAAAAATAATGATATTGCCCCTAATGAAATAGGAGAAATTAAAAAAATAAAATTGCTTCAGTATTCAATTCTTCAACACTACGAAGTTTGCAAAACGCCATTATTAGATGTAACACAGTCTCTAAAGGTTGCTTGTTCATTTGCTATATTAAATAATGAAAATAATGTTGGATATGTTTATATATTAGGATTACCTTATATAACAGGAAGAATTTCGGTGGATTCAGAAGATTATATTACAAATATAAGGTTATTAAGCATAAGCTGTAGTGCATCTAAAAGACCATTTTTTCAAGAAGGATATTTAGTTCAAACTGAATTCGCTTCTGATGCCGATATAGAAAAAGGAGAATTAGATTTTAATAGAAGAATAGTTGCTGTTTATGAGTTTGCAAATGATAAAAAGTTTTGGGGTTCTGAAATTCCAATCAATAAAGAAAGCTTATATCCTGAAAAAGATATAATGAAAGATATTTGCAATAGGATTAAGAAGGAAAAATATTGCCTTGATGATAGAAGTGTCGATAGGAATTTAATAGGTGAATTTTTAACTTTATGGAACATTTTAGAAGAGGATGTAAGACATAAAACAAATAATAATAATTTCTGGCATGGAATAGAAACCCTTTCTAAAAAAAGTGATCTACTATATGAGCAAAATATTAGGGAAATTGATAGTTTACGTAGATTTAGAAATAAACTTGTCCACGGAACAAACAAAGTTCTTAATAAACAAATTCAAAACGAAATAATTAAACTAAAAGATATATTAAGAGAGTTGAATATAAAGCCTTAGTAAAAAGTGGTAAGTCTGAAGTAAATAGATTTACCACTTTTTTATTACAAGGAGAAAAAATGATAAGGATAAGAAGTCCCACTTTAAGAGAAAATTTTATAGAATAAACACTTTGCGACTGAGAGAAACTGTTCAGTCGCTTATTAATTTTGGAGGGAAAAATTAATAAAGAAATGATTAATATTAACGCCAATCTCATTAAGGAGCCGCCTTTTGGAAGCTTTATGAAAGAGGATAAAGAGGTACAGGTTGCAAACCATACTCTTGCCAAAGGATATGGCAAAGGAAAAGAGTATATCAATTGTGCCACTTATGGATATAAGGCAGTCAAAGAGTCTAATCAGGAAGACTTCATTCACATCTATGGCTACTTCAGTAAAAGAGTTAAAACGGCAAGACTTATAAGAATTTCATTGTAATTTCTTGCAAGAAATTACAATGAAAGAAGAACATGAGGATGAATAACTTATGGAATTTTTCGCACAGGCAGTAAATGTATTAAAGATTTTAGTTATGGCAGTAGGAGCAGGTCTTGGAGCATGGGGCGTTATCAACCTGATGGAGTGATATGGTAATGACAATCCTAGTGCAAAGTCTCAGGATATCAAGCAATTGATGGTAAAATAAAGACGGAATGACACAACCAAATCTCTAAAACTAA
>ERZ773003.392-NODE-392-length-32697-cov-4.633601_pt1 | contig 32697 bp, 28 predicted proteins | sample MGYA00580668_ERZ773003 | MGnify/ENA primary metagenome ERZ773003 (study PRJEB29015, sample SAMEA2738002) | human oral metagenome | biome: human oral; feature: human-associated habitat; material: dental | place: China | collected 2126 ...
GCGGGAGCGTGTCCAAGGCAAGATATGTTTGTAACGGTTTATGTGATAGACAAATTACAGCTTTATATTACCCTTAAAGTAGCAATTATTGCATACCGCTATATAATGTATGGGGGATTTTTCATCCACGCCTCCCATTACTACCTCATCGCCTGTATACTGTATACTTCCATTTACTATTCTTACATTTTGTTTAGCCTTTCTGCCACAATGACAGATACCTATTATTTCCTGCAAGTCATCCGCCAGTTCTAAAAGTCTTTTCGAGCCTTCAAAAAGCTCTGACCTGAAGTTATTTTTAAGCCCATAACAAAGTACAGGTACATCAAGCTCATAAACTATTGCATACATATCTTCTACCTGTCTTTTGCTTAAAAACTGTGCCTCATCTATAAAAATAGCCGATATATTCTCTTTTTTCAGTCTTTCTTTAAGTTTTTTTATGAATTCCTCATATTCATCAGTTTTACTTGGAATAAAGCTTCCCTTAACCGAAACTCCGTCAACTCTTGCCTTTATTATACACTCATCTTTTCCGTCTCTGCTATCCTTATCCGGCTTTAGCACTATGGTATCCATACCCTTTTCTCTATAGTTATAATTGGCTCGTATTAAATCCAAAGACTTTGCCGAACCCATTACACCATACTTAAAATGCAGCTTTGCCATCTCTCCTCCTGAATATAACTTTATTTAGTATATTATCCCAAGAATAACCGGTAGCAAAACTTCGATTTTTCTGACTGTATATAGCAAAACACAAGTACAACAAGTTGAACTTAAGTTTTTGAAATCTGTAATCAGAAAAACCGACAAATTTTTTGCTCCGGTTATTTAAGACAAAATAAATTATTTTAGATTTTTATATACTTCAAAACTTTTTCTCTTATTTCCTGCCCTGTCCATTAAGCCAAATCTCATTTCCGTACCCATATGTACTTCCCCCAAGTCGTTCTCACGACTAAGGTAGAAAGTGTCTATGTAGGGATTATTTTTAGCAATATTATAAGCCTCTTCTATCATCTGAGCCTGTTTATCGTCTGAAACCGCATTAAATCCCTGCTCGGATAAAATTATACTTCTTACATTTCCTTTTGAATTAAGATATGCAGGCTGTTGCATAAAATCGGTAAGCACTCCTATATTCTTCATATTAATTATAGGAGTGGAAAAGTTTCCTTTTGCACTTGCATCATTAGTAAAGTCCGGATCTTTTAAGTCCTCCGGATAAGCGTGCCAAGCTATGCCGTAGTCGGTATCCTTTAATTGCTCATTAAGTATAGGCAGCATGTGTGAAGCCTGTAGATGACCGTAGCCTTGGTCGCTGTACCAATTCCATCTATAGTCAAAAGGTATATATACTTTTGCACTAGGGTTTTCCTTCTTAATTGCATCATACCAGATACGGAAGGCATCGGCATATTGTTTAGTGTAGGCATTAAGCTCTCTGTTAGGCATAAAGTTCCATGTGTTTCCGTTATTTATCTCATTTCCTATCACCCAGCTGTCTACACAATCACTGTAACTTTTAGCATACTTTTCAGCAATTTTCTTAAGCTCCTGTCTTCCGGCTTCAGTTTCCGTATTAAAACCGTAGAATACCGCTCCTGACTGAGGAGAACCGACCGGAAGCAAGGCAGGATTTGAAGTTTGCCAAGGATTAAGCATTATTACCGTATTTGAAAGACCTTTTGCCTTGGATGCCCTTAGGGAGGGACTGTAGTCAGTTGTTACGGGATTGTTCCATATTACACTCTTAACTCCCAGTTCAGAAGCATGATTACGGTCAAGATTGGTAACCGCAAGCCCTTTTTTATTGACTGCTTTGATTTCCTTTCTTTGTACCGTTCCCGTACTGTCTACCCAAGCACCTGAAGAATTTATCTTATACCCATCTATCATAGTGCTTGTTACTATATAGCCTTTATCATTAAAATAATAACTTTCGGCATAGGAATCTCCATCATCATCGATCCACTCCCAGCCTGACTTTGGAAAGCTTCCGTTGCCGTAATCATACCACCAACCGTTACTGTCTGATTTCCATGTGCCTGCCATAGCATTTATTCCTAAAAGCAGGCTGAACACCATAGTCCCGGTGAAAATTAAAGTTTTCCTCATAGTTATCTCCTTTTTTATAATTTAACAGATGTATTTGCAAAATGCTTATTATTTTTTCGAGTGTGAACATCAAAACACAAGAATAATATATCATACTGCACTGAAAGTTTTTGTTATGTGCAATCAAAAAAGAGTCAATTTATTTGCTTTGTTTATTTAAGAAACCATGCACTTACAAATTAAGTTTATAATCACTTATTCTCAAAAAAATCTGTTAATTTGCAAATACTTATAACTTAACTTACTGTATAAGAATTTTTCCCGATTACCATAACTTTTATAAGTCTGATTGAGAAATATCTTAATACGCACTTTGTAAAGTATTTAGCATCACTGCTACTCCCTTTCATTTAAGTCAATTATTATTTTATTTGATTTTTTACAAAAATAAGCCTTAGGCTCTTCATAATCAAAAATCTCATATATATAAACTTTCTCCTTATTCCAAAAATGCCCTTCCTTTGATACCCACGAAATATCAAAGCGACTACAAGCTAATTTACCTTCCTTCATTTTCTTATCACAATACGGACATTTCATAAAGACTCCTTCCTGCTCATATATTGCACACAACAAATTTAGGCGGTTTCTAATATATCTTATCAATTTCCTTTGCTATTTTACTCTTTCTTAGTTTTCTTTGCATTATATACTTTAATAAAATTAAAGGGTTAAGACTGTATGATAATTGTAACTTATAGTAATTTACCCATTCTATCACAGCAAATGTCCAAATAGCAAAGGCGATAAGCATTGTTAAAAATCCACTATAATTTAATATTATCACTAAAACTCCTACCAATAGTAAAATCACATCTAATACCTTTAGCTTACTGTAAATCTTACCTGTATACTTTAGGGCAAATCCCGGTTTTGACATTCTCTTTGCCAAAATGCACCAAAAAACTGCCCCCTGTATAAGTATAAAGCTTAGTATAAATAATGGAAAAGAAACAGAAATTAAAGATTTTGCAGTAATAAGCAATTTTTTAAACAGAAAAAAATTCATCCAAAATACTGTTACCGCTACTAACTCTCCCACAGCTAAATTAATTAATTTTTGTTTCATACGCTTTTTCAAATTAATACACTCCGCCATATCTTCCTATTTATACATTGAAATATAGTATATACTATTTAGCGATAAAGCTCTATATAAACAAACTAATGATTTTCTTAATAAGTAAAAACCTACCTTAAATTTAATAAAATTTGTCTATCACATAAACCGTTACAAACTTTACAGACGAGGACTGTTCGAGTGCAGCTCGCCACGGAGTAGGCGAGCACACGAGTTCCGCAGTCTGTACTAAGTTTGTCGAAACTTTATTAACAGTACTGCGAGTATGATTGAAATAGGGAGTGTTTCTGTTAATCATTTCTGACTATTGTTTATGCTGCCAGCTCCCCGACAAATCATTATATTGAGACGAATATAATCAAAAAATTATAGAAGAGATAGAAAACAGTCGAAGTAAGCCTGTAAACAGATAATAAGGCTTGCACTAATAAAGCCCGGAATGTTAGAATTAGATTGTAACAAAAGTTTTAACATTTCGGAGGTGATTATGAATTTAGCTAAAAAGATGTTGGGCTGTATGTCGGTCATCATAATCAGTTCGGTGTTGATTTTTCCAAGCTTTGCAAAAGGTGTGGCAGAGTGGAAGAAAAACGACAAGGGCTGGTGGTATGAGGAGGCGGACGGTTCCTATCCTACGAGCGCATGGAAGTACATCAACAATAAGTGGTATTATTTTGATAATATCGGCTATATGGTAGAAAATCAATGGATAGGTAATTACTATCTTGGTTCAGACGGTGCCATGCTTGTCAGTACAAGGACTCCTGACGGATACTATGTTGATGCAAATGGTAAATGGATAGAAAGTAAAAAGCCTGTAAAGGCTCATTATGTAAGCGGAAACAGCAGCTCCGGCGGATCGGGCAGTTCAAGCAGCGGTTCAAGTAGTTCAAGCGGCTCAGGAAGCTGGGGCGGTTCAGGAAGTTCAGGAGGCTCAGGCAGTTCCGGCGGTTCAGGCAGCTCAAGTGGATCGGGAAGTTCACAAGGTAGCACAGGTACTGCTTCAAATGCCGAAATACAGGTGGTTAATGAACTTACTGCTCAGGGATTAAGCAGCAAAGAGGCAAGGCTTTACTATTTGGTAAATGAGTACAGAGAAAGTTTGGGACTTCCAAAGTTATCACTCTCAAAGTCTTTAACACAAGTTGCAAGGACTCATGTTGCAGACTCCAACGGCTACAGTCCTGAGAATCAAGTTGATGCAAGAGGTATACAGGGAAACTTGCATAGCTGGTCAAGTAACGGAAGCTGGACACCTGTAGTATATACTTCAGACCATTATTATGCCTCTCTTATGTGGAGTAAGCCAAGAGAACTGACCTCTTATAGCGGAAACGGATATGAGATATCTGCCGGTAGCGGAGGTTATAATTTAACTCCTGAGTATGCACTCAGTTTGTGGAAGAATTCATCAGGACATAATGCCGTTATGACAACTTCAGGAAGCTGGGCAATGTTAAAGACCATGGGAGTGTCAATAGATGGAGGATATGCACATATATGGTTCGGAAGTGATGCCGATCCGGCAGGCTACTATGATGTAACAGGTTATCAGGTCTTACATCCATAAGTTTTAGGTCTTAGGTAGCTAAGTTGTATATACTGATTTTTACAGGGCTTTTGTTTTTGTGGGTTACAATGGTTGATTTTTTATACAACTTGCAGAGCTTCCAACAAATCGGATAAGCGCTTTTTAAAGTGCTGCATAGTAAGTTATAGTAAAATAATGAGTATATGAAAAAGATAGGGGGCTGTAATGATGAGTAAATATATTTTATCCTGTTGTTCGACCACTGATATGCCGAAAGAATTCTATGAAGAAAAGGATGTAAAGTATCTGTGCTTTCACTTTACCATGGACGGTAAAAGTTATATGGACGATCTTGGAAAGTCTATGCCCATAGAAGAATTTTTTGAGAGAATGAAAAACGGAGCAATGCCTACCACCTCGCAGGTCAATGAAGACGAGTACAGAGAGTTTTTCAAACCTTATTTGGAAGAGGGCTTTGATATCTTGCATATATGTCTTTCAGGGGGAATCTCAGGTACTGTAAACTCACTGAAAATAGCTGTAGATGAGCTTAGTGAAGAGTATCCCGAAAGAAAGATTTTATTTATAGATTCCCTACTTGCCTCCATGGGATTCGGGCTTTTTGTAGATATGCTTGCAGACAAGAAAAATGCAGGCAGCGGTATAGATGAGTTGTATGATTATGCTATGACATTAAGAGCTAATGTAAATGCATACTTTTTTTCTACAGACCTTAGCAGTTATTTAAGAGGCGGACGAATAAGCAAAACAGCATTTACGGTGGGTAAAATACTGAATATCTGTCCGCTTATGTATATGGATGAAGAAGGCAGGCTCATACCTATAGAAAAGGTAAGAACCAAGAAAAAGGTTATGGAAAGAATCGTGGAGAAGATGCAGGAGAATGCTGTCGGAGGGGATGACTATAGCGGCAAATGCTTTGTATCACATTCGGCTTGCTATGAGGATGCAAGAAAAGTGGCTGATATGATAGAAGAAAGATTCCCTAAACTCGAAGAAAAGGTAAAGATTAATACTATAGGTACTGTTATAGGAGCTCATACCGGAGTAGGAACTGTAGCAGTGTTTTTCGTAGGTAATGGTAGAAAGTAGTGTAATGCATAAATGTTGTAAAACAAGTAAAAGTTTATAGTAGGGTGTAGAAAAAACACCTTGTTAACCGGTCTTACGCACAGACTTTTTAAGGATTTGTCAAATTTATACAGGCTGTGGAACTTGTTCGCTCGCCAAAAAGCGGTGTGCCAACTTAACAGCCCTCGCCTGTGAAACTTGAAACTAACTTTTTCAAAAGGTCTAAGCGTTATAAAGATCGGATAACAAGGTGTTTTCTTTATCCGGCAGCCACCGAAACCAAAGAATTCCGGTATAGATAAGCGAGAATTATTATCTGTTTTTATGCAATACTTTAGAGTAGGTGGCAAATCCACCGCTGAAAAAATGTATGAAAAATGGTATAATATTTACTGATATATAAATAAAGTTAAATTTACAGGTGTGAAAAATGGACTTGATGAGATATGTAAAAGAAAATATGGTCTTAATTCCCAAAGGACAGGAGTTGATTAGAGACTTTGTCGACCCGGTCAAGTGGATGAGTTCGGATTATAAAATGTCTATTCCCGGAACAAAAAAAGAAAAAATCGTTAAACAAGAACTGGCGATGATTCAATCCTTTTTATTATTGAAGACTCCTGTTACTAACGAACTATATAATTATGTAATAGGTATTGATTACGATATTCAGATAAAAGATTTTCCGGTAGTAAATATAAGTTGGATAGACGCAATTAAATTCTGCAACCTACTGTCTGCAAAACTTTCATTAGAAAAGTGCTATACATTGGATGCCGTTTCAGAAAAGATTGTAGTCGATGATTCAAAAAATGGCTTTAGACTGCCAAGAGATGCGGAATGGCAATATGCCTGTAGAGGAAATATAAAAGGATATAGATACGGTGATATTGAAAGTATTGCTTGGTTTGAAGAAAATTCTGACAAAAGATTACATGAAGTAGGAACAAAAAAAGAAAATAATTTCGGACTTTTTGATATGATCGGAAATGTTTGGGAATGGTGTTTTGATTTGTACGATGAAGAACGATATGGAAACTATCGCATTTTCAGGGGCGGTAGCTTTGCAAGCGAAAAGAGAGCCTGTGGTGCTACTTCAAGGAGAAAAAGTTTTCCTGATTTTAGAATGGATGATTTGGGATTTAGAATAGCCATAAATAAATTGTAGGATATTGATGTATTATACTTAACGGAAGGAGCGGCTTATGAAAGAATTATTGTTTGATACAGGTTTGTTTTATGTTTTTTTGTTGTTTGCACTTGGAATTGCTGTATTGACAGTTAAGGATATGTTATCGATTAGGAAGAAAAACTCCTTACTGCTTCAGTTTTGGAAGACGATATTTTTAGTTCCTATGTACATTCTTAATATACTGCTTTTTGATAATGTCAACTTTTCCAACGCAGTTTTAAAAGAGCTTTCAAAGGAAGAGGATCGGGCTAAAAAGTATTAAGTTTCGAGGAGATATTATAACGGAATGTTTTGGCTTTTATTATTGTTCTTAATAGTGTGATTTGGATTACTGTTAATTATAAAAGCGAGGTGATATTTTATGTCGGTAATTAAAATTGAAAATCTTACTTTCTCATATTATGGATATGTAAAACCGGTATTTGAAAATATATCATTTTCATTTGATACAAACTGGAAAACAGGGTTGATAGGGAGAAACGGAGTCGGTAAGTCAACTCTATTTAAACTACTTCTAAACCAAGAAGTTTATCAAGGAAAAATAAGTAAAAGTGTTGACTTTATTAAATTTCCGCCAAATATAATTGATACTTCAAAATTAGGTATTGAGTTATATAAAGAACTGGTATCAGACGAGGAAGAATGGAAATTATTCAGAGAACTTAATTTGCTGAGTGTAGATGACAATATTGTTTACAGAGAGTTTGAAAAGCTGTCTAAAGGAGAACAAACAAAAATTCTTTTAGCTACTTTATTTACAAAGGAAGCCGGATTTTTGCTTATTGATGAACCGACAAACCATTTAGATATGGACGGAAGAAAAATTGTAAGTGAATATCTGAAGGGCAAAAAAGGTTTTTTGCTTATATCTCATGACAGAGATTTTTTAGATGGCTGTATCAACCATGTTATTTCTATTAACAGAAATTCTATTGATGTTCAATCAGGAAACTTTACATCGTGGTATGAAAATAAAGTACTGAAAGACCAATTTGAAATAAATCAAAATGAGAAGTTAAAAAAAGATATTAAACGATTAAAAGAATCTGCAAGACAAAGTCAAATTTGGTCCGATAAAATCGAAAATACTAAAAATGGCGTAAAAGTCTCCGGTGTAAAACCGGACAAGGGACATATCGGACATCAGTCAGCCAAAATGATGAAGAAATCAAAGAATTTAGAGAACAGACAAAATAAGGCAATAGAGAAGAAACAAAACTTATTAAAAGATATTGACACAAAGGAAAGCCTATTACTACATTCGCTACAGCATCATAAGGATACTTTAATAGCAGCTAATAATTTATCATCATATTATGGAGAAAAACAGGTATTAAATACTGTAAGTTTTGAAATAAAACAAGGCGATATAGTAGCTATATACGGTTGTAACGGCAGTGGGAAATCAACCTTGATTAAAATTTTGTTGGGCTTACACCATGAGTATATCGGTGAAATAAAATCAGCAAGTAATTTGAAGATATCGTATATACCTCAAGATACATCTGATTTGACAGGGAGCTTAAATGAGTATATTCGTAAGCAAAATGTTGATGAAACATTGTGTAAAACAATTCTTAGAAAATTAGATTTTTCAAGGGAATTATTTGAAACGGATATGAAGAATTATAGCGATGGACAAAAAAAGAAAGTTTTAATTGCTGTAAGTTTGTCAAAACCGGCTCATTTATTTGTTTGGGACGAACCGCTGAATTACATAGATGTAATATCAAGAATACAGATTGAGGAAATTATAAAAGAAGCAAAGCCGACACTGATATTTGTAGAACATGATAAGCGATTTGTAGAAGATATAGCGAATAAGGTCATACAATTATAAACGGAATAAATGATGGTTTGTCGGGGAGTTAGCAACATAAACAATTATAATAGTTTGTGGTTATTAGTATATAAAAAGCTCCGTATAATTCAATCATACCCGCAACCCATTTTCAAAGCTTCGACAAATTCACACAGACTGCGGAACTCGCTTGTCCACCAAAAAACGGTGGACTGACGCTCAAACAAGTCCTCGTCTGTGGAATTTGTATCTCGCTTTATCAAAAGGGTTAACCGCTAAAAAGATTGAATTATACGGAGTTTTTTTATCTCCCGCCACACTACTTTAACTAAGATTAATCAGAGAGCTTAACTGCTAACTTTGCGGTATCGGTATAGCTTTTAGAAGCTCTTTTGTATATTCACTGCTCGGTCTAAGATATATATCTTCAGTTTTCCCCTCTTCCACTATCTTACCGTCCTTCATAACTATAATCCTTTCAGCTATATTTCTTACCACTGCCAAATCATGTGAAATAAATATAAGGCTGAACTTCTCTTTTTTTTGTATGTTCTTTAAAAGCTCTAAAATCTTGGCTTGTACGGATACATCCAGTGCAGTTACTATCTCGTCCGCAATCAAAACCCTAGGTTTAAGCGATAAGATTCTTGCAAGTGCAATTCTTTGTAACTGCCCGCCGCTTAATTGTGTAGGTTTTTTAACAAGTACTTCTTCACCTATTTGACAGGAGCTTAGAGTATTAAGTATGAATTCTTTTTCTTCTTTTCTAGGTACTATATTGTAGTATCTTATAGGCTCTAACAAAGAAGTAAGTATATTAAGCCTCGGATTAAAAGCATCGAAGGGATTTTGAAATACTATCTGTACCTGCCTTTTATACTCCCTGTCTTTTCCGTCAATTAATCTCCCCTTATAATATATATTGCCAAAGCTTTCTTTATCAAGCCCTGATAAGATCATTGCCAGAGTAGACTTACCTGAACCGCTTTCTCCTACTATGGCTGTGCTTTCCCCCTCAAGTATGTCAATACTTATATCATCAATTGCCTTACTTTTCTTATTTCCTATATTATCACTATACTCTTTGCCTAAATTTTTTATAGAAAACAAAACCTCTTTTTTGATAGTATCAGCACTTACTTCTTTTTCTCTATCCCATGCATGATAAAGTTTTTTAGTCTCGGCGACTATATCCTTCGTTACTTCCTCACTCGGGCTGTTAATTATTTCCTTTATCTTTCCGCTTTCTATTATCCTGCCCTCACTCATAACTAAAGCTTTGTCGCAAAGTCTTGAAATAAGTCCCAGATTATGACTTATAAATATAAGCGGCAAATCCTTTCTTTCAGATAAATCTTTAATAAATTCTATAAATTTGATTTGTGATATTACATCTAAACTGGTGGTTGGTTCATCCGCTATGATAAGTTTCGGCTTGGTTAAAAGTGTCAATGCTATAAATACCCTTTGCCTCATACCTCCGCTTAATTGATGCGGAAAAGAGCTTAAGACCCTTTTGGCATCAAGATCAAGTTCTTCCAGGCTGTTTATCAGTATTTTTTCAAGCTCCGCCTTAGAAAGCTTATGATGTTTTTTTATAGTTCTATACATCTGAACAGAAATTTTTTCATAAGGGTTAAGTGCATTAATGGAGTCTTGAAAAATCATTGCAATCTTAGAGCCTATATAATGTCTTCTTTTGTTTTCAGGAAGGCTTCTTATATCAACTCCGTCAAGTATTATCTGCCCCTTTATATCTGCACTCTCGCTAAGCAAGTCCATTATCGTATACATAGTCACACTTTTTCCGGAGCCGCTCTCACCGAAAATCCCGAGCTTTTCTTTAGCCGATAAGGAAAAACTTATTCCTTTAATTATATTTTCTCCTATAGACACTTCCAGGTCATTTACCTTTAATAACTCTTTATTCTCCATCATCTACTCTCCTTTTGCATCCATAAGAATGTAGCTTGAAAATGCAATAATAAATATACCAAGTGTTGGCCAAAGCAAAAGCAGAGGTCTTTCTATAATATATATCCTATATTGGTACAGTAAAGCTCCCCAGTCCGGCTTTGTAATATCCGCTCCCAGCCCTATAAAAGAAAGTGCGGCATATTGTAGTGCTATGGAGCTTGCCTTATTTCCAAGGGCGGTATATATAGGCGGCATAATATTTGGTATAATATGCTTTGTGATGACCTTCATGGAATTTATCCCCATAGCTTTTTCAGACAGGATAAAGCCCCTTGTTTTTACCTCTTTGGTAAGTATCATGGCTTGATTGGCATAGTCTCCTATACCCGATATTCCAAGGGCTATGCCGGCACTTATAGGGTTGAGCCCGAATATTGCCGAAAAAATAAGTGCTAAGATAAATGTAGGCACTATCATCATAAGATCCGTTACAAATTGAATCACAAGCTCCACACTTTTACCGTAATACCCTCCAAGCGTACCCATAAGTACGCCTATACTAAGAGAAATCACACAGGCTATCAATATTGTAAGTAAGGTTCTTACCGCTCCGTCTATCATTAACGAGTATATATCTCTTCCCAGATGATCGGTTCCGAAGTAATGTTTAGAGGACATAGCGGCAAATGTATCTGTAAGATCTGTTGTAGTCGCATCCTGATAACCTTGTTTTAATATATTAAAAATAAATGCCGAGGCTATTATCAGCAGTATAATAATTATTAATTTAACTTTCTTACTGTTCATTATTTTCTTGCCCCCAATGCTCTTATTAATACCAAAAATACCAAATGTACCATAAGCATCCACAGTACTATAAAAAACATATAGGACTGAATTACATTATAATCTCTTTGTGCAATGCTGTTTACCAAAAAGAAACTTACTCCGGGTACTGCAAATACGAATTCAACCACAGCCGTACCTCCTATTACCCATGAGAATTTACTTATCATTGCCGAACAAAGTCCTATAAGTGCAGATCTTAGACCGCTGCTTAGCAAAACCTGCCTGTATAAAAAGCCTCTGGCAACCTCGGCTCTTATGTAAGCCTGTTTTTTAATATCTAAAAAGTGCTTTCTCATAATTCTTGCAATACTTCCTACCGAACTTAACATTACAATAAGTATTGCCAAGGTGATTTTTACCCTGATATCACCGGTAAATATCTTAGCTAATTTATATTTTACGCCTATATAATATATAATAATTACCGAAAGTATAAAGGTCGGTATACTTTGTGAAAATAAAGATATTGCCGCAGTAAGTCTGTCAAAAAATCCTCCTTTTTTAAGTGAAGCAAGATAGCCACCAAAAAATCCAAGTACTGCCGCCAGTGTTATACCGCCAAGTCCCAGAGTAAGCGAATATGGCATGGCTTTAAAAATCTCTGCCCTTATATCCTGCTTTGTAATCAAAGAACGACCCCAGTCACCCTTTATAAAGGCTCCAATCCACCTAATGTACTGTATATATAAAGGTTTATCAAGTCCAAGCTGTGCTGCAATCACTCTTTTATTCTCTACCGTAGGCGCAAGTTCCAACTGCTGTAAAAGAAGGTCTATCGGACCTACAGGCAAAAACCTTGTAAGTATAAATAAAGCAACGGACATAATAAACAATAAGGCTATATATTTAATTATAATTTTAATATATGACACAATTCCCCCTATTTAAAAGCGGTCTCTAGGCTAATCAAAGCCTATAGACCGCAAATTCAAGTTACTTATTTCATTAATTGATCATTTACTATGTAGTAGTCTCCGTTATACGGCTGATAGTTTACAAGTTTTTCTGAAACCGCTATATGCCACTGCGGATCTATAAGGTAAAGTACAGGCAGATCCTTTGCTACAAGTTCCTGTGCCTTCTTTGAAATCTCTACTCTCTTAGAATAATCAGACTCGCTTCCAAGCTCGTCAAGAAGCTTATCCATCTCCTCTGATGAATATCCGGTAAAGTTCTTTGCTCCTTCGGTTCTAAAGAACTGATTAAGTGCAAAGCTCGGATCGGCTGTAGGTGCGGTATGCTGTGCATAAAGTATCAAGTCAAACTCTCCTGCCTTTGCCGCCTTGTCTATACCGTCAACAACTTCGGTACTGACCTCAAAACCGAGTTCCTTAAGCTGTGAAGCCATTACTTGCATAATCACTGATAAATCAGGTCTTGAAGGATAGGTTACTATCTTAATTGTAAGTTTCTTACCGTCCTTTTCTCTTACTCCGTCCTTTAATACCCAGCCTGCCTCATCAAGCAAGCTCTTTGCCTTCTCTACATCTGTTTTAAGTACCACATCTCCTGCAAAATCATAGTAATGTGCAAAGAAACCGCTGGCAACTTTTCCTCCTGAGAGAGCTTTTAAGTAATCTTCTCTGTTAATGCCAAGATTTACCGCCTCTCTTACCGCATGATCCTTATATATCTCACTGTTTAGGTTAAACATTCCGAAGTATTGATAGCCTGCTTCAATGGTCTTAACTATCTTACCTGAGCTCTCAAACATCTTTGCAACTTCAGGAGTTATGGTAAATGCCATGTCGATCTCTCCTGACTCAAATGCAAGTTTCAAAGCTGAAGCATCATTAAACTTCATTATCTTAATATTAGGTCTCTTATCCGCATCGGGATACTCGGGATTAGGTGTTAAGCTTGTTTCAATATTCTCTTTAAGCTCTTTTATAACATACGGACCTGTATATACGAAACTTCCATCATCAAGTTTCTTAAACACTATATTTGACCACTCGGTTAAAAGTGAATCAAGTCTTTGCAAAGGTCTTTCAGTCTTGATCTCAAGTGTCTTGTCATCTGTTGCAGTAAAACTTACGACTCCTGCAGTAGCATTGGATAACTGGTTCTTAGTCTGAATCAGGTTCATACAGTCTGCAATAGCTTTGGCATCTACCAAATCTCCGTTGGAAAACTTAGCCTCATTTTTAGTAACAGCCTTCCATGTCAGATCATCAACTTTTTCAAAAGAATCAATAAATCTTGAGTAAAGCTTTCCGTCCTTATCTACCATAAATACTGTCTCACTTACTCCGTCACTGGTCAAGGACCATGGCACTGAGCTGTCTGTAGGGTCGGTATTGGAAATGACCCAGGTCTGACCTATGATGATCTCGTCAGAGTTACCTATCTGAGCAGCCTCACTTGTCTGTGTGCTTTCCTGTGAATCTTTTGAAACTTCCTGTGTCTGACTTTCTGCAACTGTTGTTTCTTTTGTACTTTGGCAAGCTCCAAGCAAAGCTGCGGTCAAAGCCAAAAGAAGCCATAAAGATTTCTTTTTCATAAATAACACTTCTCCTTCTTAATTGTACATCAACTTTGGAATAAAACTTCTTCCTATTTGTCTCCTCAAAAATAAGTTGAAGTTTTATAGGATAATTAATCATTTCCCGTACATTATTATAAAGAAAACTCACATATCAGGCAAGTATTTATATTGTATTTATATTGTATTTATATTGCACATTATATGCTGTGAATTTTTATATTTTTATGCTCAGATTAAACTATTTTTAAAATATAGTGACTTTAGTGCCATATACTAAGCAATATATCTATAAATAATTTAGGGCTGTTGCATTTTGAGATTTTCGCACAAGCTATATAGCAAAACTCTACTCAAATACCACTATAGCTTATGCATGGTCTCCATTCTGCAACAGCCTCATGCTAAAAACTATTCTATTAATTTAATTTTTTTAATACTTGATTAATATGGTCTAAGTATTAATACTTGATTATTGACCAAATGGAACTTGGCTCAAGTCCAAGTCTCCAAACCGCCACACCTGCAAGAGAGTTTTCTTTTATAAGATTCATCTTAAGCTCCATTGACTTTTCATCTTCAATCCACATATAGTAGCTTTCTCCTGAAGATATAAGCTCTGCATAATTTTGTCCTATGTCTTCCTTCCACTCTGTACTTAAGTTATTTTCTAAAACCCATTTAAGTGAGGCTTCTATACCCAGTGCCTGACTGCTAAGCTTGCCTCCTTCTTCCTTCCATAGCCTTGTATAAACCGGAACCGCATTGATAAGTTTTTCTCTTGGAACTTCTTTTAGGCTGTCTTCTATAGCCGACTTTACGAAACTAATTGAAGCCACACTGCCCTTATCAGAGCCTGAATAATGTTCATCATAACCCATATTTATAATATAGTCTGCAACTTCCGCCTGCTTGTCTCTGGCATAAAATTTATTATATGCCGCATACGAAGGATTATCTATAGAAAGAATAATCTTATTTTTTCTTGTATACACCGAAAGTTCTCTTATAAACTGTATATAATACTTTGCTCCTTCCGCATTAAGTCCTTCAAAGTCAAGGTTAATTCCGTCAAGATTATAGGTGATTGCATCATTTATCAGTTTTTCTATTAATAATTTTCTGACACTGCTTTTTTTAAGCAGTTTTACCGTGCTTACTTTTTTGCTTAAATTATCTACCAGTCCCCATACTTGCAAGCCCATCTCATGTGCCTTTATTACATAGTCCTTACTTGCATAGGATGTGTAATTGCCCTCGTTATCACTTAATGAGAACCAAGTAGGTGATATAACATTCATGCCTGAAGTTCTTGCCACCAGGCTTTCCATATTTTTATTGGCATCCATGTTGCTGACCTGATGCCAACCGAGAACTACCGGCTCACCAAAACTTATGCTTGTATATGTAGGCTTTACAAATTCGCTTATATTTACAACATAGTCCATATTTTCTAAGGCACTGACCTTAACATATCCCCAGTCTCCCTTGTCAGTATATGCCTTAAGCCACTTTTTGTTTTTTCCTGTCAAGTCACCGTCAGTTACAGAGCTTCCAAGTATATATACACTTTCTTCCTTATCCAGGTCTGCAACTATATCCGCCTTTATGGTCTCACCGCTTCTTAGTTTTGATTTTTTCTTAAGTCTTGCACTTACAAGACTTACACTATTATCATATATGTATATTTTTCTTATATCCGAATCTGTAAAACTTCTTAAATTTACATTGGTATATTTCTTTATAAGACTTGCAGACACATAAGCCGAATTATCAGACTTTATAAATGCCTTCTTTCCATCCGATATATAATTTTCATCCATGTATATAATTTCTTCAGGCAGGGTATAGACCAGTAAATTTTCTTCACTGTCCCAAAAAAGCTTGTCATTTAATATCGCCACTGCCCAATCATATGGCAAATAGACCTCCTTGTCCTGCTCTATAGCACTTGCTTTTTGTAAGCCGTCATTATAGATTATAGCCACCTGCTTATCCTTTACACCATAATATGTACTGTGATCCACCCTCTTACTTGAAGGCATAAACATAGTTACATATATATATGTTGCCGCACTTATAAGAATCAGCAAAATAATAAACAAGTACACTCGCTTGCCGTTTTTCATTAAAAAGTATCCTCCTAACCGGTTATGCAATTTTTTCGTTATTTCAAAACCATTGCCAAATGCCATGATATTATACCACAGCTTATTATAAAAAAGTATGAAGTTACTATAAACTTGATGTTAGTATATTTTACAGTGAAGTGAAAAGTTTATTTCCACTTTGCAACTTTCACAGTGTAAATAAACTTTTCACTTCACTTTAGTATGTTTTTATAATAAAAAAGAAACTGCTTATCCGTATATTTAGACAGGCAGTCTCTTTTTAGACTTATACGCTATTCAATTAAATTTATTTTATCAAATCTTATTTCTTTTATCTTACCGGTACTCCTGTCTTCTATATAATCCGGCATATAACATACGCCTCTTTCACTTACAGTAAGCACCTCTTTAAGTTCATATATACTACATTCGCAACCTTCAACATATATATCTACTCCGCTTAATCCAAGCTTAAGTATTTGTTCTATATAATTATTTTGTTTTTTCAAGCTATACTCCATAATAAATTAATTATCTTTATTAAATACCGAACCATAAGAAGATTTCCGTAACATATACTATATATTTCCAAACTTATATAGATTTTTTCCGGTGTTTAATAAACCAAATATTTCTTAATCAAGGCTGAGGCATGGTCGAAGTCAGGTATTCTTAAAAATGATTGTTTGTATAATTTACTTACTTTTCTTTTGGTTTCCTCATCTACAGACCTGTATAGGAATTGCCAACTCTTTTTTATACGAACTTCCTCAAATTCAAGTATTTACAAAAGCTCCTCAAGTCCCTGCCTTGTAAATGCAGTAAGCACAAGTTTTTTATCATTTTTCCGGTATAAAAAACTTTCGAAACTCTTTACAAAGGTTAAATATAAGCACATACTACCTAGGCTTATTATTTCAAGTTTCGATAATATGCAATGGTTATTTATTGTATCTTAAATTGCATAAGCGCTTATTAAAATAAGCGGTTTTGATTTTGTTTCCAAGGTTTTATTTGTATCGCTACCATAGTTTTTTATTAATTGCACTATACTTTGACAAATCTACAGTATCTCCATACTTTTGTCTTATAGGCAACTTGTGAAAGCTAAAATAGCCATACACATCTTTTTTGCACTGATACCGTAGTAAGGTTTTAATATATGCCCCAAAGAATTACATTCTTTGTATACCTCACTTATTTTACTTATCCTAAGATAAGCCCTAAAGTGTAAGACTGCATTACTTACTCTGCCTGATTTGGAAAGGGCTGCAATAGCAATATTATAAGATGGCTGTGTATTTTTGCTTACAAGCAGCTTTCTAAGTTCCTTTTTTGCTTCTTCTACATGTGTATATCTTGGATTTTTATCAAAACTTAGGCAATTAAGTATGATATATTTTAAGAAATTCATGCCTTCCTTGATATGTAAATTATTTAAATCAGCCTTATTCTCAGTGCCTGCATAATAAAGTAAGGCACCTATAACATATATATCGGTCTCTTTTCCTGCCCCAGGTCTTAAAAACTGCTCAAAAGCGGCATAAGCTATAGTTTTGTCGCAATCAGCAGCAAAGACAGGTTTATCGGATTTTAATAAAGCATGGTCAAAATCAATTAAATTAACGGTGTTTTCTTTAAGAATTAAATTACCCGGTTGTAAATCCGAGTGATCTATAGGATTTTCCTGATTGTATAGATATTTGATAGGCTGACACAAAGATATGTCAAAGTGTATCAGCTCATTTACAGACATTGTACCAACATACGATATATGCTCATACAAAGTCTCTCCCTGTATATATTCTTCTATAATGCATAAGCTGTCTGCAAACTCTTCCGAATCGTATATGATAGCTATAACCAAATGTTTAAGACTCTTTAGTATAGTGGCTTCCTTTTTGTATGTACTACATGAGCTTCTTTTTTCAAGGGGACTATTTTCACAGCTCTTTATACATCCAAAGTTTTGTATCTTACCAAATACACCTTACCGCCAAGCCCTTTACCTAAAAGCTTTATGATATCATATTTTCAAGAAGTGTATTGCTTTTTATACCGCCTCCTTTCTCCATCTTGCTTAACATCTTATAGGCACTTTATTTCATCGTCAAGTACAAACATCTATTCGGTCGATATTTTGAGTTTCAGTATACAATATACAGCTTCTTGCTTGTTACAGTTCAGCTGCCCTAGATATATATATAATACTCAAACTTCCCACGCTCAAAATTGACTCAGTAATACTTCAACTAACAAAATTCTGAATTTTATTAGCTAAAATATCGAAGTTTCAATGTATTGCTCCAATTTGTGGCATGGGAAGTTTGAGTATAATATGCTAAATGAAATCTTGCTTGACCGGTCTTCGCAAAGTCCCTATACTTTTATTGATTATTTTTATAATTTAGAGTATCATAAGACAAGAGTTACAGTTTTGTCAGCTTAGATACACATGTCTAATATACCAAATTAAAGCTCTCTTTTAAGTGTATTATACATGTATATCTAACAGTCTACCGCCGTAATTCATCTTAGCCACAAATGAAATTTAAATATTTTTTGTGAAGATGAATTACCTGCCCAAACTGTAACAGATAAGGAGGGCAAGTCATGCAAATAGAAAGATTAAGTGATTTACAAATTAAATGCACCTTGACCAATAATGATCTTTTAGCTCGTGATATTGATCTTTTAGAATTGGCATACGGACACGAGAAGGCAAGAAGTTTATTTAATGAAATGCTGCAAAGAGCTTCTCATGAGTTCGGATTTAATGCCGGAGCTCTTCCGCTTATGGTAGAAGCCATCCCCTTACCCAATGAAGGTATAATAATTATTATCACCAAGGTAGAGGACCCTGAAGAAGTAGATACAAGATTTTCCAAATTTTCAACATATAGTAAAGAAGTGGATTTTAACGATATGAATTTTAACAAATTTAATTTGATGGCAGGTGCAAAACCGCAGGAGTTTTTTCCCGGCAATGATGTAAGTAAGAATGAAGAAGCTTTCCAAAGTACATTTTCATTCTCAAATCTTGATAAGGTTATAGATGCCGCCCATATGTCTGCAAACTCTTACAAAGGCGAAAGCAGTCTTTACAGACATAAAACAAACGGTAACTATATACTTTCATTAAAGGGTAGCACAGAAACTTCTGAAAGTTATAATAAAACCTGCAATATACTTACCGAGTATGGAGTGAAACTTTCATCCAATTACTCAAGCGAGGCTTATTATGAGGAATATTTTGAAGTCATAATAAAAAACAATGCTTTAGAAAACCTTTCTAAAGTATAAAAGCAGTTGATTGGATAGCAGGCATTTGCCATAGTGCGACAGCTTCCTTAATAACACAACTGCAGTAATCAAGCAGGGAAGGTTTTATACTTAATGCTTGGCCGTGGGCAGCACTTACCATAAGGTGATATTTTCCTTATGCCGTCCCTGTAAATGTAAAAAACGGCTTGCTGAAAGAAGTATCTTCTTAAGCAACAAGCCGTTTTTAATTAGTTTAAACAGACAAAGCCGCAAGCTCATTAAGCTGCTCTACCAAAGCATCACAGTCTATTCCGTGTACCATGCAAGCCTCCTCTATAGTCTCTGCCTGAGAAGCAGGACAACCGAGGCAGTGCATTCCTACACGCATAAGCGCAGGTGCCATATGTTCATTTAAGAAAACGATATCACCTATCGTCATATCCTTTGTAATAACCATGTCTAAAACCCTCCTTTATAAATATTCCTATGCTTAATATAAACCATAAGACATATATTTACAACAATAATTAATAGTAGTTTACATATTTTTTCGTCAGATACGGTTTTTTACACTTTTAAAAACCGCCCTCGTGAATAAATACCCTTACTTTGGTAATTTAAGCACATAATTGTGTATAAACTATGAATTAAATTTGCCGAAATATTATGTATAATTCCTGTTTTATACTAACTTTTCTACACCTAAAGTAAGTATAGCCTAATTTGTTCTACAAATTGTACAAGTTAGTGTGTGCTAACCTATTGATTTTTGTGCTATTTTCAGTTATTATATTGTCAGTAGTCAATAGGTGTTACAATTGATTAAGAAGTAGGAGGAAATTTTATGGCTCATATAATTAATGATGGATGTATCATGTGTTCTACATGTGTGGGTGAGTGCCCTGTAAATGCAATATCAGCAGGAGATCCAAAATTTATAATAGATGCTGATACTTGTATAGATTGCGGTGCTTGTGCAGCAGTTTGCCCATCTTCATGCATAGAACCACAAGCTTAATAAGAATATATTTGTTATTTCAAAAATCAAAGAGAAGCCTGCTCAAGCTTCTCTTTTTTTATCTCAGGGGCGGTGTAAGGAAACTATCACCTTGCGGCAAGCACCGCCCCACAAGCGGGTATGGGGCTAAAGTCTCACTACTCGATTTAGTATTATTACAACTTTTTTTACAATCGTAAGATACTTTTATAAAAATGTAATTGTATAAAAATTGGGCATAACCTATAATGAAGGCGTTTAGAAAGCTAAGTAAAGGAGTTAAATAATTATGAAAAAGTTTCGTTTTTGGCTGCTTCCCCTTGCTCTTGTAGTAAGTTTGGGATTTGCCAAGGGCAATACGGCTTATGCTACTGCCAATAGTCAAGCAAGCCAAACAATAAAAGCAAGCTCTGAAATAAAATCGGTTACCATATCAAGCAACAAGAAAACTATAGATATAAATATGGATAATTCCGCTGATACATCAGGTACTGACGGTTCATATTACTTATTTGAACTAAAACCTTATGAGGGAGGCATCGGCTCAAGAACCGATTATCTTGCAAAGGTTTCTTCAGGCAATGTAAGTCATTCTGTAGACCTTAACTTAGGTGCGGAAAATGACAGACTCTACAGCAGCTTTGTCGTTGCGGTACATGACGGCAGCAAGTATGTGGAAGTATCAAATCCCCATTATATTACCAATCCGGAAGCTGTTGCACAAAATACAAAAGCATTTGAAGATCCGCTTACCAAAAAGGGTCTCAACATAGAAATACACATGCTTCCCGATGCTTTTGAGCTTGGTGTAAAACATGTGGGTACCAACATCGCTTTCCACCAAATACTTGGAGAAGGTATAGACTTTAACTATGACGGTAAGACCTACCACTTTAATAAGTCACTTATAGAAAATTATGATAAGACCATAAGTGCCTTATCCGGTAAGAGCATGACGGTTACAGCTATAGTACTTAACGGTTTTAATCCTGACAGACCTGAGCTTTTCCATAATGGCAATAAGAAAAATGACAAGGCTTATTACTATATGTTTAATGCTGAAAGCAAGGAAGGTTTTGAAACAACCAAAGCTATTGCTGCATTTCTTGCAAAAAGGTATGACGGTTCCAATCCTAACTACGGTAAAATCTCAAACTGGGTCATAGGTAATGAGATCAATAATCAGGCATGGAATTACATAGGTCCGAGAGATCTGACCTCTTATGTTAAAAGTTATGAAAAGGCATTCAGACTTTTCTACACCGCTATAAAGAGCCAAAGTGCCAATGACAGAGTATACTACTCTATAGACTTCCATTGGAATAATCCAAAGGAAAAAGACGGTAAATTAAAGTATGGCGGTAAGGAAATAGTTGATAGCTTCAACTCCGAGGTAATGAAAAAAGGTAATATAGACTGGGGACTTGCTTATCACCCCTATCCTTATCCTATGGTAGAACCTGAATTCTGGGATGATGACAAAACAGGTGAGCTTACAAAGGATGAGGGTTCACCTATAATAAACTTCTATAACCTTTCAGTACTTACAGATTACTTTAACAATGATGCCCGTAAATCGCCTTCCGGTCATGTAAGACATATTATTCTTACCGAGCAGGGATTTACCGCACACAGTGCTTCAAGAGGAGAGGTTGACGACATACAGGCGGCAGCTTACGCATATTCATACTATATGGTGGACAGCAATCCTTTCATAGATGCCTATATACTGAGTCGTCAAATAGATGCCCCCAGCGAAGTAAGACAGGGTATTGCCTTCGGTCTATGGAAGGCTGATATGAACCAAGGTGATGCAATAAAGGAGACTTCAAGAAGGAAAATCTGGCAGGTATTTAAGAATATAGATAAGAAGAATTCAACTCTTCAAAATACCGAATTTGCAAAGCAGATCATAGGAATACAAAAGTGGTCCGATGTAATACCTAACTTTAGGTGGAGGTCTTTGGAGCATTAAACTTAATTAATTTGCAATAAAAATCAAAAGACACAAAAGGCTTGCTGCATAAGGTTCAGCAAGCCTTTAACTTTTAAGTTTATACTCTTATTATATTGGACTAAAGCAATATATGTGGTAATATAATATGATGTATTCAAGTAAAGTCCTGAAATGAAAGGAGCGGCTCTATGAAAAATTATAAAGTTGATCAAGCTATTATTATGGCAGCAGGTTTTGGTTCTCGTTTAGTTCCCCTTACCTATGATACACCGAAAGGACTTCTTAAAGTTCATGGTGAGCCTATGGTAGAAAGACAGATAAAACAGCTCAAAGAAGTGGGTATTGATGATATTACCATAGTGGTTGGCTACTTGAAAGAATCTTTTGACTATCTATGCGATAAGTATGGAGTAAAACTTTTATATAACCCAGACTATGCAAGCAAGAATAATCTCTCAACCATATACCATGCTTTGCCTATTCTAATTGACAAAAGCAGCTACATACTCTCTTCCGACAACTGGATAAGGGAGAATATCTTTCACCCCTATGAAGACAGAAGCTGGTACTGTAGCGTATATATGAAGGGCGCTACTTCAGAATGGTGCCTTGACTATGATGAGAATGATAAAATCACAGCTGTATCCATAGGCGGTCATGACAGCTTTGTTATGTACGGTCCGGTATTTTTGAGTAAAGATTTTTCTAAGAAATTTTGCAAATATGTTGCAGAGTACTATAACAGAGCCGACAGTGATGATTTTTATTGGGAGCAGCTTCTTATTGACAGCTTAGCCGGCAAAATCAATTTAGATGATATCTACATCAATAAACAAAACGATGATGTCGTATATGAATTCGAAAACCTTGAAGAATTAAGAGAATTTGACCCCTCGTATAAAACAAATTCCAATAATGAAGCTATGGCTATTATAGCTAAGAGCTTTAATATTCCGGAATCAAAAATCTATGATATCACCTGTTTAAAAGCCGGCATGACCAATAAATCCTTCCTGTTCTCCGTAAACGGCGAAAAATTCATTTGCCGTATTCCGGGTAAGGGAACCGAAGTTCTGATCAACCGAAAAACGGAGTACGACAGTTATCAGGCTATAAAAGAGCTTGATATCTGTGATGAGATAATATATTTTGATGCCGATACAGGCTATAAAATAACTAAATACTACGAAGGTTGTCAAAAACCCGACTTTAGCAATGATGCCGATACCCTAAGATGTATGAAGGTAATTAACAGATTGCATAACTCTTCGGTAAAGGTCGGTCATGATTTTGATATAAGGGAGCGTATTGAATACTATGAAAAGATTTGTCTTGAGCGTGGGGATATAAGCTTTAAGGATTACTTTGAAGTAAAACCTCACATGCTGCAGATACTTGACCGCCTTGACAGCCTTAACCGTAAAAAGCACCTTTGCCACATTGACTGCGTATTTGATAATTATTTATTTATAGACGAAACTACCACAAGGCTTATAGACTGGGAATACGCCGGTATGGCAGACCCCTTAATAGATATAGCCATGTGCTCTATTTACTCATACCTTGAAAAAGATGAGATAGATAGATTGCTTGATATATACATTTTCTCAAAATCAAATCCTGATGCGGATGAGGCAAACTTTAATTATAAGCAAAACAAGGCTGATTTATCCAAAGCAGTTGACCTAACACAAAGACATATAGTATACTCTTATGTTGCCTTGTCAGGATTTTTATGGGCATTGTGGACAGTTTACAAGAGCAGTTTCGGTGAGACCTTCGGTGAGTATTCACTTAAGATGTACCGCTACTCAAAAGATTTCTACAAGATTTTACTTGATGAGGGATTTTTTGCATAAGCATAATGTAATAAACTTGTTATAAATCCTCTGTTTTAATAATGCCTATATAGTGGTATATTTAAAGCATATAAAAACTGATTCAGTACAAAAAACTTCTTATTTAATCGAAGTCCATACAGTACAAAAAGCCAAGTAAGCTTTTACAGACTATTTGTCTCTGAATTTAGAAAATGACTACAAAAAAGGAGATTATATGAAATTAGATTATAAAAAGGCCGTCATTGTAGGTGCTGCCGGTCTTGGTATACTTTTTCTGGCACCTCAAAATACTCCTGCAGCCACTACCGGTTGGCAGGCTGTAAACAACAGCTGGGTGTATATAGACAATGACGGTGGCAGACATAAGGGCTGGATCAAAACCAGTGACGGATATTATTATATGGATCTGTCAACAGGTCTTATGAGTACAGGCTGGAAAAAGATAAATTCCAAGTGGTACTATTTCAAGAGCAACGGTCTTATGAGTACAGGTTGGTTAAATACCGATAATACTTGGTATTACAACTTAAATGACGGAAGTTTGGTACAAAACAGCTGGCTTAAATTAAATGACAAGTTCTACTATATGCGTGGCAGCGGTTCTATGGCTACAGGCTGGAGGGAAATGGATAATGCTTGGTACTATTTCAGATCTGACGGCAGATGTACCTTCGGTTGGCATAAGGTCGGCGATGTGTGGTACTACTTCAAATCTGATGGTAAAATGGCAACAGGCTGGCAGCTTATAGATAAGTCCTATTACTACTTTGATTCTAAGGGCGCTATGAAGACCTCATGGCTTAATGACAGTGTTAATAAATACTATATGGAAGCAAAAGATGCTACACACCTGGGTAAGATGGCGTATGAGTGGAAGTATATTGATAACTTTTGGTATTATTTCGATCAAGAAGGTCACATGTTAAAGGGCTGGGCAAAGAATGGTAACTCCTATATGTACTTTGACCAAGACGGTAAGCTTGCAGTAAATACAAGCCTTACAATAGACGGCAACAGTGTAAGCTTTGATGCAAACGGTATAGCAAATACAAGCTCCGTAAACAGTTCAAATATTGCAACTGTATCGGCTTTACCAAGCAATACCTCCTCTGCAGTCTATACAAGCAGCTCCAATAAGGGTTCAGGCAGCTCAGGAAGTTCAGGCAGTTCAGGCAGTTCAGGCAGCAATTCAGGTCCCGGTGTTGCAGGCGGAACCAATGCAGGTGCAAAAGCTCCAAGTGCAGAAAGCAGTTCAGACTCTTCTTCCGGCTCAAGCTCAAGCCAAGGGCTTCAGGCGGGGCAGACCGGCGGACCTAAAAAGGGCAAACAATAAGGAGGCTTGATGAAGAATAAATTACTGATGTTTTTATCTCTAAGTCTTTTTATATCAGGCATTAACGGTACAAATACTTATGCAGCCACAGAGTGGACTATGAAAACCCCGGGTGTGTACCAAATGCTTGACGGCTCTTCCATTAACGGTGTGTATGCCAGAGGTGTGGACACTTCACATTGGCAAGGAGATGTAGACTGGAAAGCCGCTGCGGCAGATGATGTTAAATTCCTGATGCACGGTACAAGGTATAAGGGTAAGCAAGATCCTAAGTTTGTATACAATATGAATGCAGCTCACAAGGAAGGCATTGCTCTTGGAGTGTATATTTACTCCTATGCCATGACACCGGCTGAGGCTGAGGCTGAGGCTGACTTTGTACTTGATATGATAAAAGACTACCCTATCTCATATCCTGTTGCCTTTGATGTGGAGGATACCAATACTCAAGGAAAGCTTAAAAAAGAGGAACTTACCGCCATAATAAGAGCATTTACCAACAAGATAGAGGCAGCAGGTTATTATCCTATACTTTATGCCAATGACTACTGGATAGCCAATAAATTGGATATGCAGGCACTTAAGGACTTGGATGTATGGGTTGCAAGATATAATGTCAAGCATGTTTTCCCCAATCCTATTATGTGGCAGGCTACAGAAACCGGTAAAGTCGCAGGGTTTAAGGGTAATGTGGATATAGATTTCCAATACAAGGATATTTCTTCTAAAATAAAAAAGGATACTTTCCGTACTATAGCCGGCAAGACCTATTATTACAAAAACTATACTATGCAAAAAAACGCATGGGTCAATGATAGTAATAAATGGTATTTTATGGATGCTGACGGTCTTATCTATAAATCTTGGAAGACCGAGGGCGACTCCAAATACTACTTTGACGATACTACCGGAGTTATGCAAACAGGTTGGAGGCAGTTAGATAATAATTGGTACTTCTTTAACCCGAACGGGAAGATGGCAACAGCTTGGGCAAGTGACGGCGGTAACAGATATTACATGAATAAAGACGGTGTGATGCAGACCGGATGGCTTAGCGATAATGGTAACAAATATTACCTTAAAGCTTCCGGAGCTGCCGCTACCGGTTTTAATGATATAGACGGCAAGAAGTATTATATGGACTCAGAAGGTGCCTTAGGAAAATCATGGGTCAAGTCCGGTGATAAATGGTACTTCTTGAATAATGAGGGTATAGTACAAAAATCATGGATCAAGGATGCCGATAAGTGGTACTTCTTAAATAATGACGGTGCAATGCAAACCGGATGGCTTAAAGAGGGTAATAATTGGTATTATCTTTCAGGCTCAGGCACTATGCAAAGCGGCTGGGTCAAAGACACTAACAATTGGTACTATCTTAACAGCTCAGGTATTATGAAGACCGGTTGGATCAAAGACGGCAACAGTTGGTACTACCTTGACGGTTCAGGCGTTATGAAGACCGGTTGGGTAAAAGACGGCAACAACTGGTACTATCTTGACGGTTCAGGCTCTATGAAAACAGGATTTTTAGAGCTTGACGGTAAGAAATATATGCTTGCCGATGACGGACATTTATTTGTTTCAATAACTATAAATCATCAGGGCAAAACTTACAATATTGATGCCAATGGTGTGATGACGGAAGAAACTTCCTCAAATACTTCCAATTCATCCGGCTCAGGTGCAGGTCCGGATGCTGATATAAGTAAGGAAGCGCCTAAAACAGATACTTCAAATTCACAGCAGGCACCACAGTCTTAAAATTTAGTAGGGAGGATTTATCCTCCCTACTTGCTTTCCAAGCGGCATTTATAAAGGAGCTGTAATTTTACTTATGCTGCTTTTGTGATAAAAAATAGAAGATATTTCTATATTATTATTCAACAATTCCTTTTATTTTAAGTACTTATATATACCTTTTTATCTACATATATCATACCTCTGATTCCATGAAACTCTACTGTTAAATCTTCTTTACTTGACTTATATTTTTGTATTTCGTCCATAACAAGTTTCATATCATCATCAGTATAACTTTCTCCATAAATCCAACTTGTGTATCTTTGTATGCACTTTTGGACTTTAAGCTCTTCTTTACTTACCCTGACACTACTTTTAAAATTAGGAAGATAGCCATCAGCCGCAAATAAATTAAAATAATAGTATATATCAAACATTAGCTGCGTTTTTACTTCCTTACCCATAGACTTTGCCAGTTTTTCAAAGAACAAGTCCTTTCTTTCTATCCACTCACCTATAAAAATTCCCTTTTTAGCTAACTTAAGTATTTTCTCATAACTTTCATAATAGCCTACTATAGGACTGTTGGATATAAATACATAATCATATTGTTTTTCGGGTTCAAAGTCTTGAAAAGCAACATTGTATATATTAACATCTTCTTCGTTATAGCCTGAGTCTTTAATATGCTTCTTTGCATACTTTATCATTTCCTTAGAAGGCTCAAGCCCCTCAACCAAGGCGCCCTCATCCATCAAAAGCTTAAGATACCTTCCCGCTCCGCAGCCAAGGTCAATAACTGTTGCCCCGTTTAAGTCTATATGTTGCTTAAAAAACTCGATATAGCCGTCAGCATCATCTCTTTCAGTCAATAAGCTCAGCTCCTTAGCTCTTTTGTTCCACATTTGATTGGACTTATCTATATCCTGTGGAGGCTTCGTAAGGCTTTCTTTGCATATATTTCTTATACTATTCAACATTACTCTCCTTGAAGCTTTCAGGATAGGTTCCAAGTAAATCATTGTATACATCCTTACCTACAAACACGCTGTATATCTCTGCAGCCTTAGCTGCTATATCAACATCTGAAAATTTATCGGGATGAGCAAGACTGCCCATATAGTACATATCTAAAATGGCAGTATCAAAGTTCATACCGTAAGTAAAATAAGGCATTATATAATATGCTTTTTTATTCTTAAAGGCATCCAATGACTTATAAAAATTAGGATCGGCTTGCATATCCTCATCAAGCAGTTCCTTACCGCTTAAGTCCAAAAGAATAAGCTCAGGATTTATCTCTACTAATTTTTCTTTATCTATAATTACATTCTTCTCCTCGGTAAGCTCATCCATAACATTGTATACCTTAGGTGCATCAAAAAGGTCAAGATGGGTTCTGGTTGAAAGTATGCCCTGCGCTCCCCTGTAACTGCAACCGCCTATGTAGGTCTTAGGGCTTTCACTGACATCTCCACCTCTTTTTTCCAGATCCTGCTGTACTTCCTTAAGGAAGGAATTGATCTTTTCCGCCCTGTCTTCCATCTTCATAACCTTACCTATTATTTCAAAGGTATTATAAGTATCTTCTTCAAAAATCTTTCCGTTCATACCTGCACCGAGTCCTACTACCGGTATTTCAAGCTTACTTTGCAATTCATCAAGCTCTTCTTTTGTATTCTCATAGGCAATAAAAATTACATCCGGCTCACTGTATTTAAGCAGTTCATAATCAGGCTCGAATTTGGCTCCACCCTTTCCTATGGTGGGCAGTTCTCTAAGTTTTGGATAAGCATAGTGTATTGACTGTCCGGTAACCGTATGTCCGGTCTTTTCCGCCTCTTCTATACCTATAAGCTTATCGGGTCCTGCTACATAGGTATAAAATTTTAATGTTCCATGCCCCAGTGCTATTACCTTTTCAGGAACCTTATCAAAACTTACTTCTCTTCCGGTAATATCAACAACCGTATAGCTTTCTCCACTCTTAGCCTCCTCTTGTGAACTTGAAGTTTGGGCTACGGTAGTTTGTGTTTCACTGCTTTGCGCCTCGCTTGCAGTCTGTTTTGTACTCGCACAGGCTGTAAGTAAAAATGCCGCTCCAAGTAAAGGTATTAGGTACTTTCTCATAACTGCTCCTCCTAGTTAATTAAAATTATTTTTCTTTTATTATGATTTATAATTTCCACATCTAATTTATATACTTCTTTTATTGATTCTTTAGTGAGGATACTGTCATCTCCATAGGCATATATTTTACCGTCTTTTAGCATTATAAATTTATCTGAATAAGTGATTGCAAGATTGATATCATGTATGCTGACTATAACTGAGATATGTTTTTCCACGCAATATTCTCTGACCAGCCTCATGACCGCAACTTGATTTCTTATATCCAGACTGCTTGTAGGTTCGTCAAGTAAAAGCACTTTAGGCTCCTGAGCCAAGGCTCTGGCAAGTACAACCTTTTGAAACTCTCCTCCGCTTAGTGTGGAGGTGTCCCGCATGGCATAGTCGCTTAAGCCAAGTTTTTCTATTATCTCTTCCACCTTTTCAAAGTCTTTTTTGCCGGCATTGTTGTTAATATGCGGCAGTCTTCCTATTAGTATGGTATCATATACCGTATTCTTAATAGCGGTATTGTATTGACTTACATAGGCTACCTGCTTTGCCATATTGTTAAAAGACATATTCCTTATATCATTCCCGGAAATATATATAGCTCCTTTTTCAGGCTTAAGCAATCTTACAAGTTGCTTTAAAAGGGTGGACTTACCGGCACCGTTTATTCCCAAAAGTGATACAAAACAGGCTTTTTCCAAATCAAAACTTATATCCTTTAATATATATTTATTATACTTAAAACTTATATCTTCAACCTTTATAAGACTCATCTTAGTTTTCCTTAAGTAGTATATATTCTAAAAGAATAGCGTGTCTGACTTCATGATAACACCTTAGTTTTCTTTAAGTAATATATATCCGAACACCGGTGCACCTATTATCGAAGTAATTGCCCCTACCGGCAAAACCAACGGTGAGGCTATGGTTCTTGCAAGCATATCGCTAAAAAGCACTATAAAAGCCCCCATAAGCACACATCCCGGTATCATAAATCTCTTATCCTCTCCTATGATTCTTTTAGTAAGCTGTGGAGCTAAAAGCCCTACAAAGCCTATCACACCTACAAAGGCTACACAGATTCCGGTATTAAATGCTGCAAGAAATATAGAAAGATTTCTCATATATACCGTATTTACTCCAAGTGAATGTGCAACCTGTTCTCCGGAGTCCATTGCATTCATATTCCATCTGTATATATACACGATTACGGAAGAAATTATCGCAGTCAGCATAATTATAATCACCTCATTATAGTTGACCCTTCCCAAATCTCCGAAAGTCCAAGCCACTGCCGCAGCCAGCTTAGTTTCATCGGCAAAGTACTGTATTATTATGGTAATCGCCGAAAATAAAGCGTTTAATGCCACTCCCGCAAGTATAACCTTGGTCTTATCCGCTCTTTTTAGGTTGGATATTGCCAGTACTAAAATCATACAAAGGGCTGAGGCTACAAAGGAGCATAGCGCAGTAAATAAGGAACCGGCTTCAATGCCAAGACCCGACAAGACTATTATTGCAATATTAGCCCCCAGTGCCGAAGCTGAAGAAATACCTATAGTAGAAGGCGAAGCCAACGGATTATTAAGAGATGATTGTATTATCATACCTGATAAAGCTATGCCTATGCCCACAAAAAAACCGCCTAAAATCCTCGGCAGTCTTATACCAAACACTATAAGATTACTTTTATCATTTCCCTTTCCTATTAAAGTTAGTATACTCTCCCTGACAGTCATGTCGGAAGAACCTACATTGACTGATATAATTGTTATAACTATTAATGCTATTACCAGTGCTATTAAAAAGCCTATCTTTTGTGAAATTCTTTTTTTATATTGTTCCTTTAAGTCCATATGAATTATGTAAACACTACTCCTCAAGTAATAAAAGTAATTATTATCAATTAGATTGTATAATTTAATAGGGACTATATAATACAATATCACACAGTCCCTATCCTTTGAGCTAATACACTATATGTTAAATAACCTCTTACTTTTTAACATTATTAATTACAATTTTCTATCTGCAATCCTAACAGTCAATTACATTAATGTCTTAGGATCTACATATTCCATATTGAAGCTGTCTGCTACATTCTTGCAAGTAAGCTTTCCGCCATAGGTATTGATTGCGCTATACATAACATCATTTTCCTTACAAGCTCCCTCAAGTCCCTTGTTAGCTATCTGTAAGCCGTACTTAAGTGTAGCATTGGTTAAAGCTATTGTAGATGTTCTTGGAACTGCACCCGGCATGTTACCTACGCAGTAGTGAACTACTCCGTCAACCACATAAGTTGGGTTATCATGATAGGTTACATGTGTAGTCTCGAAACATCCACCCTGGTCAACAGCCACATCAACGATTACGCTACCCAGTTTCATGTTCTTTAAGTAAGCAGCCTTTCCTACCTTAGGAGCAGCCTTACCCGGAATAAGTATTGAACCTACTACCAAGTCAGCTGAAGCAAGTTCTTTCTCTATAACAGCGTCTGTACTGTAAAGTGTCTGTATTCTTGCACCGAATATATCATCAAGATATGCAAGTCTTTCAAGGTTGATATCAATTATGCTTACCTGTGCGCCCATTCCTACAGCTATCTTACAAGCATTGGTTCCTACCATACCTGCACCCAAGATAACTACCTTAGCCTTTGGAGTTCCCGGAACACCTGAAAGTAACATTCCTGAACCGCCGAATGGCTTCTCAAGGTACTTAGCACCTTCTTGTATACTTAATCTACCTGCTATTTGGCTCATAGGAGCAAGAAGCGGCAAAGTATGATTTCTTTCAAGAAGTGTCTCATAAGCAACACCCTTAACTTTGTACTGAAGCAGTGCATCCATCTGTGGTCTATCAGCTGCTATATGTAAATAGGTGTATAATATAAGATTCTCTTTAAATAATGGATACTCCTCAGGTAGCGGCTCTTTAACCTTTACCATCATGTCTACTGTAGCCCAAACTTCCTTAGCCGTATCACAGATTTTTGCGCCTGCAGCCTCATACTCACTTGTAGCAAAGCTGGACCCTACTCCTGCATCCTTCTCTATGTATACTTCATGTCCTGCATTTACATAGCTCTTTACATTATCAGGTGTAAGGCCTACACGAAATTCGTTATTCTTAATCTCTTTTACGCAACCAACTTTCATAACAGACTCCTCTTTATAATTTTATTTTGCTAATAAAAACATGTTTTTATATAATATATTATATATTTATATTAGCACTTTTTTCACGCCTTGACAAGTG
>ERZ773003.397-NODE-397-length-32454-cov-3.589308_pt1 | contig 32454 bp, 30 predicted proteins | sample MGYA00580668_ERZ773003 | MGnify/ENA primary metagenome ERZ773003 (study PRJEB29015, sample SAMEA2738002) | human oral metagenome | biome: human oral; feature: human-associated habitat; material: dental | place: China | collected 2126 ...
CTAGCTTTTTCAGCTAGGTCTTTCTCTTACTGTCTTACTTTTTAAGATTACGCTTCTTCTTTTCCTTTTTTATAGAACAATGTTCCAAGGGCAAGCGCTAAACTTGCGACAAAGAGAGAAGTGTTTGCATCACTTGTTCCAGTAGCTGGAAGTTGATTTGCAACAGCTCCATTGACGGTTTCAGGTTTAGCAACTGGCTTTTCACCTGCTGGAGTCGTTCTACCTGGTTCTCCGGAAGCTACAGCTGGAGGTGTAGAAGGAGTTCTAGGAGTCCCCGGCGTTACTGGCGACGTTGGACTCGTCGGTGTCGTTGGTGTTGTCGGTGCTGTTGGATTCGCTACAGCAACGGCTCCTTTATACACAACTGCGTAAACACTGAAGTGAGTCGTATTAAAGGTTACTTTTCCATCTTTTTGAGTAAACGCTAGAGCTTCCAATCGTTTTTCAGGGGTAATGTAGTAAATCGTTTCTACTTCCGCATCAGCTTTCACTGGAACTGTCACAGCAACTGTTCCATTTGGCTGAACAGAGCCGCCTGCTTTTCCTCCTAAACGAATATCATACGCATCATATTTTTTGCCATCCAATGTTTGATCAAGAACTTTTTGAACTGCTAAGTCTTTCACTGGTTCTAAGGCGGTAGTTGACCCCGAAATCATCACACCTGTAGCCTCGTCTTTCAATTCTCGTTTAGCAACCGTTGAATCAATTGGCGTTAGTGGCTTTACTGGTTTGTCTGGTTCAGGCTGTTGAATTTCATCTGGAGTGACTTCTTTAGTAAAGGTTGATAATTCGTAGAACTCTGCAGGTCCACCTTCCCAAGAAACTTTCACGTCAAGAATTCGTGGATTTTCTCCTGGAAGTGCAAATGTTTGGAAGCTAGATTTTACTTTACCCAGTTCTTTCCACACAGATTCTCCGGCTTCATTCAATGTACGCACTTTGACTTTTACAGTGGTTCCTTCTGGGACATCTGCAATTAACCGAACGTGATTTACAGCTGTTTCTTCTGATAAGTGGTAAACCAGTTCTCCCTTATTCTCTGTTGTCGCATAACTAGTTAATACATTTCCATCCGTTAAATGTTTCTTCAAGTTATCTTTGTCTTCTGTTCCACTTCCTGTCACTGTTGGATTATTTTCAGGATTGATAAACTCACCATCATTGATTTCGATTTCGCTAAAGCCTAAGAAACGTGCATTATAATCCGCTGTAAAGAGCACACGCATAAACTTAGCGGTAACTGGTTTATCTAGAACCCCTTCAATATAACGGTTTCCAGGTTTAGCCGCATCATGTGTCCAACCATCCGTTAGAGAGTTGTCACGAATTTCATTTTCGACCCCGTCACCCACTGTAACCACATCGGTCCAGTTCTTACCGTCTTCACTGACTTGGATCTTACCATCTCGTAAATAATTCCGTTCCGCATCTTGAATGTATGCACGAATCTTCTTCACTTGACGAGTGGTACCGAGTTTCATCACGATTTCACCATTTTTACGTTGGTAATCAGAAAACTCAACGAAATTGTTGTAATCTCCATCAAATAATTGACTTATATTGTGAATGCGACGTACGTCATTTGCTCCATAATATTGGTGGATGCCCATTGTGGTTGATTGAAGTTCTGTTGGTTCCACTTCTTTTGTCTTCACAATTAACTTACCCGCAGGAAGCGCTTGGTCTTTATCCGTCTTGTTCACGAGACGAACATAACGAACGAAGGTATGTTCTGGCAGTTCGTCTGCACGATACCATTCGACTTCATTAGCAGAGTACTCTAGTGTTAATCCTGTTTCTCCTGCATCTTCCAGAGTAATCGAAGAAGCTTCATGTAGGCGGTCTAATTTCATTCCAAGATATCCATTTGCTGGAATATTGGTTCCTTGAGGTAATGTCATTTCATAACGTCCACGGCTATCAGCGACTGGCGTTTCCTTTAAGCTATCCACACTTGTAACTGTCAAATCCGTATTTGGAGTGAAAACATCTACCGTGAAATCCGCGATTCTCCACCATTTATTCAAGGTTTGTGTATTGCGAACACGTACAAATTGTGCTGTAAATTCTTTGATAATATCACTCGTTCTTTCTCCAGCTAATGTTTGAAGCGTCGTCCAATTAGTTCCGTCTGTCGAATATTCGATGACACCCGCTGCTAATTTGTCGCGCTCTCCTTGAACAAGGTGTACCCGTTTAATAGCTTTTGCAGCCCCTAAATCCATTTGTACCCAAGCATTTTCAGGGGTGACATTGGTTTGGTTTGCATGTGCCATCATAGATTCTGTTGTCGCATTTCCATCTTGCATTTGAACGACACTAGTTCCATATTTATACACTAGATTAGAACTTAAAGTGATATTTGCTTTTACCTTCTTGCTTCCCGTTTCTAGTGGGCGATTGACAGCAATTTCGCGCATGGCAAGCCAAGCATTATCCTTTTTAGCAGTTGCACGCATCCGAACGGCTTGTGCAGTAATATCCAGATTATTGAATTCAAGGGTACGCTCTCTACCTGTATAGGCAGGAGTCGTGAGCGCTACCCAATCCCCTTGCTCATTTTGATATTCTACAACGGCATTGCCGAATGTGTAGTTATCGGCTGTCTTAGTTCCTGTGGCAAATCCGAGCGTATGAATCTTAATCGCTTTGTTGAAACGTAACCCAACATAGTCATCTCGTTCAATTACGGTTGTCGTCTTCACGATTACATGTGTATCGTAGTCCCCGTCTGTGACTTCAGCAAGTCCGCCTTCAGCACCCGCACGGTTTGTAATAAATGTAGTTACCAGTTTGTCTGGACGAAGCATCGTCTGAATATGCGTTGCTAAATATTCTTTGAGATTATTAATAAACGGACGAATATGTTGAACTCCAAATTCAGCACGTTCATAGTGATCTATATAGAAGAATGCATAACTAATGGATTGGTCATAATGCTTCAATCCTGCGTAGTAGTTATCCCACACTTTCGCATCATTCTTTTCTGCCAGTCCTTCTGTTGCTGTTAAGAGGGCTTCGAGCGCATTCATTTGGTCTACTGTATTGTCCAACCAATAGTGAATTTGGTGAATGAGTTTCTTATCCCCTTTTTCTTTTAGAAGAATTGCGTCAGCTTTCAATTGGGCAAAGATTTCTTTTAATTCTTTTCTTTCTGCATCTAAGTTTTGACCTGACTTCAATTTGTTATAAAAGGCGGTCAATTTAGGTGCAAGCTCTACTGACTCTTCTAATTTTGTAACATGAGGAGGTCTGTTTTGGTTTCGCATATGTTTTCCAAGTTCTCGAAAGGCTTTGGAAACTTCACTGTCTTTAAAATTACCATTGACCACATAGTTAAAGGCGGTGTCATTAATTTGTTCTGCTTCTTGTGCACTTCTCCATTGCTTCCAGCCATATTGAGCCATATCAAAGAGTGCTACTTTGGAAGCTTCTGATTGTTGCATTGGATTCAGCATAATTCCATTCGAAAGTGACAAATCAACATTTGGATGCAAGAATTTTTCTCCGCCACCAAGAATTAAGTGTTGTTTTGTATTGTCATTACATGGCCAGTTAATCCAGAAGTGAATTGGACGATATTTCTTTCCACCTTCTGTCAAATTCCGTTTCAAGTTCGTTAAGAAAGTTTGATCCACAGCTCCCCATACTTTCCCACCTGTCAATGTTAAATGGACTGTTTCTGGAAGGTGTTCGTTTAGTGTACGAAGTTCATCCTCTGTCCCTTGTCCCATATACCAAGCAGGCACAAAAATCATATCTTTACGAAGACCGCTATATGTTTTTTGTTTTTCCGTTAACCAATCTGTCAAATCACGCATTAAACGGATATAGCTATTGTATCCACCGACTGGCCAAGCCGCATCATCGGCAAGCACCCCAAATTCACGAACCCCTGCATCGAGTAATTGTGTAAATTTATTTTTGATGACAGAAAGATCTTCTTTGTATTTCTCGTCGTTTTCAAAGCGCATCTTGTTATGCATGAATGGATGGATTGTCCATACATAGCGTGTCTTCGTTTCATTTCCGACACGAGCTAAGTCACGAATTTCTGCTAGTTTTTCCTCTGGGTATAAATCACGCCACTTTTTGTTGTGATATGGATCGTCTTTTGGTGCGAAGTAGTATTGCGTTAATTTTAATTCGCCACCATATTTCATTAAATCTTCGCGGTTTTCCTTCGTCCAAGGATTGCCATAATATCCTTCAATAAACCCACGATTCTTCACTTCGGCATAGTCTTCTACCGTCACATCACGAAGAACAGGAGTTGGTGAATCTTTGAGCATGTGTTTCAAGGTTGTAAGGCCAAAGAACACCGCGTCTGTGTCTTTTCCAACAATGGATATTTTATTGTTTTTGACTTGTAAAACATAGGCGTCAATTTTATTATATAAATCTTTTGAAACATCTTTAACTTCTTTTTCAGCTAGTGAAGATTCCCCATGAACCCCTAGGAAAATATTCGTAGAGCCTTCTGCTTCTTTTGTACTTGTTGTATAAGAAACTTGATTCGCTTGTAAAATTTCTTTTGCACGATTACGTGTATAGATATCTAAACTATCGCTAAATACCAGATTTACTTTCCCTTCTAGTGCAGTTACCCCTTCTCCATAAGTGACCTTTTGTGGTGTTGGGAATACAGTATATTCCTTTTTCGTCACTTCTTTTTTTGCCGCATCGATTTCTGCTTTCGTTGCTGGCTTATCTGCTGTAAATTGGTCGGCTTTCTCCACCGTTCCATTTACTTCACGTGGCTTCGTTGTTGCTTCTGTTGCTGTATTCGGTGTCGTTGTCGTTGGAGCTTCTGTAGCAGTTACCTCTTCCGTTGGTTTAGCCTGCGTTGCAACGGTTGTCGCTTCTGCTTCAGTTGGCTTAGCTGTTTCTTCTTTTGAGGGTTGAGTTTTCCCGGTCTCAGATGCGGCCGTTCCTTCTTTTGGAGTAGCGGCAGCTTCCTCTTCCGCTTTGTTTGCTTGCCCCTCTTTTTCTGCCTTTTCAATCGCTTTTAATACTTCGTCCGGCAATTGGTTTAAGGAAGGTGCCTCACTAATAGCCCCATTTTCGGTGCTTGGTTCCCCTTCGACCTCAACTCCTAAAGCAACCGGAGATGCAAAAAAAGTAGCCCCAATCATTACTGAAGCGACTCCTACTGAAAATTTGCGAATACTATACTTACATTGTTTATCAAAAAATCTCTTACCCATAAGATTTTCGACTTCCTTTCGTTTTATTTTTAGTAAGCGTTTGCAACAAAACCTAAAACAATCCCTAACCTTATTGTTTACCGATTTATATGCACCTTTAATATAGCAAAACCAACTGGTAGTTACAAGTTGAATTTGTGATTTTATTAAGAAAATATTCGATAAAAAAAGTAACCATGAATAGGCTTCCTCTACTATGATTACTTTTTCTTCTTTTCATTTTATTTTACGCCACTTAACCATTTCCTTGCCCACTCAAGAATGGGTAATTCGCGGTTTGCGAGAAGGACTCCCCATGGTTTAGAAGCACACTTTTGATACTCAGAAACGGCCTCTTCTATTGTCATCTTTAATGTCGACAATTGAAATTCCTCTTGTTCTTCTGGAGTCATCTCGGTTTCTCCGAAAGACTTGATCTGGCAAAGATAATAATGATTTAAATTATGACGATGAATCTGATTATAGTAGTCGCTGACTAAACCAATTTTACAAAGGACCTCTACCTTGACCCCCAGTTCTTCCTTTAGTTCCCGGTGGATGGCTTCTTCTGTGGATTCCCCTTCTTCAACTCCGCCGCCAGCTGTTTCAATAAAAACGCCAGTCCCGAAGATATCATCGCGGTGTAGCCGCACAAAGTAAAAATATCCCTCTTCATCTATCACAATGGCTCGCACAATTTTTCGATCATGCGTAATCGTCGTCTTCTCCCACTGCGTATCTTCTAATGTTAATGCTAATTCCTTCACTGCCAAACTCACTTTCTATAGTATTCCTCTACGTAAATATCATTAATAACACAAATAGTACAAGCAATCCAACACCTAGGATTAACTCAACTTGCCCAACTCGAATCGCATCTGTATCCTTTTGGCTCCCCGCCTTCTTCCGTGCTTTGAAATCATTGATGAGCCCATACTGCTTTTTGAACACGATGAGATATCCAAAAACAGTAAAGGTTATCCCGAGAACAAATAGGATAATTTTTAACATGTGCATAAGTCTCACCTCATCATTAATCGTAGTTCTATTATACCATCTATTGAAAAAGGCTGTTATCTTATTTTCTCTCTAATGTTTAGGGCTAACTTTTATCAAAACTGACAAACTACTGACTGAACTTTTAAAAAATCTTAAAAAATGATACACTAATGCTATAAATTCATATTTTAGGAGTGTAACGATGAAAAACAAAATTTTATTAGGCTCTGTTACTGTTCTTTCTGCACTTGTATTTGCAGCATGCGGTAACTCTACTAAAGAAACAAAAGAAACGACGACCGTACAAACAACGGAAGCTGTTAAAGAAACAACCACGCAAGCAACCACTCAAGCGCCGACAACAACTGGAGCTTCTTCAGAAGAAAAAGAAATCTCACTCAATGACACTCAACGTGTTGGACGAGACGATACTGGATACGTCAATGTTCCTAAAGATTGGGTCAACTTTAAAGATGTGAATGGTGGCCCACAATTCCAGTACTCAGCACTCGATGGGTACAATATTATTACATTAAATGGATTCACTCAAGATCAAGCAAAACCTGGTGAAGGAGAAACTTGGGGAGCAGAGATGATTGCCAATCGTCTAGCGGCTAACTGGAGTGGTCAGCAAAATGTTGATAAAATCCAAGGTTCTAAAACAAAAGTATCCGGAATGGATGCTTACCTCTTACAACTCTTAATGAAAGATGGAAAATACTACTTTACTTGGATTTTCGAAAAAGGGGATAAAGTCTATACCGCTTCTTTTGAAGGAGACAAAAAGACGATTGTAACGATGATTTCACTTATCGAACAAACTTGGGGTCTAGATCCTAAGAATCCTGGAAAATAATGACTAACAACCTATAAGAGACTAGTCCACGCGATTAGTCTCTTTTGTTATCTCCTATCTTTCCTCATCCTTTGAAAATGTTTTTTATTTAAATTCAATCTGCTAAGTGATATAATACAAATATAATAAATCTGTTGAGGAGAACAATTATCTTGAAAAATAAAATTTTATTAGGTTCCGTAACGCTTCTATCTGCGTTAATGGTAGCGGCTTGCGGGAACAGCGAAAAGAAATCAACGGAAACAACAACAAAAGCAACTACAACTATAGCGACTACAACAACTGCCAGGTCTTCTTCTGACGTAAAAGAAATCTCACTTGCAGACACTCAACGAATCGGGAATGCAGATACTGGTTATCTCAATATCCCTAAAGACTGGACCAAGAATAGCGAAACTAAAGTACAATATGTTTCACCAGATCAATATAATGCTGTGGCACTATACAATTTCACTAAAGATAAAGTAGAACTTGGAAGCGGTGAAACATTTGGTGCAGAGTTAATGGCTAATCGTACATACGCTAAGTTAAAAAACTCAAAAGAGGTCGACCAAATAAAAGGTGTAAAAGCCAAATTCGCTGGCGAGGAGGCTTTCTTACTTAAAGTCCTATTTACAGACGGTAAATACTACCTCTGTTGGTTTTTCCAAAAAGGTGAGATAATATACGCTATCGAAGTCGAAGGTTCTGAGGATATGCTTAATGCTTTAAGACCTGTGATCGAACAGACATGGAGCTTAGAGGCAAAAACTCCCGGACAATAATCAAAAATCTGAACTAAATGAAGGAGATTAATTATTATGAAAAACAAAATTTTATTAGGTTCTATAACGCTTCTATCCTCATTATTGGTAGCTGCTTGCGGGAACAACGAAAAGAAAGCAATAGATACTGTTGCAACACCAACTACTGAAGTCGCTAAAGAAACTACGGCTACACCTACTACAACTGCTCCAACAACTGCTAGCGCTTCTTCTACTACTAAAGAAGTTTCACTTTCAGATACTCAACGCGTTGGCCGTGAAGCATCTGGTTATGTCAATGTTCCTAAAGATTGGGTCGCATACCAAGATAAAAATACTGGTTCTCAATTCCAGTTTTCTTCACCAGATAAATACAATGTATTATCAATGAACTCGTACACTAAAGACTCTGTCAAACTTGCTAACGGAGAAACCTTTGGCGCAGAGTTAATTGCGAATCGTTTGTATGACCACTGGCAAAATGACAAACAACAGACTAGTCTACAAGGCTCAAGAGCTAAATTTGCTGGAGAGGGTGCCTACTTAATGAAAATCGCATTCTCTGATGGTAAATACATGTACGAATGGGTCGTTCAAAAAGGCGAGAAAGTATACGCGCTTGCAATAGAAGGTACAGCCGATACGATTAATAGCTTAAGACCAATTTTAGAACAATCATTTGGCTTAGATCCAAAAACTCCTGGAAAATAATCACTACTTGCATATTAAAAGAGACTGATTCGCGTAATCAGTCTCTTTCTTTATTGTTATGCTCTTGTAGCCCACTCTTCGCGTAAAATTCCATACTTTACGCTGTCATAATACTTTCCTTGATAGTAACGGACTTTACGGATTTGACCTTCTTTTAGGAACCCTAATTTTTCAGCAACGGCCATCATCGCACTGTTCCCACTCCAAGTCGTCATTCCAATATGTTCGAGCGCATCGATTTCTTGAAAAATAGCATCCACCCACTTCGTCAGCGCGTTTGTTGCAATTCCCTCGCCCCACAACTGGTCGTCATAAATCACAATCCCGATTTCTAGCCACCGTGTAGCTTTATCCACCCATGTTTTTGAAACCATCCCCACAGGCAGACCTCCAGCGACAATACAACGGCAATCTTCGCTCATTAAAAAGTTCGCAACTAAGCTCGCTTCAAAACTTTTGGGATCGTCAAACTTGCGATAATCATTAAAATACGGTGCGTTCCACTTCGTCCACTCTGGTTGATCCGTAGAAAAACCAATCTTCCAAATTGTTTGCAGAAAGCTTTTGTTAAATGGCTCTAGTTGAACTTCGATCGTTTTCTTTAAGCTTGCCACTGATTCATGCCACCTTCAACATTCGTCACGTCAAAGCCTTTTTCTTCCAAAAATTGACAAGCCCTTGCTGAACGCATCCCACCTTGGCAGATGACGTAGTATTTTTGCTCTGGATTTAATGTTGCATACTCTTGTTCCAACGTACTTAGAGGACAGTTCTTTGCTGTTGGAATATGTCCGTCTTGAAATTCTCCCTTTTCTCGTACATCTAATACCGTGATTTCACTTGTTTGGTATAATTCTTTAAACTCATTTGCTGCGATTTTCTTCATGTTTCTCCTTCACCTTTCTCCTATTAAAAATCTTATTTAATTCTTTTCTACCCTTCTAAACTCACAGTCCAGAAGGTGGTCATTTACCATCCCTACCGATTGCATAAAAGCATAAATAATAGTAGATCCAATAAATTTAAAGCCTCTTTTCTTCAAATCTTTACTGATTTTGTCCGAAAGCTCCGTTTTTGCGGGGACTTCTGTTATGGATTTCCAAGAATTGATGATTGGAGTATGATTGACAAATCCCCATAAATAGTCGCTAAATGACCCAAATTCCTCACATATCTTAAAGTAAGCTTTGGCGTTGTTCGCAACAGATTTTACTTTCAATCGATTTCGGATGATTTCTTTATTTTGAAGGAGCTCAGCTTCCTTATCTTCATCATAGTTCACCACAATGTCTGGATCAAAGTTATCAAAAGCTTTACACAGTCCATCCATTTTTTGAAGGATCGTAGACCAACTGAGGCCTGCTTGCATCCCTTCTAAACAAAGCATCTTAAATAATTCCTTATCGTCAAAGATAGGGATTCCCCACTTTTCATCATGGTATTTTTGTTCAAGTAGACTATGGTTAGCCCAATCACATCTTTTTGTTTCCATATTTACTCCTTTTCCATAAGAGTTTTAGTCCTCAGGTTCGGATTCCCTATACAGTAGCGATCTCATCCAATCCCCAAATTTATTAGAATTCATCTCATTATGGCATTTCTATTCCCATTTGTCAGTAAATACATCTTGGGGACTGTTTTAGAAAAAAATGAAAGCAGACTCCTTTTCCACATTTGAGTCTGCTTCATTATTCTCACTTCTGTAATTTTATTATTCATAGATAAAACGAATCACTTGGTCGTCTACATCCACTTGAGCTTCAATCCCAAAAGGAATAATACAACGAGGTGTCGCATGCCCAACATTGATATTGTAGACAATGGGTAGCTGCTTCTCCCCTAATTCTGCCAGAAGAATCTCTTTATACTCATCATAGTAGGTTTCATTTTGTGGTTTTCCAACAAGCACACCAGACACCACATCAAAAAGTCCGTAGCGTTCTAGCGTTTGAATCATCTTTTGGAAGTGTTCAGGAGTCGGTTGTTCTTCACTCGTCTCTAGCAGAAGAATTTTTCCTTTCCATTCTTCTAAAGTAGGAAATAGTTGATACTGCTGCACGAGGCGAACCGTATCCTCATATCTTGAATTTTCGAGACATTCCGACATGGATTCCAAACACCCTCCTAGGATTTGCCCTGTAAACTGAGCAGCCCCTGAAAGTAATTCAAACCCGTGATTTGGAAAACTTGGCATCGAAACTCCTAGTCCTTTTTCACTAAAGTCTTCTCTTTCTTGAACCCAGATGTCGCTTGGTCGGATTTCTTTAATTCTTCCCGTTGTCAGCAATTCCTCCAAATACGATTTTGTATACGGAAGCATTTCCTTCGAAAGTTCACACACATCCGGTAAAAAGGCTTGTCCATAGAAACTGCGAACGCCCACCTTATGCAACATCAAATGATTGATGGTCGTATCTGAGAACCCTAAAAAAATCTTTTGCTGAGCGACTTTTTTAAGCGCGTCCTGTTCAAACAAATAAGGGAGTAATCTGTACGTATCATCCCCACCAATGGCACATAATATCATATCTATCGAATCATCTTGGAAAGCGGTTAGTAAGTCTTGGGCTCTACATTCGGGATGTTGCTTTATAAATTCTAGCCCTTTTAATGCATGAGGTAAAAATACAACCTCTATCCCATATTCTTCTAATCGTTTCTTCCCAAGATTGAGTTCATGTTGAATGAAACTCTCCCCTAAAATTCCGCTAGACAAACTGACGATACCAATCGTCTTTACTTTCATCGAATTCTCCTCTGTTTCCTATTTTCTGTTGTAATCTTCCGCTTCATTCCCCTAAATATTTAATATAGATTTGACACGGATTCCATTCATCCCATAATGTTGGGAAGCATTCTAACTCCTTATACCCCATCGCCTTATAAAAAAGATTCGTGCGATCATACTGTTCGTAATGCCCCATTTTCACAGTCTTCACTTGGGAATAAGTGTACCCTAAACTCCTTGCTAGTTGCTCATACGCCTCATTTAATTTTTGGCCGATTCCTTTGCGGTGAAATTCCTTTTTGACTCCCATCACAAAAATATCTGCACAATCCTCACTTGTTGCATTCAACACAACATATCCTGCGAGTTTATCCTCTACAAAACAAGCGAGAAACGGTTTGTCCATCGCATCATCGACATATTCCTGCGTGCTTTCTGGCATTCCAAACCATTCTGGAAGATCATATAAAACTTCTTTTGAAATCGATTCTTTTTCCTCTTTATCTATAATTTCTCTAATACTCATGTTCATCTTTAGTGTCCTACTTTCTTTAAAAAGTCTCGCGCTAATGCGATTTGTCGTTCTCTTTCCACTCTTACTCGGTCTAAATCCTTTGGATCCTTCAGTTGGATGACTTTAATTGCATAATCAGAAGAAACCATCGCATGCCCTCTCATATGAGCAGATGCTATAGCTTGCGCATACACTCTGGCAGCAAACTTGCTAATATCCGTCGTCGATCGCTTTGATAAAGTGTTTGCTAAAAAACCTGCTTGACGAAGCTGATACGCGCTTTTCTTGCCCTCGAGTCGCTGTTGAAATACGTTCAAAGTTTCCTCTAGAATAGATTCCTTATCAGCAAAGCTTTCAATATCCTCTATAAAATTACGGGCATTTTCAACAGCGCAACGAGCGACCTCTTTATGCGGTAATTGTTCAAGGATTGTTTCTAACTCCACCCTCTTCTCCGGGATATCGGTGATTTTAATTTTATAATCAGAGGGGACCTTCACGTCCCCATTGATATAACGATTTCGCTCCCACTCATTCCAAGAATACTCTTCTGGCTTCATTGTCTTCGCCTCAAATCCCTTTAAACTGTATTGTCATTATACCAAATAACTTGAGAAGGTTATATTCCCATTCAACTATTTTTCCAGCACATCAAAAACACCTGTAGCACTTTAAAACTACTACCGGTGTTATAGCTACTTTATGGATTCAGAGGACTGCCTGCTAATCGTCCACCACTTGGCAACCTCCTCCCGCCATCATTTCTTTTTCTTGGGTTTGGGAGCCGGCAGTTCATCATAGATAGAATTAAACAACTCCGTTAAGAACTCCTTATCTTCTACATTTTCCATCAAAAGCATTTCTTTTGCCCCTTCATAAGGACGTTCCAATGAAGCGTTCGGCATACTTTCTCTGGTAGATTTCACATTTTTGATTAGGAATCGATCATCATAAATGCCACCGACAACCTTTTCTCTGTAATACAAAATATATTCCCCCATCATTGCTCGATAGCGGATATCCTCTAATCCTGATAATTGTTCTAAAATATAGGCTAAGTATTCCTTGCTAGAAGCCATCCTTTCACCCTCTCTCGTTACTTCCAGATTCTATGATCAAGAAGAATAACTTATTTTTACTTCATCTCTACCCATTTATTGTTATCCATAATGAACGGTTTTGCTAAGCCTTCCCCAGTATAGTCTTGGTATTTCGTTGAAAGATACTTGTAAACATCTTCTTTAGAAGCAAATTTAATCGCTTGATACGGCTCCTCAAACGTTAACTTCTCAACGAAAAGGAAACCTTCACTCGTTGGCACTAATACACCGACATGCCCAATGAAGAGAGCCTCGCCATCCAGATTATCATGAATCACTACGGAAAGCATTCGAGCGTTCTCATTAAATTTGAACTGAGAGAGGAATTGCTCCATTTTTGAAGCATGCACTTTCACATCGGTTGTGGCTTCTGTTTTTACTCTCGAGAATAATCGATTTAACGCTTCTTTATCCTCAGAGCTAAATAATTTTCCTTTGTCAATGGCATCATTATCAATGAAAAGGAGCGTATCATCTTTTTCAATCGGAGGAATCTCAATGCTATTTTTCAATAAAGCATAGGTATTAATGCGGCAGTTCGTTCCGACAAAATCACCCATCTTCGCATTCCAGAGATTACTGATTTTCTCTACGTCATACTCTGTTTTGGTGAAAGACTCAAAATCTCCTTGAAGACCCGTCTCACCCACAATTTCATTGTACTCCTTCACCAATTTTAAGAATGATTCTACACTCTCTTTATCGATATATGCAGAGAGTAACGCCTTCACTTCATCAATACTGCTCTGGTTCGACATATTCGTATAGGATGCGACCCATTGCGGCGTTTCTTCCTTTGTGCTTGCGACAGTTGTCGATGAATCAGTTGTTTCCGCCACACTTTTCGACTCGGATCTTACTAATGTCTGTGCACATCCAGCTAATGTCACTAGCGTTGCCGCACAGAAACCTATTTTGATTGTTCTAGAAAAATTTTTCATTGATATTTCCTCTCACTTTCCCTCTAATCCTATTTTTAATTCATCATTCTCTTACCAAGCATAATTAGGTTCCTCGCAAGCCGCCATTGCTTCGAGCAGCTCTTCTGGCGTCACCTTTTTTAAACCACCATACACAGGATCTTGTTCATGTGTCATGGAGTCTAAATAATAAATCGCTGAAATGTCTTTCCCGTCTGGGGTCAATTCATATCCAATTCCAATCACATTATGCTCCCCATTTTTTCCAGGATAAATTTTGGAAAGGGTAAAAGTGTAATACATTGGATAGCCATCATCAATATTTTTGCGAACGCGCTCCTTGAAGACACTCATCTCTTCAGAATTTGGACTTGCATTCGTGACAGAAGCTAGACGATATCCGGCCTGCCCTTCCTTAGGCACCGAATAGCCAAATAAATGCTGATTCAACACACGAATGGCATCTTTATTATGCGTTCCAAAAGGTACATAAGTTCCCATCTCCTGTGCCAGTTGTCGCTGAGAAACGAATTTCCCCTGAGTGGAAAGGATCATACTTACTGTGGCAGGCGCACAGAAATACCATTCTTCTTGAATTTGCGGAGTGACAGCTAAAATCTTCTTACGACGTTGCGACGTTGGAGGCACAGCCTCGGTTGTGGTTTCGTTTTGTGTTTCTTGGGTAGTGATGCTCATTGTTGTTTCTTGCGTAGTCACCGGCGTGGCAGTTGTTGTTTCACTCGTTTGCGACTGCTCTGTCACTTTCTTTGTAGTTGAGGTTTCTATAGAAGTATCCAAGGTCGTTGTCTTGTTTTGTTCGTTAGGAGACTTGCAAGACGATAATAGCAACACATTCATACATAGCAGCAAAATAAGACTCTTTTTCATCCTAATACCTCCATTCTCTCTTCTTAAGGATGACAACTATATCACTTTGCTTTGGACCAACATTCTCTCATCTAAACCATATATTTACTGGAGTCTACGATTCTTTTATACATGCCATTGTTCTTTAGGATGAATTCTCCATACTCCTTTTCCACATAGAAACCGCACTGACTTTTGAATGCGGTTCCATTTTTCTCACTTATAATCTATCCTATTCTCTTGAAAAATACAACCAAACTTCTGTGAAGATTAGAAGTTTTCGCATGAAAATTTTCACCTACATCTATGTACTTGAGGAAGCTTTATATTGAAAGCCGCCCAAACAAAAAACGAGCACCCGAAGATGCCCGTTTGGTTTTAGAATAAATCAATAATCAACTTGAAGTTTAGGATGGTTAGGATAACCGCTACCGCATATCCAAGGAAGGTATTCCATTTGGCATTGGTAAATTCTCCCATGAGTGATTTCTTTGAAGTGAAGTAAATCAACGGGAAGATGGAAAATGGTAACGCCACTGATAAGAATACTTGTGAGTAGACCAAGAGTTGGTCCAATGTTTTTTCCTGTGCCCCAAAGAGAATCGCCACTACAATCACAGGTAACAACGCAAATAATCGTGTTACGAGTCGGATAATCCATTGTGGTAATTTCATATGCAAGAAGCCTTCCATCACGATTTGTCCGGTCAACGTTCCAGTAATAGTTGAATTTTGACCACTAGCTAATAGAGCGACCGCAAACAGTGTCGAAAGAGTGGAACTTGCGACTGCCCCTGCAATTTTGGAGTCTTGCAACGCATTGTACATTTGCGAGAAAGCTGAGATTTCAGAAGCATGTCCAAAGAACAATGCGGCTCCTAAAATTAATAACAGCGAGTTCACGATGAATGCTAAACTTAACTGAATGTTCGAATCCCATGTCATAAAACGGACGGCTTTACGAATATCGTTTGGATCATTGTAATCGACTTTTCTTGTTTGAGACAGTGATGAATGTAAGTACAGATTATGCGGCATCACAGTTGCTCCGACAATCCCGAGTGCTAATGTTAATATACTCTCGTGCCCTGGTGCTGTCTTATCAAACAACTGCGCTGTCGGTAAGAATCCTTGGAAAATTCCAGAGATACTTGGGTCTGCTAGCGCTACAAGATACACGAAAATCAAAAGAATCGTAAAAATCAAGGTCGATACAATCGCTTCGATTTTCTTGAAGCCCATCTTCATAATTCCTAACAGTAAAAATACGTCTAGAACGGTAATAAAGATGGCTCCCATAATTGGAATGCCAAACAAGAGATTCAATGCAATGGCCGACCCTAACACTTCTGCTAAGTCAGTAGCCATCAGCGCTAACTCGACAATCACCCATAAAATATGACGCAACCATTTAGGTGCATGATGAGCCGTCGCTTGCGCTAAGTCCATTCGTGTTACAATTCCTAGTTTTCCAGACATTTGTTGCAACTGCATCGCAATTAATGATGAAACAAGAATAACAAAGAGCAATGTGTATTTATAAGAAGCTCCTCCAACCACACTCGTTATCCAGTTTCCTGGATCCATGTACCCTACCGCTACAAGAGCACCTGGTCCCAAGAAAGCTCGTAAATTTTGCCAAAAATGATTATTATTAGGAGTTTCTATCGATTGATTCACTTCTGAAAGTGATACTTTTTTACGTGTAGACATAATTTCCTCCTTTTCATGTAAATTATTTCATTTCATGAAACTTTTCTAAAATAAGTCCATTTCATATAATTAAGTATATAAAAAACAGTGCCTATTATAACACTCAGGCGACCATCGCGCAATGTGAGATGTTACAGTTCATCAAACTGCTGTCTTTCCTCCTAGCAAATAAACTGAAATCAGGAAACAAAAAATGGAAATAAACTCTAAAAGCTTACTTCCATTTTAAGACATTTATATTATTTGCACCGTGCTCTGCTTAAAACGATTGTCGTCTGACAAGAGTTGTAGAAACCTCTACAGATTTTCTTTTATCTCCATTGATAATCGCAAGAACTCCATCAATCATTTCTTTTGCTAACTGACTATAATCTGGAGAAATGGTTGATAATGCAGGTGTATAATATTGTGCTATTGGAATGTTGTCAAACCCTACAATAGCTAATTGGTCAGGAATCGAGATTCCTTTTTCGTAACACGCACGAATAATCCCTTGGACTTTTTCATCCCCAGAGACAAATATAATATCCGGTATATTCGTACCTGTTAAATTATCCATCGCATAATGATACACAGATTCAATCGTAGCTAATCCATAAACAACTTCTAAAGCAATTTCATACTTTTTCTCTTTTACAAAAGTACGAGCACCCTTCTCACGATCTTTATTGACAAGTGACTCTCCACCCATTAGTAGCCACATGTCACGAAGCCCTTTATCAGCAATGGCTCCCATCAAATCGTGCATTGCTTGGAAATCATTATTCGAAACATAAATAACACCTTCTGTCTGTGATTTCCCAAACACAATAAAAGGCATATTATTTTTCTTTAAATATTGAATTCTACTATCATCTTTACCTTCATAAAAGACAATAACTCCATCGACTAAACTTCCAGTACTTGAAATAATAGAATCCTTAATTGAATCCCCTTCACCAAAATACTCGACGATTGCATTGACTCCCATTTCTTTACAAGTTTGTAAAACTTTATCCAATAGTGTCTGGAACCAGATTAATGGGAAGGACTCCATCTTCTTGACTGAAATGAGAATATTCGTTGTTTCTTTCTTAGTCAGATTTTGTGCATACGCATTTGGAATATAAGACAGTTCATCAATTACCTTCATCACAGACTGGTAAGTTTCTGATCTAACTCCATCACCACCATTGATAACACGGGAAACAGTCTTAGGAGAGACCCCTGAAATGCGCGCAATATCATAAATAGTAGCCTTTCTCTTAAACTTTTCCATCCTTACTCCTTATAAATTTATTTTTTCGATAACTATACTAATTGTCATTATTGATGCATTCTGTTCACTCGAAATCTTAAGAGTTCACTTTTATATCCAAGCAATTCAAAATATCTGATAATCATCGCTTGAATAAACGTGTAAGATATTGGAATACCGCATAATTCTATCAAATATAATTCCGTGAGACAATTCATTTCTTTTAGTTCTTGATCTATTTGATTGATGTAACTTTCTAAAATTGGTACTAGCATTTCTTTGAAAATTACTTTTTTTATTATTTGATCCATTGGAAGATGAAATGCCCATACCCATTCGCATAACTCATGAAATGTATAAATATGACATTCTTTTTCTAGACATTTTCTATTATAATATCGAATGCTTCCATTATCAAAATTTATCTTACATACTTTCATCCCATAATAACTCCTCTATCCATCCAATACTAGGAAATTGGCATTCGAAATCTCTTTAGCGAATACTTATTCATCTAAAAAAGAGCAAGGAATCCCCTGCTCTTTCATCCAAAATTAACTAATCTCTTCAACATAAATGACACCTGGAAGATTAGAAAGTTCTTCCATAAGTCGAAGATGTTCAAAGCTGCCAGCTAATTCTAACGTTACAAAAGAAGCAATTTTCTTCTCTGGTACATCGAAATACTGGATTCGACTTTGGTTCACTTCACCGAATGCAGTCCTTGAGTCAGTAATTCTAATTCGATTTTCTGCACAATAGACTAATACACGATTATAGGCTTCCGTAGAATTGACTACAATATAGAGTTCAATTACTCGAGAGCGTTTTTGTAGATACATCTTTAACGGTTGGAACATGGATATCACGCCCCAAATAGAAACGGCTGCTAAAATTGCTCCCTGATAAAAGCCGACTCCAATTGCGAGTCCTATTCCTGCAGAGCCCCAAATACCAGCGGCTGTGGTTAGTCCTGTAACCTTTTTCTTTTCTGTAACAAGGATTGTCCCTGCCCCTAAGAAACCGACTCCCGAAACAACCTGCGCTCCTAATCTGGTCGGATCTCCTGTCCCAAACTTATAAGAAACAAATTCATTAGTCATCATGATTAAACATGCCGCAACACAAACGACACTATGCGTTCTAATTCCTGCTGGTTGCGATTTACTACCTCGCTCCATGCCGATAACCATTCCGGCTATCAAAGACAATGCAATTCGGATAAAAATATCTGTATTCGTTAATTCAATACCTGATGTAACCATAATTATTTTCTAGTTGTTTTGCCACGTCTTTGTGTGAAGTAAAGTACTGTTGAAGAAATAATCATCAATACAATTGTATATACAAAGACAAGTGCTTGTGCATTTGATGTTGCTGTTTCATCCCCAGCTGAACGGATAGTAATACCTAAAGGTTGAGCTAATGGATGATATAAGAATACAGATAAGTCGAAGTCTGTTAATAGAGAGTTAAAGTTAAGAGCAATAACTGAAAGTACTACCGGTAAAATAAACGGAATAATAACCTTCATCATCGTATAGAATGATGATGCCCCCATACTACGAGCTGCATCTTCCATCTCGTCATCAACGCTAAACAAAATAGCACGAACCATACGATAAGAGAATGGAATTTTTACAATAATATAGGCAATTAGTAAGATTACAAATGTTCCCACAAGAATTTGATTAAATACAAGTGGTTGTGGTTGGTTAAATGTAAATAGTAAACTGATTGCTAATAAAGTACTTGGTAATAGCCATGGTAATAACGCACCATATTCAAAGAATGAGTCAAAGCGAGCTTTATGTTTACGAACCACACGTGCAAATACAACGGCAAGAACTGTCGCAGTGATAGCAGCAAGAATAGCATATACAAAGCTGACTAAGAATGGTGAGAACGCAACACTATTACTGAAGAATTGGTGATAGTTTTCTAGAGTAAAGTTAGCTAATGACAAGTTACCTGTTTGAATCGCCACTGGATCAGTGAATGAGTACAAGACAATGAAAATCAAAGGTAACATGAATACTACGAATAAAGCGTATGCCACGATATGCGCAATGATATTCCATGGTTTTGAAGTAATCTTTTGTTTTTTCAAAGGTGCTTTTGTTTTAGAAATTGAAATATAATTTCCACCTTTTTCAATCTTATTCATGATACTTAATAAGATTGTTGTTGCAATCCCTAGGACAATCGCAAGTAATGCAGCAAGGTCACGAGAGTTCCCCATCCCTGCAAATGTGATAATCATCGGGTTAATTGTTTGGAATTGTTTACCCCCTACAATCATTGGAGCTGCAACTGCTGATAGCCCACTTAAGAAGATCATAATTGTTAGGGCAAATAATGTTGGCGTTAATGTTGGTAAAACAATTTTTCTGAATACTGTAAATGGTTTTGCCCCCATATTACGCGCTGCTTCAATAGTATGATAATCGACACCACGAATGGTATTTGTTAAGAACAATGTATGGTTGGCTGTACCTGAGAAGGTCATAATGAATAATACCGCACCATATCCCACAAACCAGTTTGGATCAAGGTTTGGTAGGAAATTTTGAAGAATTCTTGTAATCATTCCATAAGGGCCGTATACGAATTTATACCCTGTTGCAAGAACCACACCACCATAAATTAAAGATGTCATATATCCAAGTTTTAAGATCTTGGCACCTTTAATATCGAAGTATTCTGTGAACAACACACAAAGAAGACCGACTACGTTAACTGTAATAATTAACGAGAATGCTAGTTTAAAACTGTTCATAATACTTTGAATTGCACGTGGTGATTTAAGTACACGATTAACAGCATCTAGCGAGAATTGTCCATCTTTGACAAATACATTCACAACCAAATCAAAGTTTGGATAAATAATAAACGTTACGAGGAACCAGATTAGCCCTATACGAATGAGCCAATCTTTCCAATTTAACTTATGACGCATGTTGTACCTCCCTAATATTGCACGACATCTGAAGGCGTAATATAAAGTTCCACATTTTCCCCAGCAGATTTAATTGCAAATTGACTATCAATACGTGTTACGTTTAACACTTGATGATCAGACACTTTAACCGTGTAACGAACTGTAACACCAGAGAATTCTGTATCGATGATTGTTCCTTTAAGAACTATATCTCCTTCTGTTTCACGTCTGAATCTAATTTTTTCTAAACGAATATATCCTTTTTTATCTTGTAAAGGAACGTTTGGATTATTTTCTAAAATCTCATGGACTGTTTCTTCAGAAAGGACATTAATATCTCCGATAAAGTCACAAACAAACTCTGTTTTTGATTGATGATAAATTTCAGGAGGTGTTCCCACTTGTTCAATGAATCCATTGTTAAATACAGCGATTCTATCTGACAATGTTAACGCTTCTTCTTGGTCGTGAGTAACGTACAATGTTGTAATTCCTAAATCTTTTTGTAGACGTTTCAATTCTTTTCTTAAGTCTACACGTAATTTAGCATCCAAGTTAGAAAGTGGTTCATCAAGACAGAGAATTTTTGGTTCTAATACTAACGCACGAGCTAGTGCCACACGTTGTTGTTGTCCACCTGATAATTCTGATACATTACGTTTTAATTGTTGGTCAGAAATTTTAATTTTTGCTGCTACCGCTGCAACTTTTGCTTTAATCACATCTGGAGCTACTTTCTTCACTTTCAAACCAAATGCAATATTATCAAAAACCGTCATTGTTGGGAATAATGCATAAGATTGGAACACAATTCCGATTCCACGTTTTTCAGGTTCTAATTTAGTAACATCCTTACCATTTACTTCAATACGACCTGCCGATGGATCTAAAAATCCAACTAATGCACGTAAAGTTGTTGACTTTCCGCATCCAGAAGGTCCTAAGAATGTAAAGAACTCCCCTTCATTAATTTCTAAATTCAAATTGTCAATCGCAATAAAATCACCGTATTTAATTTGAATGTTATCAAATTTAATCATATCGTTTACTCCTTTGTGTTATCTTAAAAAGTCTCGCGTAGACTCTTTCTATGGCATAGAGTAGAATCCTAGCGAGACTCTTATCGATTAATTCAACATTTAATATTATTTAACGTATTCTAATTCAGCTTTTTCAACCCATTGGTCTAAGTATTTACCAACAACTTCCCAGTTAATATCTTGTGGTTTAAGTTGGTCAACAAATTTCTTAGTTGCTTCTGGTAATTCTTTTACAGCATCTTTATTCGCTGGAATAGAACCGAATTTTTGGCTGTATTCTGCTTGAATTTCAGCTTGACCGAACCAGTTGATGAATTCTTTTGCTAATGCTTGTTTCTTACTTGTGTTAAGAATCATTGTTTGTTCAGTTACGAATGGAACCCCGATTTCAGGTGACATTACTTTGAATTCAACATTTTGTTCTTTTTGTCCGACTAACGCTCCAGAACCCCACATCATACCGTATTGGATTGGGCTTTCTTTATCTAACACTTTAACAACTGAGCTTTCACCTTTTTGAAGAGTATAGGCATTTGCAAAATATTCTTTTGCAACTTCCCATCCTTTTTCTGATACGCCTAAATCTCCTTTTTCATCAAGGTAACGAACTAAGATACTTGCGTAAATCGCACGTCCTGTTCCTCCTGTTAATCCATAGATAGAGTATTGACCTTTATATTTTTCTGCTAATTCAGTCCAGTCTTTAGGCATTTCTTTAGCTTCTGGATTCCCAATTAATACTAAAGGTTGAACAATAACTGGGTTATAGTATCCATTTTTATCTGCTAATGATGCATCGATCTTATCAATCCAATCTGGTTTGAATTGTGTTAAAAGATTTGCGTCACGAAGTTTGTTTGAGTCTACCGCACCAATACCAAATATCATATCTGCTACTGAATTATTTTTTTCAGCAATAACACGGTCTGCTAATTGAGCCCCTGCAATATCCACCATACGGATGTTGAATCCAGCTTCTTTTGCTTTAGCAGTTAGCCAATCTCCACGTCCATTTGAAACAGAGTTAGAATAAATTACTAATTCTTGGCTCTTATCCGCTTTTTCTTCTGATTGTGCTTGAGGTGCAGTTGTTGTAGCGTTTGATGAACTATTTGCTCCTCCTGAGCATGCAGCTAATGTTGTAAATGCAAGCCCTGCAGCTAGTAAAGTTTTTAAAAATTTCGATTTTTTCATGTTGAAATCTCCTTTTTGTTTTTATTTGTAATTTTTATTTTCCAAACTTTTCGCAATATGGAACAAAACGTCTCATATCTTCAAACACTGTATAATCGATACGATTTACAGTAATGACAGGAACTTTTTCAAGTAAAACTTTTGTTAATTCCTTTTTCACTTTAGTAAACTCTTCATTTTCTTCTTCAGTTAATGGAACTCGAAGATATCCAATTGAGATATGGAATTGATAACGATCATGGTTAGGGAAACGAACACCTGCTTTTTCAGAAACATAAGTTCTAATTTCTTCTAATCGTTTAGCGGATTTTTCATCTGCTGGTTCAACTAAAATGTTTTGATTTCCCATTTCAGTCACACGCATATGAATCTCTTCGTTTAGCAATGGGAAAATTTCTAGTTGTTTTGCAAAGTAATCATGGATTTCTTGTAATGGTGTATCCAATGGTAGATGGCTACTCCAAAATTCAGGCTCACGATTTTCATGGCAAAGCAATTCAATTACAGTCATATGAATAGAATCTCTAGGGGTGAGAGTAAATTTATCAATAAAAGGTAATTCTCTATAGCGAGCCTGAATAATATCCACAACTTCCATTAAATCTGGTTTTGTATAAAGATTGGCAACAACAGTGTTACCTGGAAAATGATTAAATTCTCCATTTTCTTTAAATTTTATTTTTGTAAGATTTTTCATGTTATTCTTCCTTCTTTTGTTTTTGACACCGGTGTCAAACGGTAACTTCATTATAGTGTGTAACCGATTTCTTGTCAACCGTTTTCATAAACTTTTTTTATTCCTGTTTTTATTGTCTTTTTTACTATTACAAAGCAGAATTATACTATTGATATCCGTTTGGATTTTTCGATTGCCAATTCCATGTATCTCTACACATGTCTTCTACTGATTTCGTTGTCTTCCAATTTAATTCCTTATAAGCTTTGTCTGCATTTGCATAACAAGTCGCAACGTCTCCTGATCGTCTTGGAACAATTTTATAAGGAATTGGAACCTTATTGACACTTTCAAATGTATTTACAAGTTGTAATACACTAGTGCCTTCTCCTGAACCAAGGTTATAAATATAAACATCTGTTTTTTCAGATACTTTTTCTAAAGCTTTTATATGCCCTATCGCTAAATCCACTACATGGATATAATCGCGAACACCAGTACCATCTACCGTATCATAATCATCTCCAAAAACACTTAGCTCTGGTCGCTTACCTACCGCTACTTGTGCAATAAAAGGCATCAAGTTGTTAGGAATTCCTGAAGGGTTTTCACCAATCAACCCAGACTCGTGAGCCCCAATCGGATTGAAATAACGAAGCAATGCAATACTCCACTCTGAATCTGCTACATGAACATCTTTTAAAATTTGTTCAAGCATCACTTTGGTGTACCCATAAGGATTTGTTGCACTTGTCGGCATTGTCTCAATGAGGGGTGATTGATTGTGAATGCCGTATACAGTCGCACTCGATGAAAATACAATCTTCTTAACTTTAAACTCTGACATCACTTCAACAAGAGCTAATGTGCTCATAATATTATTTTCGTAGTACATCACAGGCTTTTGCACGGATTCGCCGACAGCTTTGTATCCTGCAAAATGAATTGCAGCCTCAATAGATTCTTGTTCAAAAACTTTTCTCAATCCTTGTTTATCACAAACATCTAATTCGTAAAACGCAGGACGTTTCCCTGTAATTGCTTCAATCCGATCTAATACCAAGATGCTAGAGTTCGAAAGGTTATCGACAATTACGACTTCCTTCCCTAAATTTAATAATTCTACTACGGTATGGCTACCAATATAACCAGCTCCGCCTGTCACCAATATTGCCATTTGGGGTTCCTCCTAATTAATTCCAACCGACTTAACAAATCTCATAAATGCTTCATGTCCAAACGGAGTATTCTTATAAACGCCAGCATCTTCGAGAACTCTCGCAAACACGTGTCCTACTTCGTGTTGAACTACGCGATTAACCTCTTCTTTTTTAATATTAGGATATTTTTCTTTCAATTGATCAGCCCATTCTAAATGATAGTTTGCAATTGAATTTTTTTCTCCTAAAAGATATTTTTCAACTTCTTCTAACTCTGTTTTCAAACGAGGTGGTAAAATCGCAAGTCCCATCACTTCGATTAACCCAATATTTTCCTTTTTAACATGTTGTACATCTTGATGAGGGTGGTAAACACCATCTGGGTATTGTTTAGTAGTATGGTTATCTCTCAGAACAATATCCAATTCATATCTTCCATCCACTTTACGAGCAATAGGAGTCACCGTATGGTGTGGAATATCTTCAGTCTTAGCAATGATGTCTACTTCTAAATCTGAATATTCTCTCCAGATATTTAGGATTTTAGTAGCTAATTCTACCAAACGATTTTTATTTTCACCTTGTAGCCTAATCACTGACATCGGCCATTTTACAATACCTGCTTTAACATCCTCAAAGTCTTTAAAAAGAAATTCTCTCTCAAATTTTGCTTTTTCCATTGGGAAAATATGTTTTCCTCCCTGGTAGTGATTATGACTAAGAATAGAACCTCCTGAGATAGGAAGATCAGAATTTGAACCAGCAAAATACCCTGGTAAAATATCAACAATCTCCAATAATTGTTCAAATGTTTTGGACGTAATAGCCATTGGTACATGTTGACTATTCAAGAATATCGCATGCTCATTAAAATATGAGTATGGGGAATACTGGAAACCCCATACTTCGTCTCCCAGTTCCAACCGAATAATTCTATGATTTGCACGTGCTGGATAATTTATTCTCCCCTGATAACCTTCATTTTCCATACAAAGTAAACATTTTGGATAATTAGATGACTTTACCAATTTCTCTGCCGCGATTGTTTTCGGATCTTTTTCCGGTTTTGATAAATTGATTGTAATTTCAAGTGAACCATAATTAGTTTCAGTATGAAAAGCTATATTTTTAGCGATAGCTGACAATTTAATATAGTCGCTATCTTTACTTAACTGATAGAACTCTTCAACTGCTTCCTGTGGCGAAACATCATATGAACTCCAAAAAATATCATTAAGGCGACTTGGTAATGGAACGATAAAATTCATCAGCTCTGCACCTAAACATTCCTTTGCCTCAGCTAAATCAGCAATTTTACCATTCTTTAAAGCTATTTCTACTAAATTGTCTTTTAATTTTTTAAGATCACTCTCATTTGAAATCTTATCAGTTCCTTCTTCACCGATTAAAGCCAATATTCTATTTTTTATATATATTTGGTCCATCGATTTATAAATTCCATATTCAATAACTTTATTAGCAAAATTATCTACTATTGTCTGCATATATACTCCTCTTTAACTATAATACTCCAATTTCCTGATAATCTAACCATTTATAAATAGATTTTGTTGTATGGGACATCTTATCAAGAATATTAATAACTTCTAAAAATACAATAGCTTCATCAACATTTGAGAATTCAATAAGAAAGTTCTCTACTACTTTGTCTCCTAGTTTTTGACATAGACCAGATATCAACTTACATTTTTTATTATAGTCATATACGTCAGGTTCATAGTTTCTATTCTTATACCATGTTAGAGTTTTCTTTAAGTGATCCCCTAGAATAAAATGTATTTTTAGCATTTCATAAAATAATGGTCCCCATTCATGCATTGTATGAATATTTTTTAAATTCTTAACTATTTCAATGATTCGATCACCAATACGTTCAATATCTGTGGATAATTTTACTATAGTTATAATTCTTCTCAAATCAACAGAAACAGGATGTTGTAAACAGATGAGTTCAATACCTTTCATATCTATTGTAACAACTGCTTCATTAATAACTAAATCATTATCTATAATACTTTGTTTTTGAACTTCGGTTAAGTCATCAAATATCATTTCATATTTTTTTATTATAGAAACCCATATATCTTCTAGATTATTAGACAACTCAATAATTTCATTGTCAAAATGCTTTCTCAACATTATCTAACCTCAATAATCAATTGCACTATAAAGAACTCGTATAGATAACTGTCTTTATAGTTCATCATATGATGAAATTATTTTAAACATCAATTATCAAAATACTTGCATCATCTTTTTTACCATAAATAGGATCAATATTTGTAGATTCTTTTCTCATTTCAATTAACTCTCCAAAATTGTAGCCTGAATTTTGAGTATAAAAATCGTAAAAACCATCAGTCATTAAAACAATATGATTACTAGTTACTTCCAAACTACCATTGATAACATGATTTATACTACTTTTGTCTAGTGAACCTATCCAATATCCATCTGGTTTATTAGCTAGCTTCCTAATATTTTGTAATATAGTCTTTTTATCAACTTCATCATTAGATTTGATTGAAAATTTTCCTTGTTCAAAAAGGCAATCTACTCTATGGTCTGTAATAGTTTGATTGTTGACTATCATAACACAATCGCCAATCATTATGTATTCTAATTTTAAACCAGATAATTTTGCAAAAACAAAGGCAAATGTTGGCAACTGGGAATAATCATCAAACTCACACTTATCTATCTTAATTCTTTTTCTAACGTCATCTAAAGCAAGTTCGAAAATTTTCTTCAATGATAACGAATCGTCACAATACTGCTTGAGACACTCAGAAATAAGATGAGATACTTCCGAAACTGAATAACCTATAGAATCTTTTGAATTAAATAAATCTGTTGCTCCATCTATGATCCAGAAATATTGATTTTTGTAATCTACGCTATCTTCGTTCTCTATAGCGCTACCTTGTATTGAGCAAATTCTATCTATCTTCATAATGACGTTTAAAACTCCATTGTCCAAATAGAAGGCAAATTCCAAATACAGTTATAACCATCTCAGCCATTTTATTTAATCCAGTTTTTGGTAATGCATGTTGATTATCTTTTACCTTCACTACTTCACTAATATTGGTTACATCATCTTGTTTTTGTGAAATTTCTACTGTTACTACATTATCTGAATCATGATTTGATTTTTCAATTTTATCATCTACACTATTTGCTGAGTAATTATTAGCTAAATTATTTTTGTTTTCAACTACAGGTTTTAATTCCTCCACATGATTATCTGAGTGGTTATCTGAGTGGTTGTCTGAGTGGTTATCTGAATTTTGAGAAAAGATTTTATAACTTTCATTCTCAGTTATAATATTAAAATCACCAACATTATTATTTGTGTCTGAACTAGTCCCTTTAAAATCTGTTTTAAGTAAAGAAACGTGATTTCCTGTTAAATTGGAAAGTTGATTATTTAAGACAGTGATAGTTCCAGCGGATTCTTCAATTACGATTCCGTCTTTACCTCCCGAGATGATATTATCAGATACTACCAAATTGTTGCTGACTCTTAATAATTCAATATTTGGCTGTTTAGTATTTTGCGAATTATTATGAATGATATTCTTTGTTACAGTAATATCAGTTACTTTTCCAAGATAATCTGCACTATCTTTTGCAACTCGTATTGCTTTTGTTTTAGCGTCAGCAATATTAAATACATTTTCAGTAATAGTCACATGTTTATTCAGATCTAATACGTCTTTAACATTTTTATAACTATAAGCATTAACTAAAGCAGCACCATTTTCACGATAGTGTTCACTTTCCTCTTTAGTTTTCTTATCAAACCTATTTCCTTTTATTAAAATATCAGTAAATCCTGTAAAGCGAACACCCGCATACATCATATTATCAAAATGATTATTTAGAATTTTAATATTTGAAGGATTTTCAGTTGTTGCAGTTTGATAATGTGTCCCAATTGCAGTTACTAATTCACCTGATTTTTCACTTTTACCAAAATATGAATTTTGAATAGTAACATTTTCAGATTTTTTCCCATCATCATTCAAAGCATAAGGAAAACCTTTTCTAGTCAATGGTTCAATCTGAATACTCTCCTTACTTATAATTTGCCCATCTTTCATAGTTTTAGGTAAAGCTTGACCAAGAAAACGAGAATTATCGACTAATACATTTTTCGAACCTGCAATTTGAATAGCATGCCCTTGATAACTATCCTTGAATGTTACATTTTTTATAGTTACGTTATTTGAATTCCCAATAGCAAATGCACCTGAAGAATTGATCAAAGGAAGATTCTTAGCTTTTGTCCTCTCTTCATTCAAAGCTCCGTTCATATCAATTGTTCCACCAGAGTAACTGATATCTTCGGTTGGTTCCCACTCAACTTGATCTCCATCATCAGTGAATAAACCTGTCATGAATACAATAGAAGGATGATTTTTGATATTGATACCATTTAATATTGTAGCTTTTTCATGTACTTCTAGGTGTGTATGACTTCTCAAAAAGACAATTTCTTTAACTAAATAAGTCCCCTCAGGAAAATATACTTTTCCTCCACCTAATCCTTTAGCAGCTGCATCTATTGTATCTTGAATTGCTTGTCTGTCATCATTAACCCCATCGCCTACTGCACCATAATCTTTTACATTTAAAGCCGAAACTTCAATTCCTTTTTCTAAGGCAGTGTTACTCTCTCGCACTTCATTACTATTAGAGGTATCTGCAACTTCGTTCTCAGAACTAACTGACTTTGAATAAGTACTAATAAAATCAGTCAAACTGTCATGTTTACTAGTTAAGGAACCTTCTAAAGTTTTGATAGTTGAAGTAGAAAGGTCACTATTAGAAACAAGAGGAGAATCTTTCATTTCATCTTCAAAAGTTCCAGTATTTACCCCATCTTCTTTATATTCTTTATTAGGTATCAAAGGAGAATCAACATTACTATCGGTTAATTGTGAAGTAGAAGAGTCAATCCCAGTAGGTTTATCATAATTATTAGTTGATGAGCTTTCTAAACTATTGGTGGTTGAAGTAGAAAGCTTATTCATAGATATCTGTGAAGTACTTGTAATAACTTCATCAGCAAAAACACTTTGTACCCCCAAGAATGAAACCGCTACCAAAACAGGGCACAATCCAACCTTAAGTTTCCGAATACTAAAAACCTCATTGTGAACAAAATGCTTCATAAAACACCTCCAAATTTTTTATTGTTTTTTTACTATGTATCACTAAATTTTTTTACATCAGACAAAATGACACCGCTGTCATTAATCTTATCATATATTTTCTAAATAAAATTGTCAAGGGATAACACAATAAAATACAACATTTTTTTAAAGCGTAATCATATTTAAAACTTTATATCTGTTCTATAAACCAAAAATATTATTTAGTCTCTTCCAACATTTTTAAATGGACAGAACAATTTCATAGTGAAAATGATAAAATATTTTTTAATAACTCTTAATACTGTTTCACAAAAAATAGACCAATTTCTTGATCTACTTTACTTTATATTAATTTCTAAAAATTTAATTTTGGTCAAAATTTGGTCATGATTTGGTCAAAAAAACAAAAAATACTAAATTATTTTTAAAAATTAACTTGTGATGATTGCCTTAAAATAAACACTTTGCATATTCTTTGCTTTTCTTTACATTACTTAAAATGCCCCTATTCATAATCTCTTAAATTCCCTGTTTTATACTGTTCAACCAATTCCCATAGATTATGAGTAGTTAAATCTGGTACAAAAATAAATTACTTTTTTAAATGTACTCATAAATTATCCCTTCGTCACTTATCAATTTCCCCCAACTCTCTCAACCGTTCCTGCTCTATCTTCAACATCTCTTTTTCCACCTTGTTCCATTTTCCAAATAGGCATTCGTGTAGAACTTCTGCTGCTGAGATTTGATCTACTTCCGAATTATAAACACACGATTGATCTCTTTGATAAATTTGAATTTGATTAAAAATTTTGTCATTTTCTAACTCTCGTAAGTTATCAACTAAATGTTCTACAATTCCGTCATGGTGCTCTTTGGGAGTCGCTCTTGCTTGACTAGGGTCTATAGCATGGAGCTCCTCATAACGTATCAAGGTACTGAGATAAGACAATTCTGGCTTGGTCGCAATCAGTGCAAGTGAGACTTGATATCCTCTAGTTGCCAATAATTGAGCCGTTTTTCGGGGAACTTCTGTTGTTCTCAAGGTACCCTCGATTAATAAATGATAACCTTTTTTACTCAACTCATCTACAAGATATTCAACCATTTGTCCCGCGAATACTTTTGTATAATCCACACTATCTTTGCCATACTTTTCCTGTAGGCCAAGGTAGTTCGGATGAAAAGAGCGATAACTATCCCCATCAATGATAATGATATTACCTTGAAATTCCCTTTGTTTAATACGATGAATCGTTGTTTTCCCAGCACCACTCTGTCCACCGAGCAAAATAGCCTTAGGATGAGATGAGGTTGTTTTTCCACGAGTTAAAGAACGGATAAGCCGTTTGGAGGCTTGTTCAAAATTATCTTGACTAAATTCTTCTAGTTTCATTAAGCCACCACCAGATGAGTAGCTTGTTCTAGCATACGTTCAATACCATCCAAATAGCCATTAAATCGCTCTATATCCTCAAAAGTTGAAACAAGATAAATCCTCGTATTAATCAAATCAGACAAATCATCGCTCATTAGAACCCAAGGATTTAAAGTATCATCAAATGCAATTCCTTGTTCATCTTGAAAACGATAAAGTTGCGCGAAGATATTCGCCCCTCGTTCTTTAATCACTTCAATTTTCAGAGTTAATTGATAATCTTCTACTGGTGTGAGCATTTTTTCCTCCCCTACGATATCGATATACGAAACATTAAATTTCTTGCAGATACGATCTATTAATTCTGTCGAAACTCGACTTGTCCCATTTTCATAACGACTCAGACTATTTCTAGAGATACCAACAATCTTTGCAAACTCAGGCTGCGTTAATTTATGTGTTTTACGTAACGTTTTTATATTTTCTCCAATCATGTAACTCCTCCTTTTATTTATTTCTATTATAGCACAAAAAATAAAAACGCACCAATTTTGGTGCGTTTTTATCCAGCTCTAGCTGAATGAATAATTCATCTGTTACATTGTTGGCAAACCAATCATCTAATACAATGGCTTTATCAAATAATCTATCTTATCTATTTTAAAGACAAATTTACCACAAAAACACACTGAGATACTCGTCCCAGTATGTTTATTTCATTTTGGATAACTTCATCAATAAACTTAAGCGTTCATCATTTTTGAGCTCTGATAACAAGCAAATCAACCGCTCATATCCAAGTTCTTTCTTCTGCTTGATTAATGAATTCATCACAGCCACCAAATCCTCTGACGTAAAATTCCTTAAGTAAAGTGTAATATAACTTCCACTATTAGAAAATAGGCTAACATGAATTGCATTATGTTCTTTTTGCCTAATTTTCATTCCTCCTGTAGACTCCCTAATATAGAATTCATACACTGTCTTTTTCGGGTAGCAATCAAATGAGTTTTCGAATTCTCTGCGATTTTTATAGAGAATATAGTTAATGAGTGAATAATATTTTAGAAACATAGTTGTTCCCTCCGTAATTGTTTTTATAATTATAGTATGCCTTTTTTTTCAAATTATAAAAATAAAAAATTAAAAAAACTGATAAAGGTATTATTTTCTTCTCAATTTTTTTGTAGTTTTTCCTCTTTCTCTCATCTTTCTTTTTTTTTGCGATTCTGATTTTTTCTGTGTGTTTAGCGTTGACAGGAACGTATGTGTAAGTCACGCTAAACACACAGTACTAGGTAAAAG